>Ga0307509_10010144_pt1 | contig 11598 bp, 6 predicted proteins | sample 10_EM_MG_FD_202245 | JGI IMG/M metagenome (GOLD analysis project Ga0307509, IMG submission 202245) | Populus trichocarpa ectomycorrhiza microbial communities from riparian zone in the Pacific Northwest, United States - 10_EM | ecosystem: Host-associated > Plants > Roots > Unclassified | place... | reverse complement strand
ACATCGTCTTGATGTTCTGGCTATTCCACTATTACAAGATTTGCTTTTCACAAAGTTAAGAATAATTGAAGGCTTGACTTATCTCTTAGCCAACCTTTCCTATTTATATGTATAAGGTAGTATACAATAGTAATTGTAGGAATTATAATACTAGAATAATCCTACAGTAATTCCTATATATATATAATATGCCCCCTCAAGCCGAGGGTGGAGAATTAACTCGAAGCTTGAATCGAAAAGTAGTAAAAGAAGCAGCATGCAGGAGCTTAGTAAAAACATTTGCAAGTTGATCATGAAAGAAGATATAATCAATCTTAATCTCTTTCTTTACAATCTAGTCTCGTACAAAATGATAATCAACTTTAACATGTTTAGCACGAGTATGAAAGATAGAATTTGTAGATAGATAAGGAGCACCAAAATTAGCACACTAAATGGTAAGAGCAAAGGCAGACAAAATTTACAGATCTGTTAATAAATATTAAAGCGAGATAAGCTCATTAGTGTCGTCTGCTAAGGCTTTATACTCAGTCTCAGTAGAGGAGCAGACAATTGTGTATTTTTGCCTAATTTCCATGAAATCGATGTCTAAACAAAGAAAACAAGGTAACCACCTGTAGATTTGTGATCATCAATACTACTGCCCAATCTGCATTCGTAAAATCATGTAGAGCATAGGACAAACTACAAGTGCAAAATACGCAGAATATGATGTCTTACTTTTAAGATAGCGCAAAATACGTTTAACGGCGATTCAATGCGAATCTGTGGGAGTATGCATAAACTGACAGACTTTGTTAACAACAAAGCAGATATCTGGTCTCGTAAAGTTGAGATATTGAAGAGTACCCATGATTTGAAGAAACTGTGTAGGGTTAGAAAACAAGGCATTTGGTAATATGGTAACTTTCGAGGTAGAGATTGAAGTATCAACAGGTTTGCATGAAGTCATACAAGCTCGAGTAAGGATGTCAATAATATATTTATGTTGTCGGAGCATCAAACCCAAACTAGTGGATTAAACTTCAATACCCAGCAAAATAGTGAACTACACCTAAGTCACGAAGCTTGAACTTTGAGCTCAGTAACTGTAATAGGTGGTGAAGCATAGTAGAGTTGCTGCCTGTAAACAAGATATCATCAACATAAACTAGAAGATAAAAGATATTAGTACCAACAGACAGGATAAATAAGGAGGTGTCAATCTTGGAGGCGTGAAAGCCAATAAAGAGCAAAAAAATCACTTAGATGAGTGTACCATACTCGCGGTGCTTGTTTTAAACCATACAGAGACTTGTACAATAAGCACACATGAGATGGAAGAGCACATTCAACGAAACCTGAAAGTTGTTTCATGTAAACCTCTTCGACAAGAATTCCATTCAAGAAAGCATTATGAATATCAAGTTGATGGAACTTCCAATTACATGAAACCATAATAAAAAAGACTAATTTGACGGTTGTTTACTTAATAACTGGGTTAAACATTTCAGAGTAATCAATGCCTTCTTGCTAAATAAAACCTCTAGCAACCTGACGCACCTTACACCGCTCAATGATGTCGTCAACACGATGCTTTATTTTGTACACCCATTGATTGCCAATAACATTCATCGAAAGATGAAAGGGAACCAAAGATCAGGTGTGGTTAGAGCACAAGGCCTGAATTTAATTGCGCATAGCATCATGCCAAGCCTCATACATGTCAACATCAAAGAATGCAATAGGTTCAAAGGTAGGAGAGGACATTACCCGAAAGGTAGGAGTGACAATGGTGGTAGAAACAATCAGATTTTTTGTCTTTAGCTGTCGTGGATGAATGACCATAGGGTGCTTGCTGACTATGGGTGGTGAGGCAGAGAGAGAGGAGGGAAAAGTGCTATCCTTCTGCAATAGATAAGAAGAGAAATCAACAACCAGATTTAGCTCAGCCGGACAAACAGAGACAGAGGATGCAACAGTCAGAAGACTTACAGTAGAAGCAGAGCCGACATTAAATGAGTCATTAGTAGAGAATGGTAAAGTAGGAGGAGGACAACTGAGAGACCTAACAACAGCAGAGCTATCTCGCTATAAATCAAACAGAGTCGAACTTATTTCTGTACCTGCAGCAGGATAGTTAGATAAACATATATATGGTGATGGAAAAGGTAAAGTGTGCGGCTGTTACGGGTGAACAGAAACATGACGATAAGAAGTAAAGGCACACAAATGGTATATGGAGTCCACAATGGTGTGAAACAGTGGTGAGTTTAGCAGATTGGGTAGAAGGGCATAAGCGGGTAGGTTTGAGGAAGGAGACCTAAATTTTTCAATCTATTCAGATCTGTCAAAAGGAAAAACATGTTCATGAAAACAGATGTGATAAGAGATATAAATGCGTTGAGATGCGATGTCAAGACAATGATAACAAAGGTGAGAAGAGCTATACCTAAAAAACACACATGGAGAGGAAACAAAAATCTAATTTATAATTATGATAAGGACATAGAAACGAAAAACAGAGACACCTAAAGGTACACAAAAAATGATAATCTGGAGACCGTTGAAACAAACAATCAAAAGGAGATCTATTGTCGAGGACAAGTGTAGGCATGTGATTGATAAGATAAATTGAGGTTTCAAAAGCATAATTCCAAAATCTTAATAGTGTTTTACACTGTATTAGAAGAGTAAGTCTAGTTTCCACAATATGCCTATGATGACAGTCTACTATACCATTTTGTTCATGAGTGTGATGAAAATCAGACGATGATGAATACCAATGGTCTAAAAGAAAGTGGATAACTTGCGGTATTCACCATCCCAATTAGTTTGAACATATTTAATTTTTAGTGAAAATCGGCGCTCAACGAGAGTCTAAAATTGGTGAAAAACAGAGTAAACATCATACTTGGCAACAAGAGGATAATATCATATATATTTTATGTACACATCAACAAAGATAACAAAATAGAAATAAGCATTAAATGAAAAAAGAGGAGTAGGACCCTAAAGATCACTAAAAATTAATTCAAGTGTAGTGGAAGTTTTGTGACATGTAGGTCCTAAAGACAGACGCGATGATTTTTCTAATGGACAAGTTTGACATTAAAATTAAGATGTTTTTTATTACAAGTAATTTTATTTTTCAAAACTAAAAAATTAAGAACACGGGAAGTAGGATGACCCAGTCAATGATGCCATAGATCAGCAAAGGCAGATATACAAGGAGATCAATACGCTTAAAGAAATGACGTGATAGAAGACCTGGTCAAAACATAAAGAACATCTTTACTCTGACCAAAAAAGAGTATTGCCCTGGTGTTGAGATCCTTGACATAAAACATAAATGGGTGAAATTTAAAATAATTATTATCAAGACAGGACTTTTAAACGGAAAGCAAATGTTTTGTAATATATGGGACATAAAGAACGTTAGATAAAATGTAACTACGATGTGGTGAATGTATTTTAGTATGACCGATATTAGATATGGGAAGTCACTTACTATCACTAACATACAAATGATCATTACCGAGATATGGTTCTGACCCTATCAGATTTGTAAGATTAGGTGTGACATGTTGATTAGCACTGATGTCAGGAAACCAATTGGCAATACCTATTGAGAAAACATTGCTCAGCGCCGGATATGCACTAGGCTGTTGTCCATGTCCATGGAGCTAGAATTGAGGACAGTGAGGGGCTGCATGATTGAAGGCTTGGCATAACTGGCAGCATATATTAGTCCATTGTGAGGATGCAGGATGCTCCCTATTTTGCTGCTAATTTCCCTACCTCTTGTCATTGTTGGAAGACCCGTTGAAGCTGCGGAAATCAGACCTCAAAGCAGACTTGTGCCCTATGTCATTCCATACATGAGACGTCATCCTACATGAAATTGGCCTCTGTTTCTACCAAAAGCACTAAAAGGTTGATGTTAGGCAACAAGAGCTGAAGGTGGTGTGTTTGGCATGGACAGTAAAAGAGCATTGATGACAACAAATTTCATGGAATGAAGGGAGGTCTTATGAAGAAATTCATGCGTTAAAAGATGACTATAAAGATCGGCATATGAGAAAGGTTCTGCCTTAGTCACAAGGCTTGTTCCTAAGTCTTTAGATTCTCCCCAAAGACCACGAAACACATACAAATTAAAATGTTCTAGCAAAACTGGCCGACCAGCATCGGCCAACTCATCAAATAATGCCTTAGCTTTTTGCATAAACCTAATGACCGAATCATCACCTTGTCGAAGATCTTGAAAGGACTCATGGAGTTGCATAATACGAGAATTAGACAGAGAGGCTAGAGCTTGCTCAAGCGTGCACCAAACAGAGTGCAAAGTTTGGCAGTCAACAACAAGATAGAGAACATCCATGGAGAGTGAAGAAAGCAGTGCACTTAGAATGAGTTGGTCCTGTTGTTTTCAACGAAGAAAAGACTGATTTACCTGAAGAGAAGTACCATCGAAAACAAACTTATGTGGAGGAGGACACTAGATTGAGCCATTAAAAAACTCCTTGCCCTAGAAGATATGACTTCATCTGCATTCATAAATACAAATAATTTGTGTTTGTTAATTTTAGAGAGATAACTTGGTGAGTGTGAGAGAAAGGAACAATGGTGTCCATTGAAGCTAGGTGGACGACAGCAACAGAGGAAGGTTGCAGCAGAGGGGTGACATTCAAGTTAGGAAGATTTTGGCCAACATTAGTAGGCAAGGCAAGCAGCAGAACAGAGGCAGAAGCAGATACACTTATCGACTGCACTGGTGGTGCAGCAGAGGCAGACAGTGGCTGAGAAGAGTCCATTGGAGAGGGAGAAAAGAGTTTTAAGTTATTTAGGGCTCTGATACCAAGTTGAGAATAATAGAAGGCTTGACTTATCTCTTTGCCAACCTTTTTTATTTAAATATATAAGACAGTACACAACGATAACTGTAAGAACAACAACACTAGAATAATCCTGTAATAATTCCTACACACACAGTCTATAATACACAAGACTTCACAACCCACTCTATAGTCTTTTGTGACCCCTTTTCTAGCCTTAATTTTTTATGTTCATGTATGGTAAATTAGGTGGACAAGCTTTAAGATAGTTTTCATACTTTATTCAATAAAAAATCACCGTCTTCCAATCATTCACAATAACTTGGTTGATAGGACAATAATGAATGTTATTTTTCTCAAATTATAACTAAAATAAATAACCAAAAATTAACCATACTATAAATAAATTGGGGATTGTGGAGGCCCATGTCCCCTCTCCCATGCTTCTCTTAGGGTCCTCGTTATTTCAGTGCTAAATCTTTTTCTTTTTCTTTTTCTTTTTCGTTCACGGAGAGAGCCTGTAAAAGCCTCCAAAGCCACTCACTTTCTTTTCTATTAAAAAGCTCCTTAGAAGAAGACAACATCATCCCTCCAAAACCTACCAGCCTTTTCATTATTTTATTCATACAATGACCAGTCTATCATGCGTTTTACCACTTTTATCTCTTTGTTTATCTTTTCTCTTACCTCCATTTACTGATCCCTTCGTCTCATCTCTATTTCTTTATCATTTTGTGGGCGAGAGTGAGTGGTATTGTGTGCTTGTAACTATAAAGACGAAGATAATATAGAGACTTGAGTATATTTCAGCCTTGTTAGGTTTTGGTTGCTGAATCATGAGAAAGAAATCATGACCAGTTATATAGAGAAGAAACCATGAAAGATGGAAAAGGGGTGTTTGGAATGAAGTTTGATCCAAGATCCTTGTCTCTCCCGTTAACTTAGTCTCTGTTACTGTTAGGTTTTCATTACTGAGTGTATTTGCAGCCCCCTTGTCTGATTTTAGCATCATGAGAGTAGGAAGTGCTGGTGATCATAGGGTTTGGTTCAAGATCCATTTGACTCTTCTCTTTATATCTCTCCTGTGTCCTAGCTGGTAATCTGTAGTAGTCGTAATTATCCCTTACTTCTTGTTAATTTTTAGGTTTGATCTTGCAAGTAATTATATTTGGAAAATATCATAAAATGATCTCGGACCAGGCTTCATTCCTTACACCTTGCTTTTCTTTTATTATCTGGTTACAAGAACCTAATTAAGGTATGCTCCTAATCCCATCCTTTTTCAAGGTCCTGAAACAACACATCTTTATACCTGTTTAAGTCTGTATATATAGATTGTTTACTGCATTTGTTGCTTTATTTTCAATCATTAACGTGAAGAGCTTGAACTGATAATTCACTGATCTTGATCTTACCATGTACTTCAATATTCGAATGGCTGCTGACATCCTTCCATATTCCTTTCCTTTGTTACTGCTACTTATTAAGCTTTTCATTGACCTATTTGTACGATTGCATGAATTTGATCAGAAATACCTAGTAATTAGTATGATGGAGTCCAATGTTTTTAATTTGAGAAAAACATGTAGTAGTAATACATCCCGCTTGTTTCTTCTCCCCAGTTATTTCCCTTCCACCACAGAGAAATATTCTCCATTAACTAACACCAAAGATTCGCAGACAAACAATACAATACAAGACATGTACGAATGATTCTTTAATCAGAAATATTAAGAATACATATAATGTCGGGTATATATATACTTTAATTCCAGCTTGGAACTTTGTATCAAATTTCCCTTAATGTGCTCTTCAACACCTCTAGCCCTAAGCAAATAGTTGGATTCTTGGTCTGTTAAAAGGTCTGCTTCATCTGTGTTATGGATTTCATAAGTATAAACCCTAACTAGGGCCTGAAATCATATATCTATATGCATGCATCATGTGGGTTAATTTATATATGTGTACAAGCTGTTCTACACACACACACACAGGTAGTCCTTTTTTGTACCGTCCCAGGTTTATAACTATTACATATTTGACATGATGTAATGAAAAATGAAATATTGATGCTGTTTTTAAATATTTTTAATTAATTTTCGACCAATTTTGTTTCTTCAACCGATTTAACTGCAATTGCTTATTTCATTATTACCTTAATTTCATGCTCAGTTTACAATATTATATACAGTCAAATTCATTCTTAATTAAATATCTTGTATATTGTTCACATTTGATCTTCTACCAGTAGCAAAATAATGATGTTGCAGAGTCATATAATTTAATTCATCAGGCTCTTATCATCGACAAAATATTGTTTTAGGGCATGGAGGCTCGTTTTCTACGTATACCATTTAGCCTTTTCTTGTTTTGGTTTTGTAAGTATATAATTTTCAATCCTATTTTTATATAAGATGACATAAAGAGTTGTCAGATTCTAACATGGATAAATGTCATTATTGATATTCATTTCGACCACAAAATTAATTGATCTTAATATGAATGAGTTTCATTTAACGAAGAAAGTTTCATCTAGGTGATATTTTTTCCTTATCCTTTCTCAAGAACGTGGATTTGCCTACAAGAAGATTTTCAAGGTATTTTTTGGATTATTTGAGGTTAAAAATAGATTTTTCAAAATGTTTAGCATGTTTTCATAATGTTTTTGGTAAAAAAAAAATGAGTTGAGAATGAGTGTTTTAGCAAAAAAAATGAAGCCCTGATTTTCCGGTGACCCTCTAGTCACTAGATATTCTTCAAATAAAAGATGGTGTGTTGTCTGCTAATATTAAACCCTAAAATAGAAGTGGATAATAGGTCGTCCGTCTATTAAGAAATAAAAAAATAATTAGGACCAAACATGCAGGTTGGGCTAGAAGATCAACATGCATAGGCATGCTAGGTTACCAAGACCTAATTTATTTTAATTTGTTTTTTTTTTGTTATCTCGATCTCATGATCCGAGTAACGAGTTTGGAAGGTTGACTCGGGTCATTTTTTAAGTTATTTTTCTATTGATTTTTTTCAGTTATCCTTTAACATTGAGTTTATTGAAAATTGAGTTTCGTGATTTGTTTTGATTTTTTCTATGGGGTTATCATGATCCTATAACTTGGTATGCTGATTGACATGTTAACTTAGGTTAACGCGAATCAATCCAATATGTTTTTGTGTCAATGTTTATTAAGAAAATCTCACCTTAAATATTTATTTTGATTCAAAACATATTTTTATAGATCATCCAAATTGTCTTTGGAGCCGCCAAGATAACTGAATTACATCGGATCAATTCCTACACGTTTAAAAATTATTCTACTATAAAAAAACATTAGTAACACTTAAATTTTTTTACGTTAAAAAAAATTGATATGATTTGTGGCGTAGCGCGGACCAATGATCTAATAAAGATCTAAAAGGAAAGAAACTCAAACCAAAAACATAGCCACCTCCATCAAATTCCAATATAAATGAATTTCTTATAACAAATCACAAAATTCTCAAATTCATAAATAAAAAAAATTATTAAAATTTGAAATCTAAAAACTAAAAACCCTAAATCTCTAAAACTAGAATCTTAAAACCACATATAAATAATTTTGTTTATCAAATTAAATTCATAAACCAAACAACTATAAATTTAAGAACTGAGATTCAAAGAACCCCAAATCATCAACATTGCCACTTTTCTCTTGAGTGAATTTTTTATGGAGTTAATTTTTTTGAGATAAATGATCGAGTACTTATATCAAGAGGAGAATAAGAAACAAAAAGAAAAAAGATTATATATATATATATATATATATATATATGGTGGTGAGTTTGGTTGTGGTACTTTCATGGTTGCAGTTGTTTGAGAGAGAGAGAGAGATGGAACTAGAGAGAGTACAGACATTGTGTGATTTGATCTGGAGTGAATTTTTTTATATCAAGACATTCTTGTATTTTTTTTTCCTGATAAATCAATGTTAATTGAAGATTTAAAGGGTAATTTTTTGAAAGATTGGTATGCAAAATATTATGTATTTATTAATTTTGTAAAGTGGTGATGAAATTACATAGATGTGCTGCTCTCAATTAAGCAACAAGATATGACGGATTTCATTTGGTAAAATGTTGGGAAGGTAGAAATATTCATGTGATTGAACACTTTTTTTTTTTTTTTTGTTATCATACAATAATTAAGTAAATGATTACATACACAGGAGAAAATATTACTTGTTCCTTGGTATGAATTTAAGCGGTGTTTATCATTGCGGTTAGAAAATGTTTTTAAAAAAATTAATTTTTTTTAAATTAATATGTTTTTGATGTTTTTAAATTATTTTAATGTGCTGATTTTAAAAATAATTTTTAAAAAATAAAAAAAAATTATTTTAATATATTTTTAAAAAATATATTTTAAAAAACAACCATTAAATTTTGATTTGAAAAATAAAAATACTCTTACATAATATTACCTCCAATGTATAAATCAATCCCATCATTTTTTTCTTTTCCATGACTTTTCTCTCCCTCTCCACTAACAGAAAATCAAACATGAATCGAAGCAAGATTATATTCTATTTCGGGTTTCTAATAAGTTAGTGCTATTTAAGGATATTCTTATCATGTTAAAGATTAATTAATAATTGTACAGTTGCAAATGATATTTATATTCTTTTAGGGTTCTAATTCAGATTTTCTTGTTCTGGATAGTTGGGTCGATTTATACCAAATAGGTCAGCTATGGACATGGATTATGAACCTTACATGCTCGTTGAAGGGAGGAAAGCCATGGAGAATCCACCCTCGCAATCGCTACACCAGAAGCTTTTGGCAGAGGCTTTCAATATGAACGGAAGACGAATTTTAGCCTCGAAGAACAAACCACCCACCCTAGTAGTAGAAGACCCTATCCCGTTGTTTTCATCATCATCATCAACATCTTTTCATCCTTCTAGACCTGTCAAGCCCCAGCGACACATCCCTCAGGCTCGTGATTGTTCTCGTCTGTTTTGGATTTTTTGTTTTCTTTTTTTTAAAAAAAAAATTAACATAATAACACTGTTTTAAAATTTTATTTTATTTTGTGAAATAGCACAGTTTTTACCATGTCGGGCTTCAAAAACATAACTTGTCAAACTCCAATCTTCTGCCTCGAGTATTCAACTAGTTGTATACTATTAACTGCTTGACTGTTTCATACAAAAACCATAATTTTATGAGGTTTTTCTTCCAAATATGTTTTATGAGTCAAACTATACATTTTTATCCAACTTGTAGACTGAAAAATTTACTTCAATTAAAATCTCAAAAAGTTATTGTTCACACAATAATGAGTGATTCTGAATAGTAAAGTGTGGGTCTGTCATAACTAAATAAGGATCTGCCCTAAACAGATTATGTAGATAGTCTAGCAGATGTATTTATGGACCAGTGGGATAATTTTAGGCCCAATAGGAGGTTTGGTTGTGTCAGATCAAAATAAAAGATCAAAAGGACCATAATTTTTTATCCGATTGTTGAATCGCACTCAAGAATTTACATGAGTTTCTGGAGGACGTCTTCCCTTAAAATACCACTACATCACTACGTAGATCATCAGATCTTTAGATATTAAAATTCTCAATGAAACCCCTCGATTTTGGCAATTTTGAGATTTTCCTTATTATTTTAGAAATCATTCGATCAATTTCACTAATTATTATGAACCGATCAATCGTTTGAGCAAAAAATAGCATAGCCATGTCATGTTTCTGAAGTGCAACATGATCAAACTGTACTATTTCACCAAAACTTTTTGTTTCTATGTAAATTCATTAATTTTTTTTAATTTTATATGCTAATTGCCCAATTTATTTATTTATGCTTTTAGAATCATGGGTTTAACTTTTAAATAGCATAAGTTGATAGGGAATTTTAGATTTCAGATGTAATTGCTGATTGTTTCTAAATTGATGGGATCTTTGGAATTAATTTTGCAGAGACAAGAAATGACATTAATTGGATGCCCACTTGGTGGATGATTTCTAGATTTTTTTTAAATATAGTACAAAAAAATATTTTAAAAGACAACAAAGTTGCAAATCACATATACAACTAGGAGTAGGAAGTGCTATAAGCTTTTCATTTGCATGAATTTGATCAGAAATACCCAATATGATGGAGTCCAATGTTTTTAATTTGAGAAAAACACATGTAGTAGTAATACATCCCGCTTGTTTCTTCTCCCCAGTTATTTCCCTTCCAACACACAGAAATATTCTCCATTAACTAATTAACATCAAAGATTCGCAGACAAACAATACAATACAAGACATGTACGAATGATTCTTTCATCAGAAATATTAAGAATACATATAATGTCAGGTATATATATACTTTAATTCCAGCTTGGAACTTTGTATCAAATATCCCTTTAATGTGCTAAGTGTTTTTTGCTCTACAACACCTCTAGCCCTAAGCAAATATTTTGATTCTTGCTCTGTTAAAATGTCCGCTTCATCTGAGTTATGGATTTCATAAGTATAAACCCTAACCAGGATTTATGATTTCATGTAATTTAAATTAACATTAAAAAATTATAAATAAAAAAAAACTAGAGTTTTCATTAATCTGTTTATTTTAAAGTATATCTTTTAACCTAAATATAAAGAGATTAATTGTATATAGATTAAATTAAAAATATTATTCTATTCTTAATAAATAAAATAAAATAAAATAAATTTCTTACTAATATCTTTATCTATATCTATATGCATGCATCATGTAGGTTAGTTTATATATGTGTATAAGCTGTTCT
>Ga0307509_10010143_pt1 | contig 11598 bp, 16 predicted proteins | sample 10_EM_MG_FD_202245 | JGI IMG/M metagenome (GOLD analysis project Ga0307509, IMG submission 202245) | Populus trichocarpa ectomycorrhiza microbial communities from riparian zone in the Pacific Northwest, United States - 10_EM | ecosystem: Host-associated > Plants > Roots > Unclassified | place... | reverse complement strand
CCTCCGTTCCCAATGTTCGAGCTTTTATACACCGTCGGCGTCGCCTTCAAAGCGTTCGGGCTCCCAGGGCTTCGTGTTCTTTCCACGGCCATCGAGTGGCGCATGGCTTGCTGGCTTTCTCTCCGCATGGCTGATGGCACTGGACGTGACAAAACCTCGGCCACGGATCTCAAAAACGACCAATTGGTCCCTGGGGCATTCATGGATGAAATCCTCTTGTTTTCTGTCACACCCCGCCTTCTCTCCCCTTCCGTGCAAAAGCCATCCCTGCCAGGGTCACGGACACCGATCACACCGTGTACTGAAATCTGCGAATCCCCTATCCAAGACGATGGTGGCGCGTCTCCAGTCAATGGCCCACTCGAGGATTCGCAGAACGACGATACGGCAGGATATGTGTCAGACGAGTCTGTGCGCTTCCGCACTCAGTTTTCAAGATACGGATATGCTCACCCTCTTATATGAATCCACCAGGACACAGATACTGCCTCCGAAGCCGAAATCGACAGCGAGGGGTTCGAATATCGCAGGTCGAGCACGTATGATAACCAACGATTCGAGATCGGGTACAGGGCACCCCTCATTCCACCAAAATCACTGCCGGACCTACCACCGATTCCTACCGACAAACTCACCCGAAAGGTTCCTCCACTCAAGAGGGTACTCAGCCGGGTGTTCTTGGAAAACGGTGCCGATGCTGTACGTGGCTTCCCTTGCATCCGCTGGAGTACTTCAACTAAACTTCACCTAGAAGTCTTCTGCCACCATGACGAACATCTTCTCGAGGGCACAACACGACATTACCCACAAGTTCACCCGCCACGACCGCCTTCAGTTGGGAGATACCCACGGGGAATCGAGCTCCAGTTACGACAGCTCCTCAACAGATGTTTCGCCAGCTCCAAGCCCTACGAATTTCTCTCGTCTCCCCGGAACGGTGACGGTCACAGATGTCTTTGAGCATCCCACCCACACCGTAACCCGCACCGTCATTCGCCCCTCTCCAAATCATTTCTTCTTCTCCCTTCCCTTCAAACGATCATCGCTCTCCTCCATGTCAAAGATGGGGTCCAAGTCATCCCCCCGAACCCCGGAACCGACACCTGTTCCTGACGCCCCCTCGACGTTCGAAGAGGAACTCGATTCCTACGAACAGAGGTGGGAAGACGAGAAGGATGGACGTAACGCCACGGACATCTATGTTATCGTCGATCATGATGTGGCCCATGAAGAGAGTTGGCGATCGTTGGTCCAAGAGGTCCATTACAACCACTTCCCACCCGTTAGGAATCTTTCCAGCGAATGCGGTAGATGGTGAAAACAAAACACTACGAACCACAAGCACCATATTAATATGCTGTATCCTTATTTCGCCTAACGGCCGAGGGCGCTGAACCCGGTCGTTGTTGTTGGACGATGCGATTCGTCTTATGTATCGCGTATACCACACTGTAGTTGCCTTATACTAGTTTACCATATATCCTGCTAATTCTAGAGTTCTAATACAACAGTCCAGTCGCTCGTAATGATCGTACCAGGGTTCTTGATCATCAGCTTACTCGCAACGCCTTCCTTTTTCCCAATCGCAACCACCCCGCCTTCGAAGGTGTACTCGAGATCGGTATTGCCAAGGGTGACCTTGGATGGTTTGTTCTTCAACCCGAGGACAACGATCCTCTCCACCCGCACACCATTGAGAGAGTTGGCAAACGCGTTGTCCCCGTTGTAAGTTGTAAGCTCAACGCCATCAACGGCACGATCGGCATTTTTCGAAGCGAGGTCCTTGCTCGAGATTTTGACCGTCTTCTTGGTGCTCTCCGCGACGAACTCCCTCCAGACAAAGTTCCCCTCACGGTGATCGTAAGATTCACCGTCGTCAAGGTATAACTCCCCACTGGCACTACCAGACTGACTGAGAGCGACCTTTAGGGTGAACGGGTCACGCTTCATAAGGGCCGAGGACCTGCGTGCACGTTCGCGAGAGGGAATGATGGAGCCTCCACGGATGAAAAGAGGTCCACGCTCGAGAGGTGCAGGTACAGTAATGTTCTTCCCCTTTGCCGAACCTCGGTAAGCGTGCCCATTGTAGAAATCGTAATAAACCTAGGACGGGATTAGTCACCCGCAACATGACCCTTTGGGAGCGTTTCCCCCACCTGATCTTCCCCGATATAAACGGTGGTTTCGGTCACACCAGCCTCGGTTATTGGCTTTACCAGCAGGCCCGAAGCACCAACATAGTATTGATCATCGATGGAGAATCCGAGTTCGTTCTTAGGCAGCACAACGTATTGAGGCCTGCGACCTCATGTCAGCGACGATCACAGAGATGACCCATCCAACGCTTACCTCACAACTGGCAATCCCGTAACGCTGGATTCCCTAAACGCGGTGTACCACACGGGCAACAGACTATATCGTAACCTGAGCGTCTGGCGAACGATCGACTTGTAGGGTTCCGCCAACAGGTACGGCTCTCGCCTCTTGGTATCGATGTGCGCGTGGGCGCGGAAGAAGGGTGAGAACGCGCCAACGAAGTACCATCTCGTCAGCATCTCGGGTTCAGGGTTGCCGAAGAATCCTCCGACATCGGCTGCATTAACCACGTCAGTTTCAAACTCCAAACATGACAGAGCATTACAAACCTCCAGCAAAACTCATGCCAGCAATGCCGTTCGAGAGAACCATCGGAATACCAACAGCCATATGCTCCCACGTGCCTAGGTTGTCGCCGGTCCACATAGCTCCATACCGCTGGGCACCGGCGTAGAAGGAACGGGTAAGGACGAAGGGTCGCTTGTACGGGGTCGTCCTCTCTTTGACGGCCTGAGATGTGATGTTCACGAAGAGCATGCCGTTGATGTTGTGAACATCTCGGTGTTCCCAGCCACCGTAATGAATGGAATCCTTCTCCATCGTAATTTCCGGCCCATTGAAGATGGATGGCTGCGGAAAAAGGAGTGGGGGTCAACGCCGGCCCGTACATAACGGAACGAAAAACGGTACGGTACCTCGTTCATATCGTTCCAGATGTACACAGCGCTTGTGCTTTCGGTCCAGCTCCACTTGTCATCTTCCCTTCCGTTGAACTTGTACAAGTTCTTGTACCATTCCCAACTGTTCGGATTGAAGAAATCGATCCAGGCGCTGCTTCCACTCCAACACCACCCTTCGAACTCGCTTCCGTGCTTATCCTTGATGAACAGATCGAGTTCTTGCGCTTCCTTGTAAACGGGGTAGTCGGTGGTACGCTTGACGTGGGGATCTACAATAACGACCATCTGGACAAAAGTTAGCCCCTATGGTATTGGATCGAAGGAAGCTTCGAACCTTGCGAGCACGGGCCTCGACGTCGTTGAACATGTCCACAGGGTCAGGGAAGTGTTTCTTGTCCCAAATCATGTACTTGTGGTCCTCGGAATGCTCGATATCGAGCCAGAAAACGTCAACAGGGATATCTTCTTCGTCGAACCGCTTCTGCACACTCCTGACGTCGTCTGAACTGACATAATTCCATCGGCACTGGTGGTAACCCAAAGACCAATGGGGAGGAAGTTGAACCGCTCCAGTCAGTTTTGCATACTGACCGAAGATCTGATCCGGCGTGGGTCCGGGGAGAAGGAATACGTCAAGAATACCAGACTCGGAGATCCAGTGGGTTTCAGTCGACTTTTTCGTGGGATGAGCGACGTCGATCCAGGTTTCAGAAGCGACAGCGGCGAAGACTGCGACGGTAGAATCCGCAGAATGCGCGTGGATCAAGGGAATAGCCCCGTACAACGGCATGGTGGAAGAAGCGAGGTACTCGAAGACGTCGGCGTTGTAGAGTCGGTATGGGTCATCGAAGAACGCACCCTCGCCTTTGGTAGTTGGAAGGTCCAAACTGGTAGCGTGTTGCGGGATACCGTAGACGTGGCCATGATCGGGGAAGTTAATATCGAGGGAAAGAGACTCGGGACCTGTACTGGTGTGAGATTGGGAGTAGAATGAAACCGTAATTCGGCGCACCCTTTGGTTTTGTATCCGTCCATGACCTCCAGGTTTCTTGCCACAAACCGTCCTCGGTGTCGCCCTCGAACCAGGCGTTTGGTGGGAGTTGGATGACCTTCTGCGCGTCCTCGCCTTCAACAGCAAGCACCCCTTCACCCTTGGCCTCGACCTCTTCCACCTTCTCCTCGACCTTCTCCCTGAAATGTTCCATATGCAACAGCCCCTGGCCGTTCAACACGACTTGGTCCTTCCCGTTCCTCTTCATCCTCACCACCAACGGCTCAAACTCGACCGTAACCTCCACCTGATCCCTCTTCTCCCCATAAACAACCTTGACCTCCTTCTTTCCCATGCTCCACTTCGACGAAGACGATAGAAGGGGTTCTTTGAGCAAGGCCCACGAGGCAGCCTCGTCATACCTCTTCCTCAACCCTTCCCTCTCATCCATCCTCACCCGAACAACACCGTCTTCATGAACCCTCACATCCAACTCGAATTTGATCTCGGGGTACAACGCGCTCCTCACTCGACCTGTGAACCTCGACCCTCCATCCTCAAAGATGACAGTGGATGCGTCAAGGGAGTAAGGCGATTTCCACTTCTCACCGGATTTTACGTTCTCCGCCGCCCGACCCGCCAAGGCTCGTCCACGCCGACAGAACGCGGATTCGTTGCATTTCTTGAAGTCTTGCTCTTTCACAGCCAGGACAGACCGCGTGGGAAGCACGAGGAGCAGCCAGGCTGCTATCACCAAAGACCGCATCCACGTTAATTCGTCGTAGACCTTAAGAAGAGAGGAGGACACAAGCGATGATGAGCGGATGGACAGGCTGGGTCACCCCCAGAATTTGAATACCCAGAAGGGCTACGTGTTGTTTGATGATGACCAGGCGCGCCGTCACAGACTGGCGGAGCTAACCGAGAGGTTTCCCACACTCACTACGCCATCCAGGACACCGAGCACGTCAACTCAACCAAACCCGTGGGGAGCAAAGTGCGCTCGCGGGTAATCGAGATGATAAAAAGGTCGTGACATTGGCTGGGGCAAGAGAGAGAAAACTGGAAATGCTAACTAAGGTCATAACTGTACCCGTTTTACCGTGAGACGTAAAGCCGGGGACAGGCGAGTAATAAACAAAATTGGAGGAAGGCAATCTTTGAGAGAAACGGGAAAGGATTGGAAAAGGTTTCGAAGAGGATCGGGCGTTTTGGCTAACTACATGCCGAAAATGTTCTGGGGTGGGAGAGAGAGATTGCTTCGAGGAAGGTTACGATGACCCTACAAGGGATGGACTCAACCAAGAAATGCAGGGGGGGCGTTCAAACGTGTTTACTTCACACGGAAAAAAAACAATGGCGGAACAACGTGAAACCAAAATGATGTATGCATGTGTCCAGTGGTGGACGGGAGAGAAGCGAAAGAGGTACCGAAGAAAACCAAACGAGCAAGAACGTGGAGCTGTGTATGTAATTCATGGGATGATGGAGGCCAAAGGAAGAAAGTGATTGAGCGGAGACGATGGTGGATTTGTGGAGGTGGTGCAGGGATGAATGGTTTCACCAAGAGGCGTGGCGGATCCCACTTGCCCCAGTGATCATGCTCTTCCCGGTCAGGTACCCTCCAAACTGCGGCGGAGGGTACGGCCCAGTAAACGTATTCTGAAAGGGCGGGGGTGGGATCATCCCCGTCCCGGGTAGCCCGTACGGATACGAGAACGGCGTCGGAAAGGGTGGTGACCTTTGCTGCATCTGTATGAATGCGGGATGAGGCGGTTGTTGGGTCGGCGGGGGAGGGAACTGAACTGCGAATGGGCCCGGTGTGACGGGTCCACCAAACGATGACACTGACCCCGCAGGTGACGAGAACGCCGGCGTTGGCGGTGTCTGTGTGGGGAGAGGAACGTTCATGGTGAGGCTCGGCGCGCGTTTCGAGTTCTTCGAAGGCGGTCGGTTCGTAGTCGAGCGCACGGGAGAGGTCGTCACGGGCGGTTGTCGATGGGCCGATAGGTCCATTGATGATGAGTAGCCCATATCGTCGGTCGAAACCGTCGAGATTGACTCGCGCCCACGACGCGATCGCTTCTTGGTACATTTGACCGCAGGTTCGTTGGGACCAAAGACATCTTCCGGTGAGGAATCGTCGGCCGCGGGGGTAAAGTCACCCTCCGGCTTGCGAGGGTCATACGCGGACTTCATCTTGTCGACGAGCTGCCTTGTCTTTGACTTGCGGGCGTCAGTCTTGTCAGCGAGAAATGATGGCACTGACGGCCGTTTGGTCCGTGATTTACTGTCGCGATCGTCCTTCCTGGGGGCGGAGAGGATCGTCTGTCGAAGAGTGGGGAAGTTGATGATATCGAGGGCTGGGGGAGAAGGTGATGGGGACGGAGATGGGGATGATGATGAATGGTACTTGATGGGGGTGGGGACGAAGGAAGATGCAGTGGCATTCAGAGGTTTCAGAGAGTGGGCCGACACAGGAGAGGAGCTATGGTGTCTCGCTCTGGGTGTGATGGGCAGGGGATCCGAGTCTGCCGACAGCTCAGAGTCGGTTAGATCGGCACTCTCGAGAGAACGGATGAGGTCATCGAGGGTCGACGAATTGTCCAGGCACGAATCCCAGTAGGGTGAAAGGTCCTTGAGACGCTCCTCGCTATGGTCCGGTGAGAAGTCCGGGAGGTAGGGATCCTCAGACAGACGCTTGAACGATTCTTCGAAGAGGTTTCGCAGGTCCTCCTCCCACCGTTCTTGGTACTCCTCCGAGGATGGGTCGCCAGGAATGTGGTGTCCGTCATCGAAAACCCAACCGAGGTGAAAGAGGCGGAGGAAACGCTCAATCATGTCAAATCCGGAACTCGACTCGTAAGGCCATAGAACTTCCTCTGCCGCTCTGACCCCAACAAGATCTCGGCTGAGCTCGTCTGTCATCGGTGTTGCGATATCTGAGGGCCGACGAAGAGGATATCTTGATAGACCGGCTTTCAGTAGCTGACTAGCTCTTGAGAGACGGAGGAGAGTCGCTCGCTTGGAAGGACGGCGAGAAGTACCGGCCTGGGAAGGAGGATAGGTCCAGGAGACGCTGTTAAAGAAGGTTCTCCACCAATCATTCTCTACTAGTTCCCATTGGTCTCCTTTGTTCTCATGTGGGCGAGTAATTTTGGAAGCCATGAAAGGAGGGATTGTCTGAGACGGAGCGACCAAAGGCGGGATCTTTGCGGGAAGGGTTCAGGAGAGAAAGGGCGGTGGTGAGGTGTTAAGGAATGGCGAAAGAAAGGAAAACGAAGGGGATTATCGGCTTGACAATCTATGGGCATGCGTTCAGTCGGGCATAGACATCAGAAAGGAGCATAGGTGGAACACAATGAGACGCCGGAGGGACAGCGCAGAGACTCACAATCGACCGAAAGCGTTTGCTCTCGTCTTCGTGAACCTTTCGTGCGTCGGATGGTCGTCGTCGTCGTCGTTGGCAAAGACGGTGCGCTTAGGCGTGGGTGAACGGCGTAGAAGTGAAATTGCTATTGGTCACCTCAGCGACCGAGGGCCGCGTCGATTGCCTGTTTCGGTTGTTGAGTGTTCGAGACCACTGACAGCGACGCGAGTTTCAGCCGTAAAACTACCACACTTTAATTTTAATCCTACAGAAAAACCTGTTCTACGTGTCCCTCGTATCTTCTTGTTTTTTTTCTTCTGTGTGCAGTGTGACCGAGACTGGGCGCTGAACGTCCGAGGTTCCAGCGGCGAGGCCACAAGGCGATCCGACATCGGATTGGGGAAGTCATCTGACGCTCGCCCCCTTGCCAATTAGAAAACGAGATTCCTTGCAACAAATCTCCTTTCCTTCCAGTTCCCCTGTTTCGACGCAACCAGCGGCTGTCGTCTCCGTCCACCACCGCGCTTGGATACGTGACGAAACGTGATCACCGATATGACCGTCACCTCCCCTAAGATGAGCGGAACGGGATCGTGTGAACCGCAGCGACTCCACTGCAGAGGTACCAGTATCCGGAGCACTCATCCTCGTGCCAAACCATGACCGTAAACTACGAGGACATTATCACAAACCTCACCGTTTCCTCCTCTTCACCATGGTCTGATACGAATGAAACAGTAGGAGAATGGTGCCACGGAATCTACACGTGTTTGATTGACGGGAAACGTTACAGATCCTGCTTGAACCCTACACACATATAACGTCTACTCCAGGGAAAGAGATTAGAACCCAGTTAACCGAGGCTTTCAACCTCTGGTTGAATGTTCCTCGGGAGAAACTACAGCGGATTAACCGAATCGTGACGATGCTCCACAGCGCCAGCTTATTGTAAGTTGATTTTGCGATCTCCCCCACTGGGGAATGTCGATATCGAACCCCGGTGTACAGGGTAGACGATATCCAGGACGACGCTCAACTACGTCGAGGGGAACCAGGTAAGCTTACCTCTGGTGACACCTTCGGACCAACGTAAACCCGACCCTCTTTTCCCCGACCCCAGTTGCCCACAAGATCTACGGGGTGCCACAGACGATCAATTCAGCGAATTACGTTTACTTCCTTGCGATGAACGAACTATTCCAACTGGACCCAGGTATGCCACCCGCCGTGGTCTCGACCGTGGCCCGTCATGTTGAAGGTCTGCAGAACAGCATCACACCGATCGCTCCTTGCAGCAACTCGTCACAGGCACGGCTTCCCTGATCTCCGCCCCCCTCGATCACCATGACTGAAACTCAATCGCCGTCTAGATGAACTCTTGAATTTGCATCGTGGTCAAGGCCTCGAGCTCTATTGGAGGGATGCTCTGGTATGCCCCACAGAGGAAGAATATATCTCCATGGTCAACAACAGTGAGCGTGGGTGTCATGGCGGCTCGTCACGTACTCACCCGGTTCTCCAGAAACCGGCGGCCTTTTCAGAGTGGGAATCAAGCTGATGATGGCCTGTGCCACAACAAACACTGACGTGTACGGGCGAATACTCCTTTAGGTCGAATATCATTGACCATCGATCCTTCAGCGATTACGTCCCGTTGGTGAACCTCCTTGGAGTGTACTTCCAGATTCGCGACGACTACATGAACCTTCAGAGTACGGAGGTAGGCTCACAACTCGTCAGCAACCCGGTCGTTTCCCCAACACCCTCTTGCTCTAGTACGCGCACAATAAAGGTTTCGCGGAGGATCTGACGGAAGGAAAGTTCTCTTTCCCCGTCGTTCACGGCGTTCGAGCCAACCCCTCGAACCGCCAAGTCCTCAGTGAGTCATCGCCGAGCATCACCGATCAACTCCCATCGTTATTTACTCTCCGTCCAGATGTATTGCAGAAACGCCCAACGACACCAACACTGAAGAAACACGTAATCAACTATCTCGCCAACTCAACCCAGTCCTTTGTGTATACCCTGTCGGTCATGGAGACGTTCAGGAACAAAGTGGTGGGTGAGATCGAGCGACTGGGAGGAAACCGGAGGATGGAAGCGATTGTAGAGCTTTTGTCGAACGGAATCCCGCACTAGCTACCGTCGTAGCCTTAACAAAAGAAAACTCTGTTGGGGGTTCTAGAACCATGCAAATCCGGTAGGGGATTGTACATCTGGATCGTGAGCGACCTGCTTTAGGTGCTTCCCCCCTTCGATCCGCTGGAAGATCTTCACGCCGCCGCCTTTGGTACCACCAGCAACCAACCACTCGGAATTAGGGCCGCCAAATGAGATCCCACGAACGTGATTCAGACCCGTGGGTACCTCGGATATGAGGTCCAGGGCGTCATCCGCGATGGAGAAGATGGAGATCGTGTCGCCCTCCGGGGAAGGGTCATCGCGATTGGAGACATATAGGTAAGGGGTGGGGAATTGTTCATTTGGAGTTGGGATGAGGATTTCCGCTGCGAGCATCCCATTTGGATGCGGGAGTGGGTTCCGTTTCGTTGGGGTTGAGATGAGAAATGTTGGTTCCGCGGGGAGAGGAGGGAGTCTGTGAGCGGCCACGAAGCTTTTTAACTCCAAAATTGTGTATACGTTGTCTCCTGTTGCGTTCGTTAGTGCTCCGCTCCAATCTGGGGAACGCAATCTGTACGCGTACCATAGAACGCGACATGCCTGGGTCCGGAGCCGCCATTGTACGAAATATGACCACGTACTTCCCAGACCCTATCTGCAGATTTCACCAATCGCAGGGTCTTGTCGTCGCCGAGGTCCGGTACGAGGAGCTCATCGTGGGTCGGATGGGGGACCACCTGATGAGGGTGAGATGAAAGCTGTCGATCCAGCTCCGGACCGGAACCGCTGAGCGAGAGCTTCGTCGTGGATTGCGCGATGTACGGTGGGGAGGACATGAGGGGGAGCGCAACGACATTTCCGCCAGAATACTAGACAAAGTGTAGATCCACGGATCAAAGTGGTAAATATCCTGACGACTCGTGGGCTCGAGGGAACAAAACTCACATTTCCGATTAGCAGATCTCCCTTGTACGCCACCAACGTGCAAGGGTCCGCGCCTTCCGAAGAGAGCTCTCCGACAACTTTGCCCTTGCCATCCTCATCGTATTCAATAGCGACCACTCGCCCGTCGTCCTGCTCGAGTCCAGTGAACCAGATCGCTGGGTTCTCCGGGTGTGGGGTAATCCAAGACGGGTGATGCCCCACCGTCAATGAAGACGTGATGGAGAGAGACTTGGCATCAGGGTCGAACGAGAGCGTCTCGACCCTGTCAGTGTAAGTTGCGGTCAAGATCCTGAACACTGACATGCCAGTGGTCTTGAATGGTCGCACTTCCACCTGTTGGCAGCTGTGCTCAGGTGTCCGGGTCTTGGATCCCAAACCTCTGAGAATGGGATGGCGTTATGATTGCGAACCCCCCTCCCCGAGCGGTTTTTATCCCCACTGGGAACACGAGTCGCCGACGGAAGTCCGGGCCCAGGGGCGCGTGGATGATTGAGATTTACTTATAACTGTGATCACCACCGACAGGTTACACCGGTCACCGGTTATCACTAATTTCGCCCGTGTACGCACACAAGACAAAGAATTGGGTGCCCCCCACCGTGCAATCAGTATCCGAAACGAGTGCTGACCAGAGTACCCATCTCCGCCGCTTCCAACCTCTTCATCCCTCCCGTGAGTGGAACACCACGGGGGCACCTCGACGTGAACGGCGAAGATCGTGCCTTCTTCACCCCGATGGGGTCGAATATTGGTACCCCGACCTTCCGAATGATTTCTCGAGGCCGAGTTCGCTCTCAGTGTGACCACGGGATTCCAAGGAATAAACGCCCGAGATTTCATCCTTTCATTCCGGCGCCTAACGAGGCCGGCGATTCGGAGAAGCTCGGTGTTGGTAACGGGATCATGGTTATTCAAGTTGCCGACAACTACCCGATAAGTACAAGTGGAGGACATGGTGTCGAGAAACCGAAAGAGAGAGAAAGGTTACAGAGAAGGCGAAAATAAATGCAGTCCTTCTGGCGAATTAGTTAGTATGAGAAAGAAGAGACCAAGGGGGTAGAGTGGAATAATATGTCGCAACGCAACAAAGGCAGTACGTCGAAAGGGGGACGGAATGAAGGGACAAGTACAGTATTACTACGAGGCTGTAAGTTACAGGGTGGGAGTGTCCGAAT
>Ga0307509_10010142_pt1 | contig 11599 bp, 6 predicted proteins | sample 10_EM_MG_FD_202245 | JGI IMG/M metagenome (GOLD analysis project Ga0307509, IMG submission 202245) | Populus trichocarpa ectomycorrhiza microbial communities from riparian zone in the Pacific Northwest, United States - 10_EM | ecosystem: Host-associated > Plants > Roots > Unclassified | place... | reverse complement strand
TAATAAATCAGATATTCGTAAATAATGCTTATTGATTCGAATTTTAAGGGATGTGCATTAAAATATTAACAATTAAAATTATTTCATTATTAGCTCAAAGTGTATTTTATATTGCACTTATTTCAATTCACATATGCTTATTTGGCTGGCGTGTTTGGGAGTGTGATTGTAGTTACTTTTTAAAGTTTTTTTCACTTGTAAATGTATTAAAATAATATATTTTTTATTTTTTAAAAAAATATTTTTAACATCAACACATCAAAATAATTTAAAAATATAAAAAAAATATTAATTTAAAGCAAAACAAATAAAAAAATTTCAAATTATTTCAAAAGCGCTTTTGAAACGCAAAAACAAACAATATCAAAATAAATTAAGAAAAAAGCAAGTTATCATTATAGAAAAATACACTCTACATTCTCGATGCATATTAAATTTAAAGAAATATTGTAAATTTTTATTACATGATTTCATCATTTTATTAGTGAAGGGTTTGGTGGAAAAAAACAATAAGGGTGTAAATGATGATTAATTCAATTATTGTATTATAGTAGACTTTTAAATAATTTAAGCGGCTTTGACTAGGATTGATTTGACATGGACTTCTCGTCAACAAATATTTAATGTACCTCTTAAATAATTGAAGCTTACAATACAGACTTTTAATTATTCTAAACAAAAACAATAAAATAAAACAAATATATTATAAGAATTTTTTTTCAAGGTTTTTAGCTATTTGTTTTTATAGTTCTCTCTCTCCTCGAAGCTTCATCGATGTTTATTTATTTTTTATTTTAATATTAATACAGGGCATAAGATACCTATCTCATTTTATATAATCTTTACATCTGGCATGTTTTGATTGACAAACAACAAGTCCTTTGCATATGTGGCATGTCCACATGTCCACATGTCAAGATCCGGCTCTTATTCTCTATACTTTTATTTTTATTTTTATATTTAATAGTTTGTTGATTGAACATTTGTTTTTATTATTACTTAGGCATGTTTTAATTTTAAAATTTTTGTTAGTGAGTTTTTCATTAAATTTATTTAATGTAATAACAAAGGGTTAAAGGGTTTGTCTCTTTAAAAATAAAAGATATGTAATTAAAATTTAATGGTAATATAAGAGATTAAATTTAGACCTAATATTAGAGATGTCATGTTACTTATATTCATAAATATGTTTTTAAATACAAAGTCATAAAATTAGTAATATAAGCTCATCTCGTAAATATTTGTAAATTTATAAAAAATCTAACTTTAAATTTTAATAAATAAATTAAATTTATAATTTATAAAATATTATAAATTAAAATGTAATTATGAATCCGAACTTAATTAGATACGACATATCAAAATTCTTAGCAAACAAAAAAAACAGAGCAGCATATTCCATTAACAAAAACTGGTAACGATACGAGGAAAGGCAACGCAATCAATGATTGATTGGCGGATGAAGAGAAGAAAACGAGCATCAGCTTAAAAAACAAAGAAGAGAGAGAGATTCAGCCTTCAAATGGGTTTCTCCGAAGACAATCTAAAAGGGTTCATTCTGGCTTTGATGTCAAGTCTATTTATTGGTGCCAGTTTCATTATAAAAAAGAAAGGCCTTAGAAGAGCTGCAGCAGCTTTTGGTGTCAGGGCTGGTAAAAAACGTTTTCTTTTTTCGGTTTTTTGAAATGAGATTTTGGTTTTGTGAAATGGGTCTGGTTTGGATTGTGGGATTTTTGTAGGTATTGGTGGGTTCTCATATCTCTTAGAGCCACTATGGTGGTTGGGCATGATCACGAGTAAGTTGTCCTTTTTCTATGTCAATGATTCTTCTTTTGGTTTTGGGAAAATTTGATATATTTCTTGTGTCGGAATTTCCATTTGCTCTATTCTATGTAAATGAATGGATGTTTTACTTTTGTTATTTATAAGTTGGTTGTATCTTGTGATTCTTTTGATTTAATTGTGAAATTTAATGATTCATATTGTCTTTGAATTAAGGTTCTTACATTGGTCAGCTTAATGTTAGTAAGATTTTTTCTTTCAGTTGATATCTTTTTTCGTTTGGTAACTTAAGGAATTGATTAAGTTTTCTTGTTCTAGTCAAATTGAGGAGTGGTAGTTGGTTAGAGTACGCGAATTATGATTAGTAATGACCATCTGATTATTCACTGATTGTTTGTAGAATATCTCTTGTTGTCTGGTTTCTCATATAGTGATTATTGGAGAGGTTGCAAACTTTGTTGCGTACGCATTTGCTCCAGCAGTTCTCGTTACCCCTCTTGGTGCATTGAGTATCATTGTCAGGTATATCTCTTATTAAGTTCGTATTGCATGCTAAATTTTTGGCATTTTTATATTAAATCTCTTCTTAACCACATTTCTTGTGTTTTAATTTCTTTTTTCATGGTGTGTAGCGCTGTGTTGGCGCAGTTTATCTTGAATGAGAAGCTGCACCAGCTAGGGATCTTGGGTTGTGTGATGTGCATTGCTGGTTCTGTTGTAATCGTAATCCATGCACCACAGGAGCACCCTATAACGTCTGTTCAGGAGATATGTAGTATGGCAACTCAACCAGGTTAGTTTGCACCTTCACATGCGCATCTTTCTTTTATTGAAATGGTTCTTTTTTATATACCATTTTACCATCTGCTGCAGCTTTTTTGCTTTACGTGGCCTCAGTGATTGTGTTGGTTTTCATTCTGATCTTCCATTTTGCTCCACAATGCGGGCACTCGAATGTGTTAGTGTTCACCGGCATCTGTTCATTGATGGGTTCACTTTCGGTAAATCATCTGAACCAGCAACGTTACTTTGATTTTTAATTGTAAGACCAAAGTTATGAATGTAGATACAATTTTTTTTTTTCATTCAATCAGTTTTAAAAGATAAAATAACTTAATAAAAAACCATTCTGTATTGATGGGGATGAAGTTTCATGCATTTTGAAGTTAAAAAGTTCTACAATCCTTCAATGGTTGCGAAAATTCACTTTTTCAATGACTAAAATTTTAATTATGTGCAGTGAACTTTCCTGTGGTAATTGTTAACCAGATCTCTCAAGAGAAGTGACTGATAAAAATGTTATCTATGCTTTTCTTGGCCAACATAAGGTGGAAAGTATTTCCCTTAGTGATGTTGCATGTTTATGTAATGGAGCTTGGGGCAATTCAATTGCTTTACTATTTCTCCTCTTCTACTGGGATGGAAGAAATGAGTAAACCCCACTTCCTTTTGTCATTTTTTATTTTCATAATATGTTTTGTCTTCATCATGTGCAGGTGATGAGTGTTAAGGCCCTTGGAACTGCACTTAAATTAACATTTGAAGGAAACAACCAATTGCTCTACCCAGAGACATGGTTCTTTGTGTTTATTGTGGCCACATGTGTCATCACGCAAATGAATTATCTAAACAAGGTTAGAAATGTAGAAATATTGCTTTTTGTTTATACGAATAAGCTCAACGTGCTTATATTTCCAAAAGTTTGCTTCTGCATAAATCATGTTCCCTCTTTCTTGCACTGTTCTCCTTTTCTCCTTGATCTTCTATGTTCTGTATTGCTTACTTTTTGGTGTCTTTTCTCCATGTTCTGCATTGCTTGCTTTTCTGATATTGTGCTTAAATCCCTCCAGAAGGTTAAGCTGGCATGTGCGATGAATTCGACTTGCTGTTGGACATATGGCATGACCCAGTGCACATTTTGACTTCATTTTACTTGGCAGCAAGTTACTGTCTAGAATATTTGACATTCTTCCAATTCTACACGTATAATTTAGTGAATTAGAGAAAAGTTCTCTGTCACAAGTGCAGTTTCATTTTTACACCTTTTCCTTCTAAAAAGTTAAAATGGAATTTAGATTGCTGCCATCAACATGCCCATTAAAATTTATGCAAATCCCTATACTGTCTATTATAAAAATGCTACCAATTCTATTCTTTCACTGTTCTATCATGATTTTCTCTTGTTTTGGTGATTGGTGATGAATTGACAAAGGTGAGACTTGAACTCTGAATCTCACTCCTCTTGCTTGTGAGAGTGCCATCGAACTACAAGCCCATTTGTTACATTCCATTTTCTCTCCTGATTCTCACTCTATTATGTCTTTCTCCAAAGTTATCCTAATCCAATCTATTTCAGCCTTATCTCCAAGTGGAATGCACAAGATTGTGGGCTAATCCGACCTCCTTTACCTTTATTTTCAACCAGGATACATGATAAGGTCAAATATAGCTGATTGGTAGTCATAGTTTCACTAACATTTCACAAACAGAAATGAGATGGGGGGGGGGGGGGGGGGCCCCACAACCAAAAATAGATTTTGCGTTTTAGGATTGCTAGAAAATGAGTTGTCAAGCCGAACCATGCATTTGATATGATGTTGGGTGACCTGATATTAAATGCAATAAGTAATCAAGTTATAAAAAAGTTCTGAAATTGATCAAGTGTTTTGCAGGAAACTGAATAATTTTGTCTCAAGAGGGTGACGCTATCAACATCCCATTGACCTAGAAAACACTGCTTAGGTGAAGTACTAGATAACGCCTTAGGCCATAGCTATTAAGGCACCTTCTGTGTTGTTCTTTCAGAGGTATGGTGGTTGGGAAGGAATGATGCTACTGAAGCCAGAAAAAGAAACTATCAAATTGTTTTTTTTCCCAAAATTGCAACTTTTCTTTTTATTTTTACGTTCATTTGTGCTGCATATATTTTTTGGTTTCTTAGAACCTAAAGATGGTTAAAATGTATCTTGTATCTATAATTCTTATTTGCTGAAAAACTGCAACCTTTGGTGTTTCAGGCGCTTGATACATTCAATACTGCAGTTGTATCCCCCATTTATTATGTCATGTTCACGTCACTTACGATTCTTGCCAGTGTAATCATGTTCAAGGTACTGCTACTCTCTTGTAGAAGCTTACATTGTGTAATTGCATGTATTTCATTGCTTTGTGCATTTTTTGCTTGATGCTCTTTTCATTTTAATTGGATTTCACTGGAAGAACAATAATGTAGCTTTAGCTTGTTGAGGCATGGATTTGTAAGTTGATGCAAGATAGGATAAACAAAATGTCTTGATTGCATTCTAACATGTGATTTTTTATGCCTCACTCACTATGACAAGCCTAGTCATCAGGATGAGGATGCTGTCACTAGGCTTAGTTTGAGAACCATTTCATTTTCCTCCTCCAGACCCTTATTTCAAACAGTAAAGTGTTTCGTTTTTTATCCTGATTTGACTATCTATTGGTAAAAATACATTACAACAGGATTGGGATGGCCAGAGTGTGGGAAACATTATATCAGAAATATGTGGCTTCATTGTTGTTCTCTCAGGGACCATCCTACTACACACAACCAAAGACTTCGAAAGAAGTTCATCCTTTAGAGGTGCTTTGTTCAGACTCTTTCTCTTTGATTTCCACTAAATCAGTGTAATCAATCTTGAATTATGAGTAATATTATTTAGTATATTTTACTAATTTCATGTGGCTATGGATGTTCAAATAAATCAGGCAGCTATGCATCTTTATCCCCTGCATTATCTGCCCGACTCTGCAGTGGAAATGGAGAATTTATGAAGCATGACGAGGAAAACCAGTTGCCTGCTGAAGCCGTTTGCTTACAGAGACAAGAAATGCACTAGATTTGCTCCACGAAAAAATCTCTTATGCTTCATGTTATTTCATATGATGCATGATCCATATCTCGAGTTCTTTGGCAGCATTGCTGTGAGATGGTTTTGTTACCGCGGAGTTTGTGGTTACATCCAAACAGAAAGCGAACAAATTTACTTTGAGTAGGTTGTTTTGTGGCCCTCAGAAATCCTTGAGAATTCATCTTTTTCATTTTTTTTCCTGCAAAGTTACGGAAGAAATCATTCGATAGCCTTGGAGTAGTACGTCTTCATTCTCATGTGTGATCTACAAGTGAATAACACGTGGATGTGAGATGAGGAAACACTGAATCGGAGTGTTCTACACATTCATTTGTTGGGTTATGGAATGGTCGTTGATGCGTAATTTGTTGATACTTGTACAGCGTGTTTGAGATTGCTGGTGTAAAGGGTGGCTCATTCAACTTCTTTAGTTGTCAAAGGCAGTGCAAAGAGAGTGATCAGAAGACCCAGAAACCTCTTTCTGTGAAGAAAGGTTTAAAGGGAGTCTATGCCCTGCAATTGATTTATTGGAAACTTGAGCTCTGAGGTAGTTCCTTTTGTTATTTTACCTTGTCCCATAGGTTTCATTCTTTGAGAACAGGCAGAATAAGATATTCTTGTAGTATAATATCTGTTCATCAATTACTTGTAGGCTTGTAGATTGATTGATTGATTTTTTCAGAGAATTGAGCAAAGAGTGAGATGTGTATCCTTCACATTTCAGCAAGGCAAGAATTTGTGAAAACGAAATGTTGAACGCGATTCCATTGGCCCACGGTGTTTTTTATTTTTAACTTCAATTCCAGTATGCTGATGCAAACACGCATAGAGAAAAGGAAACATAATCAATTAATCTGATTCTTGCATCGATGAAATTTGCTCCATTTTGGATAATGGATCCTTACTAATTATTATTAGGAAACTAGTTTGTCTTTCCTCTGTTCTTCTCTCTTCTTTCGTATACTTTTTAATTGTTGGAACTAAGTGAATTAAATTGTTCAGAAAAAAAACAAATTAAGTTCATGTAAGAACAAAAAAATTGTTTCAAAGATTAAGGGAATTAGTTTAACACTTGATCTGCTGTGGAAGTGATTAATTTTTTTATTAATATAAAAAACATTTAAATTAAATGGAGATTAACTCGATATGATTCGATTGATTTGTCAAGTCTAAATGTAACTTAAACAACTAGTAAGAATATCATTTGATTTAAAAAATTTCAAGGTGACATTATTTTTTTAATATTAAGATGGTAGCCTATTGGATCAACTTGGATCAAATTGGATTAACTTATCAAATTCACAATCTGAGAAATTACACTATGTTAACCATCAAATTCACAATATGAGAAATTACACTATGTTAACTGTATAAAAAGCAAATTAAAATAAATTATGAAACATAATTCTTAATAACCCAATATTAAATGATAAAATTGAAAAAAATAAATTAAAAAATAACAAAAAAAAGTTACCCAAAATTAACCGGAGTTAACTTGTCAATTCAACAACTTGAGTCATAAAACTAGAATAATTCCTTGAAAAGTCATTTAAAACAAGTTATGAAACTATATTATCAATCAATCCAATGCTGAAGTATGAAAATAAAAAAGAAAGACACAAAAAATAACCAAAGTCAACCTAAGTTAACCCGCCAAATTCATGATCCGAGTCATGAAACTGGGATAACCTCATAAAAATCAAACTGAAAAAACAACTCGAGTAAACCATGGTTATCTTGTTAAATTTGCAACCCAAGTCATAAAACTGAGATAACCTCATATAAAGAAATTTGAAACAAATTATGAAGCATAATTCTCAATCAACTTATTGTTGAAGGATGAAATTGAAAAAAAAAAATCAATATAACAAAAGGACATAATAAAATGACTTGAGTAAACTTGGGTTAAACCGCAAAACTCGTGATTCGAGTCATGAGACCAAGATAACCTAACAGAAAGTAAAATAAAATAAATCATGAAGCTTAAATCATAATCAATTTAATATTGAAGTATATTAAAAAAAACAATTAAAAAATAAAAAAATCAAGTCAACAAGGTTAACTTGTTTTACCTGCAGCATGAAGTCATAAGACTAGAATAACCATATACAAAATAAACTATAATAAATTATAAAGTTCAATCTATAATAAAATAAATTTTAAAAAATAAAAAAATATTATTGAATGAATAATGTTTTGTGATATGTGGTTGACCTACAAGTTTAATTACTCCCAACAGATCACACTCTAATTTATTTTATGTGAGAAACTCAAATCTAACATAATTTATTTTAAAATATTATAATGAAACAATGAATTTCATATATTTTTTCAAATTTATTATTTTTTTAATTAGGTGATGTTTGAATTTCTTAAATGAGGGTGTTTTCATCGGTTTGCATGAAATTATCTAATAAAAAGATAGATTGGTTAATTTTTAATAAATTAGTTGATGATTGAATTTCTTGAATGAGGGTATTTTCATCTGTTTGTATGAAATTATTTATTAAAAAGATAGAATAAGAACATATTGAAAGTAATTAGACTTATAGGAATAGATTGAAGACTCTTGGCCGAAAACGATATCGGTTGAGCTAATTCCCTGAAAAATTATTCCACTAACCAATGATTTCATTTTTGTGTGCAATTAACCATTAGTTTAATTAAAAAAAACTTATTAGTTAAATAACCATCTTAATCTAAAAAATAAACAATCTATATCTACATATAATAATAAAATGATAGCAATTCACAAAAAATATCATGGTAATTTTTTTTTATTAACGTGGGTGTTCGGGTCAGCTTGTGCACACCTCAACTAATCTCACGAGCCCTGAAGTTAACAAACATATAAGTCTTCAATGACCCTAAAGTTTGTGGGTCTCGAACAGATGACTTGTAGGGAGTAAATTTTGAGCTTGACCAGTTGAGCTTCACCTCTCAAGGAGGGTTATATATATATATATATATATATATATATATTTTTTGATACGCGGACAAATCATGTTCAATGGATTTATTATTTGTTAATCATATTATGACATATAAAAAAATTTCAAAGTGAGATAGGCCTCTTATTCTATGTTTTATTATATATAAAATAAAACTTTAATGAAGCTTTGGAGAGAGAAAAAAAAACAAAAAAAAACTTTAGATCAAGATTTCCTATAATATATCTGTTTTTTAATGTTTTCATTTAAATTAACTAAGAATTCATATTATAAGCTCTGATTTAAGATGCATATTGAATATTTCTGTTAAGAAGCGAAACTAGAAAAAAGACAAGGAAATTGTATACATGCTTAATCAATTCTTATCATATAAAAATTATAATAATATAATAGTAGAATTATGTGTCGTTTGCATCCTTTTTTTTAATTAAACCATTTACTAGCAAAATGATGAAATCATGTAATACAATTTAAAAATATTTTAAAAAATTGAATATGTATAAAAATATAGAATATATTACATGCTAAATGATGTAACTCATTAAGTTGTGAGAAAATATATAAATAGACAACTTTGTATTTATAATGGTTTTGAATTTAATGATAAGTAAAATTAATTATGAAATAAATCACAGTTAATTTACTTATGTAATCCAGGAATCTATTATTAATATGTTAACTATAAATTAAAAAAAAAAGACGACAATTGAATACCTACCTTTAATAATTGAGTTGGGATTTTATTAAAAATCTAAATCTAAAAATGAGTATTTATTTCTCAACTCCATATTTTACTATTTTTTTTATTTATCTCATACGGGATATATTTAGTAATAGATTATAATAATTTCTTCTCTCTCAATAAAAGAAAAAAATAGTAGATGTGGAAATCCATAGCATCATCAATCCATAGATACGGTAGTGATACTGAGTCAAATCCTTTTTGAATAGTTTCTGTGATTTTTAATTTCTAAATGACTCCTCTTTTATTTATTTATTTAATTAAAAAAAACTCAATTTCTTTAATAATTATCACCGTGGTCTATAATATGGAAAGATAACATGTTAGCATATCAACGCCAGATGGCCTGCTTGATCAATAAATCAACCTCACAATTAATAAGTTAATATGTCAATATATTTGTTTACACGACAAACAATATTTTAATTTATAACTTAATAATATAGAGTACGTAAAGTTAAACTAATTAAATATCTCTCTCTGTATATATTGCAAAAAAATCTATAATCATTAAAGTGGTAAAAAATTAAATAATTTGCCTCTTTATATTTTTTTATTTAATTAATATTATATATTATAAATAAAATTATAATTGTAGTTGTTTTTAGAGTATTTTTTTATTTAAAAATATATTGAAATATTTTTATATATCATAAACTTATGATTTATTTTAAAATAATTTAAAATAAATAAATAAATAAATAAAATTTAATTTTTTAAAAAAATATTTTTAAAACGCAAGCATATCCCTCTTTTCTTCCTCAGGACACAGCACAGGCGCACAGCACATTGCACTTTTCACTTTCGTATTATAACTTGTTATCATAGTTAGGAGAAGCGTAGCAAAAATAGAGAGAGAGAGAGAGAGAATGGAAGCAAAGTTAGGGAAGGCGTTCGAGTCCATCACCAACTTCTTCACCGGCGCTGACCAGATCCCCTGGTGCGATCGCGACATCGTCGCTGTATGTCATTCCTCTTCTTTTTTTTCCTTTTCCTCTCAATAAGTATCTTTGCAATATTGGGTTTTATCTTTTGGGTAGCAATTCATATTTTATTTTTTTTAAATAACACTTTTTAGCAGCTACTTACTTAGATTTGGGAATTTTTAAGTTTCATGATTTATTAGAGTTTAGCTATGGTTGCAGAATAGCTATAGATTGGTTGATTATTACCAGTGCTGACCCATCGAGGTTTATTAAGTAGCAGTACTGTAATGTCTTGAAAAGGAATCATTTAAACCTAGTAATGATTCTCTTCTTATGTACACTTTATCTGTGACTGTTTTGGGTTTCCTTTTTTCGAGGTCGATTTTCTTCCTTCAACCTCTCAAGTTTCTAGATGATCTCAAAATTATAAAAGATTAAAAGATGCATGGAGTTTTCAATGTTTTAACTTGATCCATTCTTCATTTCGTGGCTTTATGAGGAAAAAAGGAGGAAAAAAAAGATAACTACTAATGTGGGATAAATAAGAAAGATTTACAAACACAAACATCTGCGTGTTGCTAGCAATGTATGGCCAGTCATGTATGGAAACCGCTTCTACTCCTTGCATGGTTTTAGCCTTTGGATTCCGGAGGCGATTGTTTTGTAACTGCTATTTAGTTTTTGTCAAAAGTTAATGATATATCAGGGCTTTGGGCATGGTATTCTTTTTGCTCCAGACTTTTGTAACATTCATATGACATGTCATTCTTGATTGTATTATTGTTTGTTGTTCTCTTTTCTTATTCTTTTCACTGATGCATCCATAGGGATGTGAGCAAGAGGTTCATGAAGCTGAAAAAGGTCCTTCTGATGAGTTTAAGAATGAATGCATCATGCGTTTGTCGTGGGCTCTTGTTCACTCAAGACAGACAGAAGATGTACATAGAGGCATAGCTATGCTTGAGTGTAAGCAAAAATACAAAACCATCTCTCTTTCTCTCTCTACACACGCACACATCCATGGTTTTCCCTCTGTTACTAATACTCACTTTTGCAGCTTCACTGGGCAGCACTACCAGCCCTTTGAAACTGAGAGAGAAGCTTTATCTTCTAGCTGTGGGTTATTATAGAAGTGGTGACTATTCAAGAAGTAGGGAGCTGGTGGAAGACTGTTTGAAGGTTTAGTATCCACATTTCTTATTCGTTGTTTCTTTTGAATTATTGTGGAAAGATTTTTCCTTCTACGTAATGTTGTTTCCTCATAATTCATAACCTCATTCCAGTATTATGAATGTATTGCCTTGTCATAGTGCATTTTGTAGA
>Ga0307509_10010141_pt1 | contig 11599 bp, 4 predicted proteins | sample 10_EM_MG_FD_202245 | JGI IMG/M metagenome (GOLD analysis project Ga0307509, IMG submission 202245) | Populus trichocarpa ectomycorrhiza microbial communities from riparian zone in the Pacific Northwest, United States - 10_EM | ecosystem: Host-associated > Plants > Roots > Unclassified | place... | reverse complement strand
GGGCGGCTAATGATGTTAACAAATATATTGTTAACATCGGCATGACCTTGATGGAAATATAATGAATATTGAACTTGATTAACTATTCGTATCACGAATAGTTAATGATACTGACAAATAATGTCTGTATCGGCAAACCCGTAATAATTTGATTAACTTCCTGAGGAGAAAGTTAATGGTGTCAAGAGAACTTGGCATCGGCATTTCCGGAAACATCTCCAAGTGATGGAGAGCAATTGATTGATTATTTTGGGTTGGAAATAGCTCAATGACATCGATCGATTAAGTTGGTGTCGGCATTGCTAAGGAATTGATTAGTCTATCCGGGTAAGGGTGACTAATGACACTAATAGGAGTTATTAGTGTCGGCAATGACTGCCTCAGAATTTGGGGTGGATAAGAAAAAGGGTAAATCAGACAAAAGTTAATGTACGATAATCGAAAAGAAAACCATAAGTAGGTTGTGGAAGGATAGGCATTAGATGTAGTAAAGGACCTTCTTTTGCGGATCAACTATGATTATGCCTTATCGAGTGAGTACACATATGCGTAGTTACACGTAGTGGTAACCCTCCATTATCTAGTTGTATTTTTTATTTATTTAATATAATTATTCTTTTATTTTGATGTTGCAGGTCCTTCTCATTCCTGTCAAGAGTAGTGTCCTAGGTGTCTAGCTCTTTTGTATGAATTAGGGAATTAGCATTTCTAATCCTTTTGTGTATGACTTAGGATTAACATCCTTATTTCTTCTGTGTGAACCTGGAATGAAATGGATGTTGTTGTATTGTCTTTGGATAATTATATGACAGGAACGATGTTAGTGTTCCTTTATCTTAATCATAGAGACCTTCAGAATTTATGTTTGTAATATTAATGTTATTAATCAAGTTTATTACTATTAGTTTGTGTTGTAAATTATATGTTCGAAATGAATCCCTGGATTTGCAAAATATTATGATTAATAATAATTGTGGTCGCAATGCGATATGGATATGCGTTGATGACAGAATGAACATGAGATATGTACATGATGAGTTGTTGATAACTTGAGACCTCCCGGTATAGGGGAGACTCTGTCGAAATTTCGGCAGAAATTTCGTTACAGTGTAAAATAATATAAAAAAAATTCGTATTTTTACGTACCAAATTATAGGAAATTAATTTTAAATGCTTACGAAATCGGCGGGCGTTACATGACTTGTCATCTGTGTTTGTTATTTTTTTTAAGTAAAAGGAAGGGGCAAACAAAGATGGACTAAACGCGAGGGCCTCTCTTGGGCCTATACGCCTGGCTCTTGAGGCCCAGCCTAATGCGACAGAGCTTTTTTTTTTTCTTTTTTTTTAATTACTTTTTTCCAATTCCATCGATTAGAGTTAGGCTTTTATTCAATTTTATACTTTAGTGTTGAGTTGATAGTAAATCATTTTTTTTGTATTTTTTATCATATAATAAAATAAAAGAATTAAATTGATCCATTAGAGTCCATAATCTGAGTCGTGAGTTTGATGAGTTAATTAAATATTAATCAAAAAGTTTTTTCCACTTTTTTTTAATATCTTTTGGTTTTTCATTGTCAATTTATCATTTTTTTTGGGACATGTCATCTATGTTTTTGTTTTTTAAAGGAAGGGTCGGGCACAGATAGGCCAAGCGTAAGGGCCTCCATCAAGCTCATGTGCCCAACTCTTGAGGCCCAACCCAGTGTAGCTAAGCTGAGCTTTTGTTTTAATTTTTTTTTTCAAATCCATCATTTAAAATGAGGCTTTTATTTGATTTTATCCTTCCCTAAAATAATTAAATCTACCAAGTAGAGTTTATAACCTAGATCACTTGTTTTGGAGGTTAACTAAATATTAGTCAAAAAGTCGGGTTGAGATTTTTTTGCATTTGATTTTTTATTTTTGTTGTTGCCAATTCCATCATTTATTTTTTTAGACCTACCGTATGTCTTCGTTTTTTTATATGTAAAAAAGGAAGGGGAGGACAAAGATGGGCCAGATGTGTGGGCCTCCCTTAGGGCTATGTGCCTAGCTCTTGAGACCCAGCCCAGTGCAACAGAGTTTTTTTTACCTTAGCCATTTTGTTTTGTTTTTTTGCCTTTTCTTTAATTATTCGTTTCAAAACCTATCAATTAGAGTGATTCTTTTATTTAATTTTATTCTTCGGTGTTGGATTGATAGTAAAATAAAGAATTAAATCGATCAAGTACTATAACCCGGGTCGCGAGTTTGGTGGGTTGACTAAATATTAATAAAAAAGTCAGGTTGAGATTTTTTGACACTTTTTTTCTTACATCTTATTTTTTTCCAATTTCATGGGGTTTTTATTGAATTTTATCATTCAATATTGGGTGGATGATAAATTAATCTTGGTATTTTCTATGATATAATAAAACAAAAAATTAATTTAACTTAGTGGAGTCCATAATTCGGGTCACGAGTGTGGTAAGTTGATTAAATATCATTCAAAGAGTTAGGTAGGGATTTCTCAAGTTTAAATTATTACACCAAGTTTAATGATAATGTCATATTTTTTTTACAAATCTAAATATATCTGTTAGCATTTTAAAAATTTTGTGTCCAACTTATAGTGAAAAATGCAGGCAAATAAAAAAAATAGTAATTTTAAACTCATAGTAAAAATATATATAAGCAATTTTATGTAATTTAAATCATTATTTTACTTAATATACTTATATATAGTATTAAATAAATTCAAGGAATATATTTGAAAAACCTTATAATATCAAGAAATTAATTTGAGGTCTAGTGTGTTTAATATTGTGATAAATAATGTTTTTTAAAAATATTTTTTACTTGAAAATAAATTAAAATTATTATTTTTTTTAACATTAACACATCAAAATTATTAAAAAATATTAATTTAATATTTTTTCAATAAAAATATAATTTTAAAAAAACACTTAAAAAATAAAATTTAACACATTTTCAAACCGGACACAAAATGAAAACAAGCATGTCACGTGCCACGTGACATCACGGGGCAGTGGTAGGTAATCTCCTTTCTTTCTACTCCTGACACAGCACGCGCTCTCCACGTGAGCTTCCTCACAAACAAATATTAAATTTCCCAAAACACCCTCACACTTTCTTTTCACTACTAAAATACCGTGACACCGAGTTCTGTAAGTTCCTAAAACGTCACAGTGGTTCACCTGAAAACCCCTTAGTTATTCAACACCCGCTAATACTCAACCACGTGTCTTAAAAAGTCCTCTTTAATAGACAGAACTCTCAATGTCCGACACGTGTCTCAACATAGATGCCCCTAGAAGGGTCTCTCTCTACACTTTCAAAAGCTCCCTCCTTTTTAACTCCTCTCACTGTCTCTCTCTAAAAAACCATCTCTATCTCTCTGTTGGGTTTTTGAGCTTTCAGAGAAGATTCAGCTAAAAAGATTTGGTGGGTATGTTCTCTTTCAGAATTTATTGAATTTAATGGGCTCTTTTTATTTTTGGAATTACTGATTTTTTTTAGCAGAAGTTTGTGTGCTGTGTCTAAGTTTCTGTTTGGTTGGTGAGAAAAGTTGAGAAATTTGAAGGGAAAGTTTCGAATTTTAGTATGAGTTCCAGTATTTTTTTTTATTTCTAACAGCTAAGATAAAGTTCCAATCTTTTCTTTTATTTTCTTTCACTTTCTAAGCTGCCAAACAAAGAATAGTATCACATGCATGAGTTGGTTTTTTAGTTTCAAGCAAGTAGTGATTATTCTTTGATTATGATGATTTAGTGATGAAAAATTGAAGCGAAATTGTTATTTAGCTAGTGAATCTTAAGCAAGTGTGTTGGTTGAGATTCTTTGATGGAAGAGATTGATGTGGTTGATTTTTGTTGATTTACTGGATTTTTTTTCTTAAGATTAATGTTTTTGTGTATGGTTCAATACATGCATGTATTAATTTCCCAATTTCTGGTGTATACATGAGTTTTGAGGTTTCTTAAGAGAGTAAAATTGTGGATTTGACCATAATTAGAGCTTATGGAAGCTATGTCTTGATTGATGCGAGTTTCAATTCCCTTTACTCTTCCCTTTCCTTTTCTTCATTATAATCTGCAAATTTTCAGTTTCTCTGTAATGTGAGACTTGTACAAAATGTATTTTGTTAGATGGCATGCATTCTATTTTGGGTTTTATCATGATTTATTTTGTTGTTTGGTGGCATGCATCTTTAGGGGACATATTTTGCTGCAATGGCTAAAGTCTTGAATTTGCAACAATAATATTGTTTAGGTTCAAGTTTTAAGAGCAGCCACTTGATGCAAAAATGCTGAAGGGTAAAACTCCAAAATTCCCTCTCTAGGATCTCATTTTGTCATGGAACAGTAGTTGGGAAATTGATATTTATAATTTTCTCTTGTGATCTTTGTGACTTCTTCATATTTTTTTCAGTACAAGGGTAAATTAATATAGATAATGATTTAAGGACTCAGGATTTTGGATGAACCCCAAAATTAAGAGGGCTGCGAAAGGTCCAAATGTGGAGTGGTTGAATTTTTTGCATGTATTGATAGGAAAGAATCCATGGTAAAAGTTTGGGGTGCATGTCTTGAAATCTAATGGTGAGACATGACAATACAAGCTCAACATGGTTGAAGGTAGTGCAGAAGTGATAGGATTTGAAAGTATATCAATGCAGAGATACCTGGTCATCAAAGGTTTATATTCATGATGATAGAGGAAGTTGTTGATTGGTTTTATCAAGAAAACCTAATTTTAAGAGAAGGTGTCTTATCATGAGCAAACTTTTCTGGATGATTTAATTTTTTCACAGTGGTAAAGCTAGAAAGAAAATGATTATGCTGTTATAATTAACTTTTGAGGGTGCATCATCAAACTGGATGCTCATGTATTCAAAAGGGAGGTACCGCTCTCTTAAAAATAATGTAGTTTAAGATACTTACTGATTCCTGAACACCTGTAAGTAATTGATGGAAGATGTAGTTAATTAAGGAGAGGAGCTGGGTTCCTAGTTTTAAGCACTCTTAGTAGAAGGTTATATATCATGTGTATTCATTAGGTCAACTATCTAGCAGTATACTGGATATAGAATAGTGAAACAAGCAAAGGACTAGTGACTAGCTTATAGTCTCATTGCTCACATGCACGTGCATGCAAATCTGTGGTTACAAAGCTTAACCAGATATGTTCAATAGCAAGAATGGATGGATGCTTGTGCCTTCAGAAGACTTTTGATGGATAGGGAAGCCAAGTCATTTGTCTCCAGGTTGTTGTGGATAGAAGCACTAAGAGTTATTCGCCTCTTTCTTTGGAAGGATAGAGAATCTGTATGAATATTAATGTGGTATCATATTGTTGTTGGAACTTGGAGAGGAGATCCAACTTGATTAGGAAATTGGCCATTCTTGAGATTTACTTATTTCACTGGTTATGAATTTTTGAGATTGACCCTTCAGGTCTAATCATTAATCAAATCTTTACTTCTGTTTCTCCTCCATTTCTGTAAAAATTTAGATGTTTTGATACGTTTCGAATGGGTTTTGGATGCTGTTGCAGGCTGTCTGATTGTGAGAATTACACTTAAGAAGTTTAGCCCTTTTTTTTTCTATTTTTTTTGTGCTTCTCGTCAATGTTTCTGAGTTTGTGATTACTCCTGAGAATGTATTATTTTTTGTTTGACCTTTATAGTATTCTGATGAGAGATAGCTAGAAAGAGGGCCAAAGAAACTCTACAAGCATCCATGGACCAATCACAACAAACCCGACAGCAACAGTCACAGCAGCAACCTGTAGTAGCTGGTGCAGGTCAGATGGCCTATGCTTCTACCCCCTACCAAACTGCTCCAATGGTGGCTTCTGGGACTCCTTCCATAGCCATCCCCTCCCCAACTCAGTCTCCAGCCACCTTCTCTAATTCACCACACCAACTTACATACCAGCAGGCCCAACATTTCCACCACCAACAGCAGCAGCAGCAACAACAGCAGCTTCAGATGTTTTGGACCAACCAAATGCAGGAAATTGAACAAACAATTGACTTCAAGAACCATAGCCTTCCACTTGCTCGGATTAAGAAGATAATGAAAGCTGATGAAGATGTTCGGATGATTTCAGCAGAGGCTCCTGTTATTTTTGCTAAAGCGTGTGAAATGTTCATCTTGGAGCTCACCTTGCGCTCTTGGATCCATACTGAAGAGAACAAAAGAAGGACGCTACAGAAGAATGATATTGCAGCTGCAATTTCCAGGACCGATGTTTTTGATTTCTTAGTTGATATTATTCCAAGAGATGAGTTGAAAGAGGAGGGTCTTGGGGTCACTAAGGCAACTATTCCTGTTGGCCCTCCGGCTGATCTTCCATACTATTATGTTCCTCAGCATCCTGTAGGACCTCCAGGGATGATCATGGGAAAGCCAGTTGATCAAGCAGCTGCCTATGAAGCCCAGCAGCCACAACCTCCAGTGGCACTCATGCCATGGCTGCAGACTCAACCTCAACAGCAGCAAAGCGACCCTTGATGTCCAGGATGTGTGGCGGGAGTGTAGCAGCAGTCTGATTGTCAGGGGATTATTTTAGCAGTGTCTTTGCATCTGTGGTGAAGGGTTTAGCTTAGCATTAGTCAGTCTTTGTGAAACCAAAACTGAGTTGTCTATGATGGTCAAGATGTGACATTTGCTTGTTTGCACTATTGTTTGAAAAATCGTTATGATTCTTTGGTGGTTTATGCTTGAAGAAAAGGATGGTGATACTGTTTTTAATTTTGTTTGTGCTTGGATGAAAATAGCATTAGAAGTTACGGGAATTTTTTGCAAACTCGGTTCATGGTAATCCGTGGTGATCCATATTTTAAGACTTTTGCTTCGTTTTGATAAGCGGTCAAGAGTTTAGATTTTCTGCAATTTAGAAAGAACGTAGTTTCGTTGTTCTTGTTTTAAAACATGCACCAGAAGCGAGCATTCCATTGTTCCTCCAATTGTATTCTGGGCTGCTCAAAGGCAATCCCCGTCAACTTCTCTGAGCACCAGAAGCGAGCATTCCATTCTCCCTTGGATCACTTTTACTCCCGTACAAAATCAAGTGCGTGCGCGCACACAAACAAAACGCTAATTAGTTACAAAGTTTAGGCAGCATCCAAATCCTATTCGAATTCATCAACATACCACTCACAACGTATTAAAAACAGAATATAAAAAAGGATTAGTAAGCCTACACAAGACCAAGAACTTGTACACAATGCAAACGTTAGAACAAGAAGAAAAGGCCAATAAATTTTTATCCAATTCATTGACATATTGTTCAACAATCACCAAGATCAGAAGATTACTTATCTACACCATAAACCTTACCATTGATGATTCTTCAAATTTTCCTGGATGCAATCTGTAACCCATAGCCACTAAAAAGCTTCAAACTTTATACTTTATGAGAACACAAAAACCTAACCCCGTTATCAAGATCACAATCACCAAAAAACACCCTATTTACATTGATCTACCGAAACAAGATTGTTTCATAATTCACATTCCACCCTTCTTTTAAACTCAGAGTCAGAATGGTGGTCCATTAAAACATGTATTTCCACCATTCTAACTCTGCATTTGATTGAAGAAAAGTTAGGGTTTTCTGTTGTTGAGTTTAAAGACGACTATAAAACATTTCTCTGAAGGTGGTGATAGAAGAGCGATGAAAATAATAAGAGTATTTCATTATTTATGGCCCTGTCTTTCTTATTCTTTGCTAAGTGTTGCATCTTTGCTCAAGATGTGTCCATATAAGATCTCAAGGAAATGGTCATGGAATGGAAGTGCTCAAGTGTCAGCAAATTCTGTAAGCTTGAAAGAAAGGTCTCCATTACTAGAAGAAATCTAAGTTTCCTATAGTTGGGATAACAATATCAAACTCATCTTTCCAAGATGGTGTTACATGGGATGATGATTGAGCCATTAGTGTGTTTTGAGGGGATTCTTAATGTCTTGAGTGTGTATTGTTGGCGTTGTGGATTTTGAGTGTTGGGGTTTATTCTAATAAGGGATGGAAATTGGGTTTGTTGCACAACCAAACTCAATACTATAGGATCTTAGCTACATAGCCAAGACCCAACTGGCTCCACAGGAAGAGCCACTGTAATTGGGTCTGGCTACTTAGTCAGATCCAATTCTATGGGGTCTGGCTATGCAACTTTATATGTTTTTCTCTTTAGATTTTTTCTCTTTTCTCTTATTTAATTTTTCCCCCAGCAGGACCCATTAGAGTTGGGTCCTGCCCCTAGTAAGACCTAATAGCGTTGGGTCCTACCCCTAACAGGATCCAAAAAACCTTTGGTTTGGTTGCATAGCAGGACTCAATAGCTTTGGGTCCTGCCCCCAGCATGACCCATTAGCATTGGGCTAGACCCAATGATATTAGGTCTGGCTTGGAAGCCAAACCCAAATCGCTTCCAAAAGATTCCAATAGTGTTGAGTCCACCCTTCAGCAGGACCCAATAGCGTTGGGTCTAAATATTGCCAATTTTATTTGTTCTTCTCTTTAGATTTTTTTTCCTTTTCTCTTATTGAATTTTGGCGTATTTCTCGAGCCAATTGGTAGAATTTGTAGGGCGTGTAAAAGGAGGGAGTTCGGTATATGGAGCCACCGAGCGACGTGAAAAATGCCTTTCAACAACATAAAGGAATGCGGGATATATAGTTCAAATGAACTACCTTTTATGACTTACACTCATAGAAGTTCATTGAGTTCCTCTACATATCAAGCTACCTACATATCTTCATAGTCTTAGAAGCATCTTTCTTCTTTCCCAATAGCGTTGGATCCAGATATTGTCAATTTTATTTGTTTTTCTTTTTAGATTTTTTTTCCTTTTCTCTTACAGGACCCAATAGCGTTGGGTCATGCCTCTAGTAGGATAAAAAATAGCTTTGGGTTCGGCTGTACAACAAGATCTATCAGCATTGGGTCCGGCTGCGAGCAGGTTTGGGTCCTCCCCCCAGCAAGACCCATCAGCGTTGTGTCCTGCCCCCAACAGAATCCAAAATAGCTTTGGGACAGCCAGACCCATGTTTATTGGGTCTGGATATTGCCAATTTAATTTGTTTTTCTATTTAGATTTTTTTGTTTCTCTTATTTAATTTTCCCTCCCATCAGAGTTGGGTCATGCCCCCAGCGGAACCCAATAGCTTTGGTCCGGTTTCCAAGCAGGACCTCATAGCTTTGGACCTGGCTATCCAGCAAGACCCAATAGCGTTGGGTCCTACCCCCAGCACGACGCAAAATAGCTTTGGGTTCGGCCTCAGTTGGACCCATTCTGGCTCTGTAGCCAGACCCAAATGTATTAGGTGTGATTGCGGTGCCAGACCTAAGTTTGGCTATTAGGTCTGACTCTGCCGCTAAAGTCAATGATATTGGGTTTGACTGTACAACCAGACCCAATAGCAGGACCTAATAGCGTTGAGTCTTGCCCCAAGCAGCACCCAATAGTTTTGGGTTCAACTGCCCAGCAGAACCAATAGCTTTGGGTCCAACCTCAGCAGGACCCAATAACGATGGGTCCTGCTGGCACCTGGACCTATCAGCGTTGGGTTCTGCCCCTAGCAAGACCCAAAAGCTTTGTGTTCGGTTGCCTAGCAGAACCCAACAATTTTGGATCCGGCTGTAAGACCCAATACTTTTAGGTCTGGCTTGGCCGCCAGGCCCAAGACACATAAAAGATTTTTTATGCTCTTTATTTTTTTTTACATTTGAAAAAAAGATTGTTATTGATTAACTGCGAAGCACGACCAATATACTAGTTATAATTATATTGTATTATATAGTATTTTCCACGTGGTCATTTTTGTATTGTTTTTTTTTATCGTGTTTCGAAGCTGGACATTTTTTATTTTTGTTAGGGATTTTTTAAAATGGATAAAATATTTACTAGGCCATTATATGCTTTTGTTCTTTCATTTTTTTTTTTTACTTTTTATATCATGAGAACACGTCATTATGCTATAATGCTTGGAGTTGGCCCGTTTTTTATATTATAAAAGAATTAACAATCTGTTTAAAATTAGTTTTTTATTGTAATTAAATTCAATTATAGTATTTAATTTTAATTTAATTGATAAATAAGTTAAATTTACATGTTGAAAAAAATTCAATTCAATTTGTTTCTTACTACTCTCATCACTTTCATCTTATTTATTCAAAGATCTAAAAAAAAAAATGAAGGATAAATGAGTACTTTGAGGAAGCTAGTTTTAATATTAATTTCTTCTTTTAATGTAGTAGATCAAAGGGGTTCAATTCTGTTTTTAGAGATTGAATTCTATTTAAAATTCAATTCTTGACACTCAAATTAGATCCAAACATGCAATTTAATTAAAACCTCTTAATTAAATTCAATTCAAAAAGTTCCAAATATGCTATGAAAGATTTTGATTTTTCATTGTTGATCTATCATGTTTCTTTTCATATTTCACTTTTCATGTTATTTTTTATAACCAATTTTTTCATTCTAAGCTCCTAAATTTTTTAATATTTTGTAATTTGGTCATTAATTTTTTTTAAATTTCATCCTTACAAGTTATGTTAGCATGACTTTGTGTGTTAGGATATGTTTCGTATGCTCTCGTGTATCCAATATATCATGTAATATTTCAATAATAAATTAAAGTCTGATTTTATGAAATTGAATCTTAGGTTATTCTTAAAAATAATTGAAAGAACAAGGAACAAAATTAAAAAATAAAACGAAGTTTTTTTTTATCAAGAACATCAAAACGAACCCAACAACATGGAACCCAAAACAGACAAGATTTGATCAAAATAAAGGCACATACATGTTGAAAATCATGCATGAATCAATGATTTAGCATCCATCCACTTCGTTTATCACTTAAACATCATGATTTTTCAAGATGGGTTTTAGTTTAAAACTAAAACTCTAGGATTAAAAAATTCATGGTTTAAATTTCAAAATCTTATTCAAAGAATAAATGATTATGATGTTGAGAACTAACATAATTTAACAAAATAAGCATACTTCATGCTATAATATTTAGATTGGAACATTCTTTATAAAGTGATATTAACTACACTGAGAAACTAGTCACTGAAAAATTAAGTCAAACCACTTATGATTTTTCTAATATTTAAAGGATCATGACAGGTTGTTAAACACTGTACTTGATCTTCAAATATAAATCAATTAATTATTAAATCAATTAATTTATTTAATCTTATTCCACTTATAATTTATATTTGGACTAACTTATTAGGGAACCTAATAGGTCACACATATAAGAACCATTTGTTAGAAATTAAAATGAGGTGATTAATCAAGTGTGACGTGATTGTAAATAAATTTTAGAAATTGAAGATTAGAATGTAATTAATATAGAGGACTACAACTCTAGACCTAGAAATAATCAAGTAAGGACTTGATTGAATAAATTTCTAAAATTAGATTAAAATAATACATGTGATATTATTTAAGGGGAAATTTGATATTTGTTTTTCATTTTTAGGATTTTTAGGTTTTCCTATAAATAGAATGATATGTCTCTTATTTTCTAAGATGAAAATATGAGGAGAGTACAATACAAAAACATTTAAAATACAAAAGAAAAGAGTTAGAATT
>Ga0307509_10010139_pt1 | contig 11601 bp, 9 predicted proteins | sample 10_EM_MG_FD_202245 | JGI IMG/M metagenome (GOLD analysis project Ga0307509, IMG submission 202245) | Populus trichocarpa ectomycorrhiza microbial communities from riparian zone in the Pacific Northwest, United States - 10_EM | ecosystem: Host-associated > Plants > Roots > Unclassified | place... | reverse complement strand
ACGGGCTTGTTTTAACGATGCCCATGGTTCCCGAAATATCCTGTGTGTTGCCCGCGGCATCTATCAACAGCAGCTCATTACGGCTTGTATTTACCAGCATATACCCATCGGCGAAGCAATGGACCGTGCGTGGCCATGCAATGGACTGACCGGTATGCGCGCTGTGAAATACGGTGATGCCGTGCTCATCACCCCATAACAGCGTATCCGCACAGAGATAGAGTTTATTATTACCAACATTAAAGGCAGCGCTCCAGTAGTTTTTGCGCTTCCCGGCCAGGCCGGTAACTTCTTTTACGGTATTGTTTTCCAACACCCATAATTTGCCAAAACGCGTGGCCAGCCAAACCCGCCCATGGGCATCACTGCACCAGCCATCCACCACATCGGGGGCAACAGGTCCATCCGCCACAGCACCCGGTAATGGGTGAAAGCCACCGTTTTTAAATTCCTGCAAACCGCTGCCGGTATAAGCCAGCAAGGCATTCCCGGGCGTTTTTATCAGGTTGCGGACACCGTTTAACGCGGGATTTTGCCGGAGGCTGAACAGCTCGTACTTCACTTCCCGTAGTTTCAGCAAGCCGTCCAGGCAGGCCAGCCATATATTTCCGTCGCGATCTTCATAGATATTCGATACCAGGCTAACACCCAGGGGAATGGTGTCGGCAATATCCTGTACGCTTCCTTTTTTTGCCACCAGTAGTCCATCCTCTTCTGTGTTTAACCAGAAGCGTCCCCCCGAATCACGCAAATAGCTGCCCAGGCTTTTGTTGTGCAACACTTTTTTAAACAGGGGCGTAGCCACGGAATCCTGCAATAAAAAAAGCCCCCCGGGCGAACTGAGGTATACCTGGTTATCAAATAACGACAGTCTTTCAAACCAGGGATAATTGGGCAAGTGCTGATGCCATATATCATATTGTCCGTTAGCGTTCCTGAACACCAGGTAATCACCGTAATTAATGAGCAGGCCGCCGCCTGTTTCAATAACAGTACGGCAGGCACGGTTTTCCATGCCCGGGTACAGCTTTACTTTTTTCCACTGGCGGCCGTCAAACTGGTACATGCCTTTAGTGGTAAAGCACCATAGTTCCCCGTGCTGCGATTCTTTTACCCCGAACACAAAGTTAACAGGCAGGTGGTCGTCCATGGGATAGCTGATACACCGGCCGCCTTTCATTTCAACCACCCCGTTGCGGGTCACCACCCACATTCTTTTATGGCGGTCTTCGTAGCAGCCGGCATACAGGTTGGGCAACCCCGCCGCGTAACCGTAATTGATAAATTCCCTGCCATCAAAACGGCTGAGACCGTTTACGGTGCCCGCCCATATAAAGCCTTCGCTGTCCTCGAAAACCTGCAGGATATACGAATCGGCCAACCCATCGTTGGCAGTATATTTCTGCACCGAAAAAGGCTGGCTTGCCACATTTTGACCGGTGCAGCAAAGCACCAGCTGCAACAGCAGGACACCATATAATCTGGAAGGGAACAAACGGGCTGTTATCCTTTAAAAAGATTGAGAAAACTGGCCTTGTTACGGCGGGCTATTTCAATTTCACGGCCATTGCTCATAACGGCGGTACCGCCTTCGCCCCGCAGGTACATCTCAATATGCTGCAGGTTGATAAGAAAGGATTTATGCGCCCGGAAGAAATCACGGCCGGTGAGCATTTCTTCGTACGACTTTAAGGTGTTGCTCGACGTTATTTTTTGCCCGTTGGTCAGGAATATTTCGGTATAATTGCCCTGCCCCTGGCAGTAAATAATATCGCCGACACCAATAAAAAGCAGGCCTTCCGTGGTAGGCACTGCAATCTTATTCATCAGTTTCTGGCCGGGAGTGGCCGGTCCCTGCTGCATACCGAACTGGCAGGCTTCCGAAAACAATCGCAGGCGTATTCTGCGCACGGCTTTTTGTACGGCCCTTTCCAGTTCCACAAAATCAATGGGCTTTACCAGGTAATCCACGGCGCTGTAGCGGAATGCCTTTACGGCATATTCCTCGTGACCGGTCGTAAAAATGGTTTCAAAGCTGGTATACGACAACCGGTCGAGCACGTCGAAGCCCGATTCGCCCGACAGTTTTACATCCAGGAATATGAGTTGGGGCTGCAGGGTGTTGATACCCTCGATGGCTTCCGAAACGCTTCCGGCCTGCCCGAGCAGCTGCAGGTCGGTAAAATAACGGGCAAGCATTTTAACAATGACGAGGCGGCTTTGGTATTCGTCGTCTACAATAAATACGTTGATGGGTTGATCCATACTTGATAAGGTTATACGTGCGACAAATATAATAATATGTTCGATTTATACGAACAATGTAACCATTCCCGGTAAGAATAAATGATTAAAATGGATTTGTCAATGCGGCTTTTCGCGGTATTTATCCGTTATATGCCGGTAACGGACGCCCCTGCAATAGATAATTTGTCAGGATAAGGGATTATCAGTTGATGATAACTTCCTTCACAACGTTTTCGTTCAGGGCTTCGTTCACGCGCAGGATGATATTTTCCTTCTGGAAGCGGAGCTCTTCTTTAAGGGGGGCTACCTTGGTGGAGATATATAATTTATTGCCGTATATCTTAATGCTGTCGGTGTATTTGGCAATGGTTTTGCCCATCAGCTTTTCCCATACATCCACTATCTGCATGGCCTGTATATCGCTTTTCAGCCGGCTTCCCCGCAGGAATTTTTTCATGGCATCGCCAAGAGAGTATTCGCCCATGAAGCAAAGGTACTAATAAGCTGCTTTCTTACAACTCAATAATATGATAAGCCTGGTGCATTTCCACCAGCGCGCTTTCAAGCCGCTCGCGGTGGGTATCGGTAATAAATATCTGCCCGGTGTTTTGCACGCACACCCAGTGAAGCAGGTTATACATGCGCTGCTCATCCAGTTTCTCAAATACGTCGTCGAGCAATAAAACAGGCGCAAACCCTTTGGCTTCTTTCAGCAGCTCAAACTCTGCCAGCTTCAGCGCAAAGAGCAGGCTTTTACGCTGCCCCTGTGAAGCAGTGGCTTTAAACGGCAGACCGCGCAGGCTGATGGCAAGTTCGTCGCGGTGAATGCCCTGGGTCGTGCGTTGCAGCAGCAGGTCTTTATCGCGCCGCTGTCGCAGCAGCTCTGCCAGCCCGGTGTGCAACAGGGCGCTTTCATACACCAGCCCGATGTTTTCATGGCTGCCGGCAATACGCTCATAAAAACCGTTTACCAGGGGGAGCAGCTTTTGCAGGAATCGTGCCCGCTGCTCAAACACATAGCTCCCATGCCCGGCCAGCTGCAAATCATACACATCCAGCAGGCCGGTATCGGCCGACCTGTTTTCCGCCAGCACCTTCAGGTAACTGTTCCGCTGCTGCAATACCTTATTATAGTCCATCAGGTGCTGCAGGTAGGGGGCGCCGAGCTGCGATAACAGGGTGTCTAAAAAACGACGCCGCTCTTCGCTGCCGCCGGTGATGATCTGCACATCATCCGGTGCAATAAAAACACAGGGGTATTTGCCGATATGGTGTGAAAACCGCTCGTAGGGCTCGCCGTCCACCGAAAATTCCTTCCGGGCCGCCCCGGTGGCCACCGGGGGACGCAACACGCAGGCCAGCTCATGCAGGTGTTCATCCCGCTGCACCCGCCCCGCAATGCGAAAACCCTGGGCGCCTTCCAGCACGCTGGCGGCATCGCTTTTCGAAAAATAACTCCTGGTAAAGCAGAGATAATGCAGCGCATCCAGCAGGTTGGTCTTCCCCCGCCCGTTCAGCCCGCAAATGCCCGTAATACGCTCCGGGAAGGCAAAAGAGGCCTCGCGGTAGTTTTTAAACTGGAATAGCGATATGGAGGTAAAGCTGAACAAGGCGGCAAGATAAGCCACAAGCGGCAAGCGACAAGCCGCAAGTCCTTTTCGCCGCAAAAGGCTTGTAGCTTTGACGCTTGCCGCCTGCAACTGACATATTCCCTTAAAAATCAAAAACCCCGGCCCTGAAAATGCCTGTTTATAATTGGCATTTCCCCCTTATCTTTGCCCCTCTAAAAAACCAAGCATACTATCCGTGGCTACCAAATTTTCCAAAGAAACATACCTGTACTGGTACGAGCTGATGCAGTTAATACGCCAGTTTGAAATGATGGCGGAAGAAAAATACAAGATGGATGGCAAGATCCGCGGCTTTTTCCATGCCTATATCGGCCAGGAAGCCATCGCCGCCGGTTGTATGACCGCCACTAAGCTGGAAGATCCTTTTATCACCGCTTACCGCGACCATGGCCTGGCACTGGCAAAAGGCGTTAGCGCCAACTCCTGTATGGCCGAGCTCTATGGCAAAGCCACCGGTTGCGCCAAAGGCAAAGGAGGCAGCATGCACTTCTTCGGGAAAGACGTTCATTTTTACGGCGGCCATGGTATCGTGGGTGCACAGATTGGCACCGGCGCCGGCCTGGCGTTTGCCGATAAATACAAAGGCACCGACAACGTTAGCCTTACCTTTTTCGGCGATGGCGCTGCCCGCCAGGGTATGGTAAATGAAGTATTCAATATGGCCATGACCTGGAAACTGCCCGTCATATTCATTTGCGAAAACAACAACTACGCAATGGGTACTTCGGTGGAAAGAACTTCCAACGTACATGATATCTATAAACTGGCCGACGCTTTCGAAATGCCGGCCGATTCCGTCGACGGCATGAGCTGCGAAGCCGTGCACGAAGCCATTGCCCGCGCCGTAAAAAGAGGCCGCGAAGGCGGTGGCCCCACCTTGCTCGAAATAAAGACTTACCGCTATAAAGGACACTCCATTTCCGACCCGCAGAAATACCGCACCAAGGAAGAAGTGGAAGAATACAAACAGCGCGACCCCATTACACAGGTCCAGGCAACCATCCTCAAAAACAAGTTCGCCACGCAGGCCGACCTCGATGCCATCAACAAACGCATCGAAGGCATCGTGGCAGAGTCGGTGAAATTTGCAGATGAAAGCCCGCTCCCCAACGACGACGAAGTATTGAAAGATATCTACGTCGACAAGAATTATCCCTTTATTGTTGACTAACCGAACTTTTTAAAACCCGACACAGATCATGACAGATAAAAATGACATCCCCCAGGCCGAAGCAAATGACCCGGTGCATAAAGTAACCGGCATCTGGGAACAATATTCAAAGCAGATCATCATTGGCCTCGTAGCCATTGTTGTTATCGTGGGTGGTTATTTTGGATACAAAAACCTCGTATCCGCCCCCAATGAGAAAAAAGCCAATGAAGCGATTTTCCAGGCCGAAGCGTATTTCCGTGCCGACTCCGCAAGGCTGGCGCTCGAAGGCGACAATATCAACCCCGGTTTCTTAAAGGTTATCAGCAAATACGGCGGCACCGAAGCAGCCAACATGGCGCATTTTTATGCCGGCAGCTGCTACCTCAAACTCGGCGATTATAACAACGCCGCCAAACAGCTCGAAGCATTTTCTACCAAAGAACCGCTCATCGCCGCACGCGCCAAAGCCCTGATGGGTGATGCATTGTCGGAATCGGGCAAGAAAGAAGAAGCGGCCAAATTATACAAGCAGGCAGGCACCCTGTTTGAAAAAGACGATTACAACAGCCCGCAATACCTGTTCCGCGCCGGCTACCTCTACGAAAGCATGGGTAAAAACCAGGACGCTATTGAAATGTACAAGCTGATCAAAGAAAAATACCCCCAGTTCAGGGAATACGACATCGATAAATACCTGGGAAGGCTGGGTTCCATAGAATAATTTACCAGTATGGCCGATAGCAGCAACAGCACATTATTTGATATACGCACAGGCATTCTACCGAAGGATGCCTGTGTTGTAATCGTACGTACCGAATGGAACGCCGCCATTGTCGACAAGTTGGAAGAAGGCGCGAATAAAGTGCTCAACCAACAGGGCGTCAAAATAAGGCTCATCACGGTGCCGGGCGCTATAGAAATCCCTTTCGGTATTAAAAGCTATTGGGAAGCGACCCATTACGGCGATAACCGCCCGCATGCATTCATCGCCCTCGGCTGCGTGCTGCGTGGCGACACCCCGCATTTCGACTATGTATGCAACTCCGTTACCGACGGCATCACCCAGCTCAACCTCACCCTGCCCGTGCCCACCATTTTTGGGGTGCTCACCGTAGATACACAACAGCAGGCCGACGAAAGGATAGGGGGCAAGCACGGCCATAAAGGCGAGGAAGCCGCCATTACCACATTGAAGATGATTGCGCTGCAGCACAGCTTTAAAAAGAAACCTTCTGAATAAAACCTATAAGGTTTCCGGTAGCGATCAAAAAAGGTATCTGCGATTTGAAAACCTTATAGGTTTATAGAAAATGAACATTCAGCTTTTCATACCGTGTTTCATCGACCAGTTGTACCCGCAAACCGCGTTCAACATGGTAAAACTGCTCGAAAAAGCCGGGTGCAACGTGCAATACAATACCAACCAAACCTGTTGCGGACAGCCGGCTTTCAACGCAGGCTTTTGGGACGATGCCCGGCAGGTATGCGCCAAATTTCTAAAAGATTTCAGCGGGGCCGATTATGTAGTGGCGCCCAGCGCCAGCTGCGTGGGTTTTGTAAGAAACTATTACGCCAAACTGTTCGATAACTCATCCCACCACAACGAAGTAAAGGATTTGCAGAAACGCACCTTCGAATTGTCCGAGTTCCTCGTCAATGTTTTGCATATAGATGATTTTGGCGCCGCCTTGCCCGGTAAAGCCACCTACCACGATTCCTGTGCCGGCCTGCGCGAATGCAAAATAAAAAAAGAACCGCGCCAGCTGCTCAGCAAAGTAAAAGGGCTGGAGCTGGTAGAGATGAACGATGTTGAAACCTGCTGCGGCTTCGGCGGCACATTTGCCGTAAAATTTGAAGCCATTTCCACCGCCATGGCCGATCAGAAAGTAACCAATGCCCTCGCCACCGGCGCGGAATACATCATATCCACCGATCACTCCTGCCTCATGCACATCGACGGCTATATCCGCTATAAAGGCCTTAAGCTGAAAACCATGCACCTCGCCGACGTACTCGCCGGCCAATAGCCCAAACCTAAGACCCAAACCTATAAGGTCTTCAAATCGCTGCCACCTTTTTAAATCACTGCCAAAGACCTTATAGGTTTTTATTGAACAGAGCCTGCCGAAGGGTGAATCGTTTCCCCTCCCGTTTCCGTAAATACCAGTAAACTTCATCGTTATGAAGCATTTACTCGCCGGTCTTTGCCTCGCAGCTGTTGTCGCCGGTTGTAAAACCGGTAAAGCACGAATCGTAGACGTGCCTTTTGCCGACAGCCTTCTGCAGCAATCCGCCCTGCCCGCCGCCATTAAAAACAACGCCGGAGAAATGCAGTTCTGGAAAAACAGGATTGTTCCACAAACCCCCGGCATCGTAAGCGAGTCAAAATACGCCGGCGCACTCGCCACCCGCTTTCACCTCCTGGGCAATATAGCAGATCTGCAGCAGGCCGACAGCGTAATGCGGCAAATTGACAGCCTCTACAACCACAAAGAACCGGGCGTGCTCTTATCGCTGGTAACTTATTCCATTTTACAGCACCGGTTTAAGGAAGCAGACCTTTACCTGCAAAAAGCAAAGACCCTGGGCATTAAAAGATATGAATCGCTGACCAGCGCTTTCGATGTCGATTTTGAACTGGGCCGCTACAGCAATGCCGCGCTCGAACTGAAATTAATGAAGCCTGCCAACGATTATGGTTATTATTTCCGTCGCTCCAAAATGGATCATTTCAACGGGCGCACCGATAGTTCCATACAAGCCATGCTCCGGGCGTCGCAACTGGCCGGCAACAGCCAATACCTGCAGCAGGCGGCCTTATCGAATGTGGCCGATTTGTATACACACACCGGTGAGTTGCAACAGGCCGCCGGCCTCTACACCCAATGCATCCGCGCCAACAGCGCCGATGTTCACAGCATCATGGGATTGGGATGGATTGCCCTTGTGCACGATAATAATGATTCACTGGCAGAACGCCTGTTTCTTTTTGCGCAGGCAAAAAACCAATCGCCCGATCCCTTCCTTAAATTATCGCAGGTGGCGGAAGCAAGGGGCGACACGGCCCTGCAAAAAACCTATGCCCGCCGCTTCGAAGCGCAGGCCACCCACCCCGAATACGGCAATATGTACAACAAGTATTTAATTGACCTGTATACCGGCATATTTAACGAGCCTTTAAAAGCCCTTGCATTGGCCACAAAAGAGCTCAGCAACCGCGCTACGCCCCAAACCTATGCCTGGTATGCATGGAGCCTCGTGGCCAGCAACAAAAAAGACGATGCATGGGAAACATACCGGCAACACGTATCCGGGAAACCGCTCGAAGGACCCGAGCTCTATTATATGGGGAAGCTGATGCAGGCCCTGGGAAAAGGCTATAACGCCCATGAATTTTTTAAAGCCGCCGCCAACAACAAATACGATTTAAGCCCCGCCCTCGCCAAAGACCTCGAAAAAAAACTACACGAATAATCTTTCTATCGTCCAATAACCAGCTACCGCTGCAATCAATATAGAGATAGGAATTACAATACGCTTCCTATAAAAAGGTTTTCCACCCCACCGCCTTGCCACCAAAAAGAAAGCCATCAGGAGTACCGTTAGCTGCCCCAGCTCAACGCCCACATTAAACATCACCAGCGATAAAAGATACGCATTTTGCGGCAACCCCATTTGTCCCAATGCCCCGGCAAAACCCAATCCATGCACCAGCCCGAATAAAAACACCACCCCGATACGGCTTGCCTTAAGCCGGGGTGAGAAGATATTTTCCAGCGCCACATACACAATAGACAAAGCGATCAGCGGTTCAATTACAGCGGCAGGAGGATTGATAACATGGTACATCGCCAGTCCCAGCGTTACCGAATGAGCAATCGTAAAAGCAGTAGCCTGCCACAGCACCGGCTTTAGCTTCGGGCTGATAAGAAACAAGCTTACAACAAATAATATGTGATCAAAACCAAGGGGAAGAATATGCTTGTATCCCAGTTGCAGGTAAAGAAACGCCGCTTCCGTTTTCGACATCTCTTCCAGCTCGCCCACTACCACATGCGCCCACAACTGCTGGCTCAATAAAATACCCAACAAAAAAAAGCCGGTTACCCGGCCAATAAAGCCCCATTTAGAAGCACCTTGTAGAGAAGCAGCTGACATATATGATGTACGCAAAAAGGAGAGGGGCAGATTGGATAAAACCTATAAGGTAAACCATGATCGGGATCAGGAGCTACGGCCTGATGAGTTTACGCAGGGAGATTGTCACCCTGAGCTAAGCCTGCCCTGAGCTTGCCGAAGGGTCGAAGGGTGCCCGCAGGGAGAAATTTAAAAGAACACCGCCATTTTTACCCTTGCAAAAAACGGCGTCCCCGGCGTAAAATTCAACTCCGTCACCGGCGCCGCCTCCAGCCGCAACCTCGATTCCGTTGCAAACTGCGCCTCATTCCATTTTATATTAAAAATATTCTCCACCGCAAACCCCACCTCGTATTTCGGTTGGGTATAATTAAGCGAACCATCCAGTAAAAAATAACCTTTCGCAACAATGGAATTGTTGTCATTCGCCGGCCGGTCTTTGATATACCGCCACGACAGACCACCGTTAAAACCTTTTTCTTTTTTATAAAACAAACCTCCCGTGCTCGTAGCAGTAGGGGCCAGGGGGATATAGTCCTGCCCCTTGGCAACACCCAGTGCCCGTGGTTTCGTAAAATTGATATTGAGGTTGGCAAACAGGTACCGCGAAAATTGGTAGCGCGCAATAACATCGATGCCTTCCCGCCGCGTTTTGCCGCTCGGTTCTATATTCCCATCGTCACCCACATACACAAATTCCTGGTCGAGCTTCAAATACCACGCAGCCGCACTGATCAAAAGTTCCGGGAGGGGTTTTACAACAACGCCCAAATCGGCGCCATAGGCGGCGGGCAATATTTGCTTCCCATCGTTCGCTACCACCCGGGTATCATTGGAATGAAATCCCTTTCCTGTTTTTACAAACACCTGCACCTGCGGGTTGATGCTGTACTGGATATTTATTTTCGGGCTTACGATGGCCTTACCTTGTGCGGGTTGCTGCAAAGCATTTAGCTTATCGGAATAATTGAAATGCAAATAGTCCACGCGCACGCCCGCATCAATCTGCCAGCGGCCGACACCTGCCTGCTGCTGCACATAAGCGAAGCCATTCGATTCCGTAATATCTCCCAGCTTTACATCACGCAGGAACTGCCGCTTCACCACATGGGCCAGCCGGCTGTCTGTGGTCATATCATAACGCAGGCCGGCCCCGTAGGAAGATTGAAGCGACCAGTCATTAAAAATGTATTTGTGCTGTAGTTTCGATTGGTAGCCCAGCAGGTTGCGTTTTTCCGCCTGGTTGATTTCATCTCCGTTCACCGGGTCGTTCAGGTAAAAAGTAAAATCGGAATAAAGGTTAAAGAGATACCGGCTGTAATAAGCCTGGTTTTCCCAAACTGTTCCATCCGGAAAGGTGTGCGCCACAACGATATTGGCGTTGTACCGCTCGGTATTGCCGCCCTCCGAGGGATCGATCGAACCAAAACGATCGAGGACGCCGTCTTCAACAGCCCGCGTAGGGATCTGTCCCGAAGCATCCCACTTGCTTTTAAAAGCCGACAGGGAAGCGGTCAATTGCGTACGGGCCGAAACAGCCAGGTTATATTTACCAAAAACATTAAAGCGGTTAAAATGCTGTTTATTATCGGTTGGGCCGTCCGTGTAATAAAAATCACCCGCCATGTAAGCGCTCTGCCGGTCCTTATTTTTGTGTAGCAGGTCTATCATGGCCAGCGTGCGGAAGGTATTAAACCTGCCTGCCTCCACCTGCACCCTGCTTTTTGCCAGGTTATTGTAGGTGCCGAAGGCGATATAACCCGCCGTGTTCAGGTTGCCCTGCGGTGTATAATAAGGGCCCGTGCCGTAATCGATGTTATGAATGGTTTCGGGAATGATAAAATGCGTATCCGCATATCCCTGTCCATGCGCATGCGACACCATATTTACCGGCAGGCCATCCACACTTACCTGCACATCGGTGCCATGATCGCAATCGAAGCCCCGCAGGAAAATCTGTTCCGCTTTGCCGCCGCCGGCATGCTGCGCGATGAAAAGGCCCGGCACCAGCCGCATCAGTTCCTGTGTATTACGGACCGGCTTCAGGTCCAAATCTATTTTACCAGGAGTACTGAAACGGGCGATGTTGCCGCCTTGCAATACCACCACATCCTTCAGGTTCGCCGCCGCAGGCTGCAATTCAATTTTCAGCGGGGCCGTGCCCGTCACCGGAACGGTGATGGCCTGGAAACCTACGTACGACACCAGCAGGCGCACCGTATCATCGTTGCCCACGCTGATCACAAAATTGCCGTAATGGTCTGTCAATGCTTTGGCGGCAGGATTGTTTTCCTGGCGCACATAAGCGGCTTCCAGCGGTTGCCGGCTCAGGGCATCGATTACTTTCCCCGTAACAATGTGCCGGGCCTGCACCGCCAGGGAGCAGGTAGCACTTATTACAATAAAAAGTACCGCTTTTTTCATGGCGCTAAA
>Ga0307509_10010138_pt1 | contig 11601 bp, 7 predicted proteins | sample 10_EM_MG_FD_202245 | JGI IMG/M metagenome (GOLD analysis project Ga0307509, IMG submission 202245) | Populus trichocarpa ectomycorrhiza microbial communities from riparian zone in the Pacific Northwest, United States - 10_EM | ecosystem: Host-associated > Plants > Roots > Unclassified | place... | reverse complement strand
AGCAGCTTGCGCTCGGCGGCGATGCCGTCGGCGAGGCGGCCGTCGCCCTGCAGCGGGTGTGACCGGCGCACCGACTCGAACCGGCGGATCAGCACCTCGTCGTCGGCGTCGACGAACACCACCCGCGGCGAGAAGCCACGCTCCTTGAGGGCCCGCACCGCGCCGGCCAGGTCGGTGGAGAAGGCCCGGCTGCGCACGTCCAGCACCATGGCGGTACGCCGCGCGGCGCCGCCGGCCTGGAAGGCGAGCTGGGCCATGTCCAGCATCAGCGCCTGCGGCAGGTTGTCCACCACGTAGAAGCCGACGTTCTCCAGGGCGCGGGCCACGGTGCTGCGCCCGCCGCCGGAAACGCCGGTCACGACCACCAGGTCGGTGGCCAACTCGTCCGGATCCACCAGGCCCTCGACCGCGTCGTCAGGGAAATCCGGCAACGACTCCGTCACGAACGCCTCCCGCGTCGCTTCGCCCGCACCACGCCGGGCGGACACACAATCCTATTCACTGTTCGGCCCCGCCCCCGCCGGGGTTGAGGCCGCAACGTCGACGCCCGCTCGCGGCTGCGGCCCAGCGCCCGGCTGCGGCTCCGGCGCGGCTGCGCCCGGCTGCGGCCCAGCGCCCGGCTGCGGCCCAGCGCCCGGCCGCGGCCCAGCGCCCGGCCGCGGCCCAGCGCCCGGCCGCGGCCCAGCGCCCGGCCGCGGCCCAGCGCCCGGCTGCGGCTCCGGCGCGGCAGCGCCCGGTGGCGGGTTGAGCGCGGCCAGCAGGGTCTCGGCGGTGCGCTTGCCGATGCCGGGCACCTCGACGATCTCCTCGACCGTCGCCGCGGACAGACGTTTCAGCGAGCCGAAGTGGCGCAGCAGCGCCTTGCGCCGGGTCTCGCCGAGGCCGGGCACGCTGTCGAGGGCGGACGTCGTCATCCGTTTCGACCGGCGCTGCCGGTGAAAGGTGATGGCGAACCGGTGCGCCTCGTCGCGGACCCGCTGCAACAGGTACAACGCCTCGGAGGTGCGCGGCAGGATCACCGGGAAGTCCTCCCCCGGCAGCCACACCTCTTCCAGCCGCTTGGCCAGCCCGCACAGCGCCACGTCGGTGATGCCCAGATCGGACAGCACGGCCGCGACGGCGTTGACCTGCGGCTGGCCACCGTCCACCACGACCAGTTGCGGCGGGTAGGCGAACCGCCTCGGCCGCCCGGTCAGCGGATCGATGCCGGGCAGGTCGTTGGTGGCGATCTCGTCCCCGTCCGCCGTCGCGTGCGGATCGTCCCCGGGTTCGGGTTCTGCCGGCAGGTCGGGCGGGGCCACGGGGCCCGCCTGCGCCTTGTACCGGGCGAACCGCCGCCGCATCACCTCGCTCATCGCGGACAGGTCGTCCATCCCGCTGCCGTCGGCGTTGCCCCGCACGGCGAAGCGGCGGTACTCGCTCTTGCGGGCCAGGCCGTCCTCGAAGACCACCATGGACGCCACCACGTCGGTGCCCTGGATCTGCGACACGTCGAAGCACTCGATACGCAGCGGCGACGTCTCCATCCCGAGCGCCTCGGCGATCTCGTCGAGCGCCTTGCTGCGGGTGGTCAGGTCGCCGGCCCGGCGCAGCTTGTGCCGTTGCAGCACCTCGCCGGCGTTGCGGGCCACGGTCTCCATCAGTGAACGCTTGTCGCCACGCTGCGGCACCCGCAGTGACACCCGGCTGCCGCGGCGCGCGGTGAGCCAGTCGGCGAGCGCGTCGGCGTCGTCGGGCAGGGCCGGCACCAGCACCTCGCGCGGCACGTCGCCCTCCCCCTCGACGCCGCCGTAGATCTGGCTGCAGAAGTGATGCACCAGGTCGCCGGTGGACAGGTCCTCCACCTTCTCCACCACCCAGCCGCGCTGGCCGCGCACCCGCCCGTCGCGTACGTGGAAAACCTGCACGGCCGCCTCGAGCGGGTCCTCCGCGAAGGCCACCACGTCGGCGTCGGTGCCGTCGCCGAGCACCACGGTCTGCTTTTCCATCGCCCGGCGCAGGGCGGCGATGTCGTCGCGCAGCCGGGCCGCCCGCTCGAACTCCAGCTCCTCGGAGGCCTGCATCATCTCGCGCTCGAGCCGTTTCACGAACGTGTCGGTGCGCCCGGCCATGAAGTCGCAGAAGTCGTCGACGATCGCCCGGTGCTCGTCGGCGCTGACCCGCTCGACGCACGGCGCCGAGCACTTGCCGATGTAGCCGAGCAGGCACGGGCGGCCGATCTGGCCGGCCCGCTTGAAGACCCCGGACGAACACGTACGCGCCGGGAAGACCCGCAGCAGCAGGTCGAGCGTCTCGCGGATGGCCCAGGCGTGAGAATACGGACCGAAGTAGCGCACGCCCTTGCGCTTGGCCCCGCGCATCACCTGCAGGCGGGGAAACTCCTCGTTGAGGGTGACCGCGAGGAACGGGTACGACTTGTCGTCGCGGTACTTCACGTTGAACCGCGGGTCGAACTCCTTGATCCAGGAGAACTCCAGCTGGAGGGCCTCGACCTCGGTCCCGACCGTGACCCAGTCCACACTCGCCGCGGTGGTCACCATCTGCTGCGTGCGGGCGTGCAGCGACCAGGTGTCGGCGAAATAGGAATTCAGGCGATTCCGCAGGTTTTTGGCCTTGCCGACATAGATCACGCGGCCGGCCGGGTCGCGGAAACGATAGACGCCTGGCGACTCCGGAATGGTCCCCGGCGCCGGGCGATACGTGGACGGGTCTGGCACGGGCTCAACAGTAGTGCGAGGGACTGACATGATTATCCGACCGGAGGTCCGTTGCCGCCGCCACGGCGTCGGACCTCCGGCCCGGACATCGAATTACGCCTTGACGATGTTGGCGCCGTCCACCTTGACCTTGGTCTCGGCGAGACCCTTGGTGGCCGGCCCGGCGGTCGGCTCGCCGGTCTCGATGGAGAACTTGCTGCCGTGGCACGGGCAGTTGATCGTGCCGCCGTCGATCTTGTTGACGTCGCAGCCCTGGTGCGTGCACACCTTGCTGAAGGCCTTGTACTGGCCGGCCGTCGGCTGGGTGATCACGTAGTCGGCGGTGATGATGCCCTGGCCCACCGGCACGTCGGCCGTGGTGGCCAGCGCGCTGCCGCCGGTCGAGCCGCCGGTCGACTTCCCGGTGTCGCCCGGGTTGGCGTTCGCCGCGCCGCTGCCGGCCGGCGCCGGGGTGTTGCTGTAGTCGGTGCCGCTGGTGTTGGTGCCTCTGGTGCTGGTGCCGCAGGCGGCCAGGACTGCCGTGGCGCCGACGGCGCCGGCGCCGAGCAGGACGAGCCGGCGCGGCGAGCCGGTGCCCGGACGGCCCGGCTCCTCGGCGGTGTGCTCGGTCTCGGTCGTCGTCTGCACGTCTGTCATCGGTTGCCCTCCAGTGCATGGTCCGCGAATGTGGTCACGCGGCGTCGCAGTTGTGTACGCGGTCGCGGGCTGGCGGGTTCAGGGTTCGCACGAAATTGTCCCGCCCCGGCGCGGCTATTTCCCCGCTTTTGGGCGCCTTTGCCCGGCGCCTTCGCGCGCTGTTAACACGCGGTTCGGCACCCGTCCGAGATTAGAATCTTGAACAGGTGCCGTAGCTATGAGTTACCTGAGACTTAGCTGATTGAGATCGTCAGACCGTAGCCTTCGCCCGGCTCCGCGTCGAGCGTTTCGCGGCCGGTTTGGCGGCGGCCGTCCCGTTGGCCGTGGCCGCGCGGGCGATCGCCTCGGGCGCCCCGGCCGGCTCGCCGTCGAGGCCGAGCGAGTGCCGCAGGAACGCGCCGGTGTGGCTTTCCGGCACCTCGGCCACCTCCTCGGGCCGGCCGGTGGCCAGCACCAGGCCGCCCTTGCTGCCGCCCTCGGGACCCATGTCGATGATCCAGTCGGCCGTCTTGATCACGTCGAGGTTGTGCTCGATGGTGATCACTGTGTTGCCCTTGTCGACCAGGCCGTTGAGCACCAGCAGCAGCTTGCGGATGTCCTCGAAGTGCAGGCCGGTGGTCGGCTCGTCGAGCACGTACACCGTCCGGCCGGTGGATCGCTTCTGCAGCTCGGAGGCCAGCTTGACGCGCTGGGCCTCGCCGCCGGACAGGGTCGGCGCGGGCTGGCCGAGCCGGACGTAGCCGAGGCCGACGTCGACCAGGGTCTTTAGGTGGCGGTGGATCGCCGGGATCGCCTCGAAGAAGCCGGACGCCTCCTCGATCGGCATCTCCAGCACCTCGGAGATGGTCTTGCCCTTGTAGTGCACCTCCAGGGTCTCCCGGTTGTACCGGGCGCCCTTGCAGACCTCGCACGGGACGTACACGTCGGGCAGGAAGTTCATCTCGATCTTGATGGTGCCGTCGCCCGCGCAGTTCTCGCAGCGGCCGCCCTTGACGTTGAACGAGAACCGGCCCGGACCGTAGCCGCGGACCTTGGCCTCGGTCGTCTCGGCGAACAGCTTGCGGATGTTGTCGAAGACGCCGGTGTAGGTCGCCGGGTTGGACCGGGGGGTGCGCCCGATCGGCGACTGGTCGACGCCCACCACCTTGTCGACGTGCTCGAGGCCGGTGATCCGGGTGTGCCGGCCGGGTACCATCCGGGCGCCGTTCACCTGGTTGGCCAGCACCGTGTACAGGATGTCGTTGACCAGCGTCGACTTGCCCGAGCCGCTGACCCCGGTGACCGCGATGAACTGCCCGAGCGGGAAGTCGACGGTGAGGTTGCGCAGGTTGTGCTCGCGCGCGCCCTGCACCACCAGCTCGCGGCCGGCGGTCCGCGGCCGGCGGGTCCGCGGCGTCGGGATCGACTTGCGGCCGGAAAGGTACGCCCCGGTCGGCGATTTCTCGTTTTTCAGCAGGCCCTCGACCGAGCCGCTGTGCACGATCTGGCCGCCGTGCTCGCCGGCGCCGGGCCCGATGTCGACGATCCAGTCGGCCGTACGGATGGTGTCCTCGTCGTGCTCGACCACGATCAGCGTGTTGCCCAGCTTCTTCAGCCGGACCAGGGTCTCGATCAGCCGGTGGTTGTCCCGCTGGTGCAGGCCGATCGACGGCTCGTCCAGCACGTACAGCACGCCGACCAGCCCGGAGCCGATCTGGGTGGCGAGCCGGATGCGCTGCGCCTCGCCGCCGGAGAGGGTGCCGGCGCCGCGGTCCAGCGACAGGTAGTCGAGGCCGACGTCGACCAGGAACCGCAGCCGGGCGTTGATCTCCTTGAGCACCCGCTCGGCGATCATGTGCTGCCGCTCGTCGAGCTCGATCGTCGACAGCAGCTCGGCGCAGTCGCCCACCGACAGGTTGCAGACCTCGGCGATGCTCTTGCCGGCGATGGTCACCGCCAGCACCTCGGGCTTGAGCCGGGTGCCGCCGCAGACCGGGCACGGCACGTCGCGCATGTAGCCCTCGTACTTGTCCCGGGACCAGTCGCTCTCGGTGTCGTTGTGCCGCCGCTCGATCCACTGCACCACGCCCTCGAAGCCGGTGTAGTAGGAGCGCTCGCGGCCGTACTTGTTCCGGTAGCGGACGTGGACCTGGTCTTCCGAGCCGTAGAGGATCGTCTTCTGCGCGCGGGTCGGCAGCGCCCGCCACGGGGTGTCGACCGAGAATTTCTCCGCCTCGGCCAGCGCCTCCAGCAGGCGCAGGAAGTACTCCATGGTCTGGCCGCCGGCCCACGGCTGGATCGCGCCCTCGCGGACCGACCGCTCCACATCCGGGATGATCAGCTCGGGGTCGACCTCCTTCTTGGTCCCGAGGCCGGTGCACTCGGGGCAGGCGCCGTACGGCGCGTTGAAGGAGAAGACCCGGGGCTCGAGGTCCTCGATCGCCAGGGGGTGGTCGTTCGGGCAGGCCAGGTGCTCGGAGAAGCGGCGCTCGCGGCCGGGATCGTCCTCCGGCAGGTCGACGAAGTCGAGCAGCACGATGCCGCCGGCCAGGCCCAGCGCGGCCTCGACCGAGTCGGTCAGGCGCTGCTTGCTGGACGCCTTGACGCTGAGCCGGTCGATCACCACCTCGATGGTGTGTTTCTCCTGCTTCTTCAGCTTCGGCGGCTCGGTGAGCGGGTGCACCACGCCGTCGACCCGGGCCCGCGCGTACCCCTTGGACTGCAGCTCGGCGAACAGATCGACATACTCACCCTTGCGGCCGCGGATCACCGGGGCCAGGACCATGAAGCGGGTGCCCTCGTCCATCGCGAGGACCCGGTCGACGATCTGCTGCGGGGTCTGCTTGCTGATCCGCTCGCCGCAGACCGGGCAGTGCGGGATGCCGGTGCGGGCGTAAAGGAGGCGCAGGTAGTCGTAGACCTCGGTGATGGTGCCGACCGTCGAGCGCGGGTTGCGCGAGGTCGATTTCTGGTCGATCGACACCGCCGGGGACAGGCCCTCGATGAAGTCGACGTCGGGCTTGTCCATCTGCCCGAGGAACTGGCGGGCGTACGACGACAACGACTCGACGTAGCGCCGCTGACCCTCCGCGAAGATCGTGTCGAACGCGAGGCTGGATTTCCCCGAGCCGGACAGCCCGGTGAAAACGATCATCGCGTCGCGGGGCAGGTCGAGGTTGACGTCGCGCAGGTTGTGCTCGCGCGCGCCTCGAATGATCAAACGGTCGGCCACCAGCCAGCCTCTCCGTACATGTGTTTGAAAGAGCCGCGGCCACTCTAGCTATGGGGTACGACAAGTTTTCCCCGGAACCAGCCTGCCTAGGTGCAGCGCCTGTCACATGCTGCACATTCCCGCACTTCGCGCGGGCACACGTCACCCGGCCGGAGGAACTGGCAACGAGCGTACGTCCCAGACGTCCACCCCGCCGATGAGCTGTGGCCGGCCCAGGGCGTCGGTCAGCGTGGCGAGCAGCGCTTCGCCGTTGCGGCTGTTCGGGATGAGCACGACGACCGCGGCCCGCCAGAAGATCAGGTCGTCCTTGATCTGTTGCCGGTCGGTGGCGCCGAGCACCGGCGGGTCGCCGTACTCGCGGACCCGCCAGAGCAGGTAGGAGGTGAACCGGCTGGGCGCGTTCCACGAGCCGGTGAGGTCGGCCGGCGGGTTGACCGGGCCCATGAAGTAGCCGCGCGGCGACCGGTACTCGAGCTTGGTCAGCGCCGCCCAGCGCATCCCGTCGCGCCCGGTGGTGACCTCGGGCAGCGGCACGGTGACCAGGGTGCGGTCGGCCGGCACGTACTGCCGCCAGGTCCCCTGGGTCAGGAACGTGGGCAGCGGGGCGCCCGCCACGGTCGGCAGCGGTTTCGGCGCGAGCGGCACCAGCGCGAGCGCCAGGCCGACCCGGAACCAGGTGCGGCGCTTGCCGGCCGGCCACTCGCGGGCCCGGTCGGCGGCCAGTGCGAGCAGCACGCCGGCGATCGTGGCGGCCACCATCGCGAACCGGGTGACGCTCACCAGATTGATGATCGGCAAGTGGCTGACCAGGCCGAACGGCAGCGGCACGGCCGTCTCGTGGCCGAACACCTTGAGCGTCGGGCCCATCGAGACGACCAGCAGCAGCAGCCCGGCGATCGCCGCGGCGCGGGCGGCCACGTTGCGCCACAGCACCACCACCGACACCACGATCATCACGAGGCCGGCCGGCCCGAAGAACGTATTGTCCTCGGTGCCGCTCACGCTCATGTGCCGGGTCAGCCAGGCGTTGCCGGCCACCGACTGGCGGGCGAACGCGCCGATCGACAGCAGGTCGGTCGAGTACTTGTCCGGCAGGAACGGCTGCCCGTGATAGCTGCCCGGGCCGGTGAACTGGAAATACAACGGATAGGCCAGCAGCACGCCGGCGGTGACCAGCGCGATGCCGAGGCCGGCCAGGAAGTGCCGCGCCGCACGCTTCGCCGTCCGGGGAGCCATGATCGCGTACGCGACGACGAAGGCACCCAGCGAGAGCGCGGTGAAAAGCAGCGTCTCCTCGTTGATGAAGACCTGCAGGACGACCAGCAGCCCCAGGATGAGCCCGCCGCGGACCGCCCGCCCCGGCTCGCGCAGCCGCAGCACCTGCCAGACGATGAACGGGGTCACGTACTGGCTCACGAAGTTGACGTGCGCGTTCGCGTGCGACACCAGGGCCGGCGCGAAACCGCACCACAGGCCGCCGATCCAGGCCGCGACCCGGCTGGTCACCAGGTGCCGGGAGAGCACCCAGTACCAGGCGGTGGCGGTGCCGAACAGGCCCAGCGTGAGGGCCAGCACCACGGCGACGCCGGGGCCGAGGACGTGGGTGATCGGCGCGAACGGGATCGTGATCGCCAGCACCGACGTGTTGGCCATCATGTTCACGCCGTCCGGCACGTTCATCCGGTTGTCGAAGAGCGGGTTCGCGCCGTGGAACAGCACCCGCTCGCCGTGCGCGAACACGTACATGAAGAAGCCGTGGTCGTCCTTGTTGCCGGCCAGCACCCGGCCGCTCGGGTCACGCCAGAGCTGGAACATCACCAGCACGGCGATCGCCAGATAGCTCAGCGGCGCCCACAGATCGGCACGACCGCGCCGGGCGACCGCCGGCGGCGCGGGGGCCTCGGGAGCCTCGGGCGCTTCGGGGGTCGCCGGCTGCTCGACGACCTCATCCACCGCACGCATCGCTGAAGTCTGACAGATGCCCTCACGCGCCCACCAATTCACCCGCGACGATGGCGGTGACCCCCGGCGGTCTGCCGAGCCTGCTGCCGGGCCGACTCCACCTCCACCTCGTGCTTCAGCTTGCGCCAGCTGGCCAGCCGGCGCCCGGAGAGCGACCCGTTCGCCAGGGCCACGACGACCGCGCAGCCCGGTTCGGCGCCGTGCCGGCAGTCGCCGTAGCGACAATGCGCGGCCAGCTCGGCGATGTCGGTGAAGGCCCGGTCCAGGCCCTCGGCGGTGTCCAGCAGGCCGACGCCGCGGATGCCCGGGGTGTCCAGCACCGCTCCGCCGCCGGGGAGGGGAACGAGCATGCGGTACGCGGTGGTGTGCCGGCCCTTGCCGTCCGCGTCGCGGATCGCCTGTACCGGCATCACGGCGGCGCCGGCCAGGGCGTTGACCAGGGTCGACTTGCCGGCCCCGGAACGGCCCAGCAGGGCCAGGGTGCGTCCGCCCTCGGCGTACGACCGAATTTGTGCTATGCCCTGCGTGCCGCGCACGCTCACCGCAACCACCGGCACACCCGGCGCGAGCTCGGCGAGCTGCCGGGCCACCGCCGCCGGATCGGCGGACGTATCGGACTTGCTCAGCACCAGCAGGGGTTTCGCCCCGGACTCCCAGGCCAGCGCCAGTAACCGCTCGATCCGGGCGTCGTCGGGCTCGGGATGGATCGGCTCGACCACCGCGACCGTGTCCATGTTGGCGGCCAGCAGCTGGCCGGTGGCGTCCTTGTCGGAGGTGCGACGGATCAGCGCGGTACGCCGGGGCAGCACCGCTTCGAGGGTGACCCGGCGGTCGGGCCAGCGGCGGGTGACCACCCAGTCGCCGGCGCAGGGCAGCTTGACCGGGTCGTGCGCGGCGCCGAGCAGCACGCTGCCGGCCAGGCTGGCCCGGGTGACACCCGACTCGCCGAGCACGGTACAGACGCCGCGGTCGGCCCGCAGCACGCGCGCCGGTTCGGCGTCGGGACGGTCGAAGGGACGGTACGAGGATGCGAGGGAGTCGTCCCAGCCGAGCCGGGACAGGTCGTGCGACATGGGAACCCTTTGCGGGACGGGAGGGCGCCTGGCCGGGGCGGTCAGGCGTCGGCCTCCGGGTGAAGGGACGCGAGAACGACTAACGGCACGTTCCCCACCTCCTCCGCGGGTTGGACCGGCGCGTCTGCGATCGACGGTAGGTCGTGGCCACCCCGAGCGAAAGCGAATTCTGTGCCGCTAGGGTGGCGACGTGACGATGGATCCGCTGGTTCTCCTCACCGACGTCGACCGCGCCACCGACAACCTGCTGCGCGCGGTCGCCGACCTCGACCCGGCGGTGGTGTCCGCGCCGTCGCTGCTGCCCGGCTGGACGGTCGGGCACGTGCTGACGCACGTCGCGCGCAACGCCGACGCGTACACGAATCTGCTGACCTGGGCCCGCACCGGCGTGGAAACGCCGGCCTACGCGTCGCCGGCGGCGCGCGAGGCGGCGATCGCCGAGGGCGCCGCCCGGCCGCTGCGCGAGCAGCTCGAGGACATCCGGGCCGCGCACGAGCGGTTCGCCGACGCGGGCGCCGCGATGCCGGCCCAGGCCTGGACCTTCCACCTGGACTTCATCCAGCTGCCGGCCGCCGGGGTGCCATGGGCGCGGCTGCGCGAGGTCGAGGTGCACCACGTCGACCTGGGCCAGGGCTACACGCCGGCCCACTGGTCGGACGCGTTCGCGCTGCGGCTGCTCCGCGAGGTGGTGACCACCGCGAGCCCCGAGTTCCCGCCGATGATCCTGCGCCCGTACGGCATCGACCACCCGCTGACCATCGGCACGGCGAACCAACCGCCGGTCGTCGGCGGCCCGACGAAGTCCCTCGCCGCCTGGTTGTCCGGCCGCGGCGACGGCGCCGACCTGACCGTCTCGCCGGACGGCGAGCTCCCGACCCCAGCGAGGTGGAAATGACCATGGCCTACTCCGGAGAAGTCTCCCGCGGCAGCGTGCCCGCCGTCCGTACGCTCGACCACCTGACCATCACCAAGGTCTCGGTCGGCCCGATGGACAACAACGCGTACCTGCTGCGCTGCGGCGACGACCAGCTGCTGATCGACGCGGCCAACGACGACGAGACGCTGCTGACCCTGATCGGCGACGCCGGCCTGGCGACGGTGGTCACCACCCACCGGCACGGCGACCACTGGCAGGCGCTGGAGGACGTGGTCGCGGCGACCGGCGCCCGCTCGCTGGCGCACGCCGCCGACGCCGTCGAGATCCCGGTGGTCACCGACACCCTGGCCGAGGGCGACACGGTCACCGTGGGCGACTGCTCGCTCGAGGTGATCCACCTGGTCGGGCACACGCCGGGCTCGATCGCCCTGCTCTACCAGGACCCGAACGGCCACGCCCACCTGTGGACCGGCGACAGCCTCTTCCCCGGCGGCGTGGGCAACACGCACGGCAACAAGGAGAACTTCACCTCCCTGATCGACGACGTGGAGCGCAAACTGTTCGACCGCCTCCCGGACGACACCTGGTTCTACCCGGGCCACGGCAAGGACTCGACGCTCGGCGCCGAGCGCCCCCACCTGGCGGAGTGGCGCATCCGCGGCTGGTGACCCAGAACCTCGGCGGCTTCCGGTTCGTCGCTTCCCTCAGTCGAAGGGGTTGACCAGCGGGACGCCGGTTCGGCCGACGTCAGCGACGTTGCGGGTGACCAAGGTCAGTCTGTGGACGCTTGCCGTCGCGGCCATCAGGCCATCGATGACGGGCGGCGGCTCATTCGTGGCGCTCATCCGGCCCCACTCCTCGGCGACCTGCACTGTCACCGGCAAAAGGCGTTCCCGGTACGCGGCCGTCAGCCCGAAAAGCCAGCGTTCCAAGACGTCGGCCTGCTTGGGGTCACGTGGACGAAGCCGGTCGATGCCGCGCCTGATCTCGCCGATGACCAAGGTGCTGAGATAGACATCGGCGTGGGAGTGATCGGCGTGCCACTGCGTGACCCGGGGGTGTGGCGCGGTTTTGCGGAGCTCGGAGACGACATTCGTATCGAGTAGGTACGCCATGCTCATCCGG
>Ga0307509_10010136_pt1 | contig 11601 bp, 11 predicted proteins | sample 10_EM_MG_FD_202245 | JGI IMG/M metagenome (GOLD analysis project Ga0307509, IMG submission 202245) | Populus trichocarpa ectomycorrhiza microbial communities from riparian zone in the Pacific Northwest, United States - 10_EM | ecosystem: Host-associated > Plants > Roots > Unclassified | place... | reverse complement strand
CAACTTCACCGATTCATAATATTGAAATACTTTACATATTTAAGTGAAAAACCGGTCTTAAACCAGTTAAGACCAGTTTAGACCAAGACCAGTCCAAAGACCGCAAAAGACTGCAGTCTTCGGTCTTTTGCAGTCCGGTCCGGTCTTTGGAAGGTCTAGAAAAAAGGTGGACCAGTCTCGGTCTCGGTCCACGTCCTCAGGGACCCAAAGACTGGACCGGACCGGACCTTTAAACACTATATTGATCAAAGATCAATCAATCACGAGAAATCTGATTTCCCACGGTTCCCTTCCAGATCCTTTCCCACCAACATTCACGTTGCCTTCGACGATGACAATGTGTCCTATATTACATGCTCCCCGCAATCTCATTTGTGTTACTTAATGACTGGGGCGCGACTGCAATTTTCATGACATCCATCGAGATGGAAGACTCAATATTGCCATTGGCGCCATCGATACCCCACGGGCCGCCGACTGGTGTGATATTGAATATTTTTCTCCTTTGTATCTGCGATTGAACATAGCTAGGTGAGAATTACATTAATTCTCCTAGGCATGCCTTATTTTTATGCCGGATGGCCTGAGAAGGGCAATATTGGAATAATTTGTTCTGAATGAAAATTCCCTCAATTTTTTTTTTCACCATCATTCTCTTGGAAGAGAGTAGCACCTCCACCATGAGTTGCAGAGAAGATACGTAGGTATATGTACAAAGGAAAACTTGAAACTCTTGTACAACACTGAAATTATGTTCTACAAAACCTGTGAGGGAGAAATGCCAAACACAGTTGACTGCTATGTAATCCATTCCTCACTTTCATGAAGGACAGCCAAGCTACATATGTATATAATATTTGACTTGTCTATCATAACCATTGGTATTGTGGGAGAGAAAAGGGATTATCACAGAATGCCTCGTCGCCTGCTATACAACACATCTGTACGTGCAAACTAGTGAAGAAAAATAAACCAACCAATACCATCAACCTCATTAAAAAACCATGTCAGCCTTACCCAATTCACCTTCATCCCCAATGAACCCTGAAAACTCTATGGTGGAAGTGGGGTTGGGTGGGGTGTTTATTATCCTTCAGGAATTCATGGGTTTTCTGTGGGTCAACGGATGGATAAAAGTTGAAGGATGAAGAGTATCCCTAGTGATGATGGAAGGGGGGACTGGGGAGGAGAGGGAAGGGACATATGGGAAGACATGCAAGAAACATTGTACATTCCAGGGCTCCGAGCTCCCATTAAGGAATGCAAACACCGCCAAATAGAATGATGAAAGGGAGATGACCTGATAGGAGAGATATGAATAATTTCTTCAAGAAGAGCTTGGAACAACATTGTGGAGTCAACAATGCTCTGCAGGAAGTAAAAATGAGGCCAAGCAGGAAACGGAGCTAAAGCCAAATCAAAGGTGACCATTCCATAAGTGAGCGAAACCTGTAACTGTTGGGAAAATCAGCAATAGCCCACCTCTTCTTAAATAAGTGCTATATGAAAGTTAAGGTTGTTGAGACACAGGTAAGATGGTGACATTAGATGAACAGGAATGCTTTGCAAGAATATCAATATCCTCACCAAATGGAAGAGACACTAGGGGCAGAGTTGGAGGAGTAAGGACGTAACTCAAGGCTGAGTTGCTAGCATGACTTGTGCCTGGGATATCAAGATAGTAAACACTGTATCATCAGCATCTAGATATTAAAATTAAGCATATAGAAATTCTGCCATCATGGAGCGCAAAAACCATGTTTGCGACTCTGAGCAATTGAATATTAAACACCTCGGTTACACCGTATGGTTGGATCACCAAGGAAGGAGTAATATTGCACTTCTCGAAGCATGGTTTTCATTTCCATGATGGCGATCTCCAAGCAATGTGACTGAGGGGTTGGAATGGTGTGAGCGGGGTCAGCGTTCGCGAGGAAATGCACCGAAGATGTAAGATGGTGGGGGAAAATGAAACAGGGGAGGACGCACCTGCAAAATGTGGTTTGGATGGGAATACACTGTTGAGTCATGTTCTTCAGCTGCCGCTGATGGACCACAGAGAAACGGGAGAACTCGGAGGCAGCTGCAGAGCATTGGGAATATATGTAGAATGCACGATGAAGAGCAGAAATCAGAAATTAGTGGGGCACGAGAGGGTGGCTCAAAGAACCATGGACAAGCAACTTGATTTTATATGTAAAAAAAACATGGGAGCTCTCTGGTTCTTAGCCGTTCGATGGAGTTTGTCCACCTTCCACTTCCTTTCTCTCACTCAGCCCAGCTTCTAACGAAAAGTCACCAAGCTGGATACTTGTCCTCCTTTTTGCCTATGCATATTGTTGTACCATTCAATGCTTGGCAAAGGATATAAGGTATTTGGTAAAGTGACTTTTCGTTGGTGTGGTGGGTCTGCAGAAGTACCTTATCCATTTCGATACAAGTTCCTTCTATCTCACAGACCGGCCAATTATGTAATATGTGGTTATAATTCAACTTGTAGACAACAACAATGTGGAGAGCCAGTCGCTTTGAAGAATGACACTTGTATCAATCAGGTTTATATACATTTTGTTCCAAGTTTCAAAAAATTCTAACAAGATGATGTAGGTGATCGAGTCATAGTCCATGAAATGTCGGCCAAAGGGTCCTGCAACTGCTTAAGGGTGGGTATACGGTGCAGAGTCTGGCGAAGATGAGAAGCGTAGCACACCGTGTTGGGGAAAAAGTAGGAATTGTATCGTGTCAGCTGAGAATTGTAAAACGACAGGAAAAAAATATTCAACATTGGGAAATTCACCGTGGCGACTGAGAACTCACAGTAAATAGTTAAGACTCTCCATAAAGTACTGGGCTGGATATCCGAGACACGCCATGACGACTCCATTAGTTTGGTAAGCACTAACCCAGTAGTCACAGCGCTTAAATACAACGCAATCGGGATCCAGCCAGAGAGGAGCAACCAAATCTGTCCTGATTCCGGCATGCTCCTATTACTCTCGAAAGAAAGAAATAATTGAGCTGAGATCACGGGGGAGAGCTCCAACTTCAGTTCCATGTCAGCCAGAGGCGGTTCAATTATACAGCATCGCACTTACTCCTAGGCCTGTTACTTGGATTTTCAAATCCAATACATACTTCTTGGATCGCCATCGAGCTGCGTCAGCCGGGTCTTGTGATCACACCAGGGTACGAGCAGCCATGGTAACTTGAAGCCGCTCCAGCAGTCCTATGTTCAACAATCAGTGGGCTTATCATTGAATGGGGTAAAGGTTGACATCCCACCCTTAGCGTCATCTCTAAAAAGCTCTTCGATGAAAGAGGCAGCAGGCGTGATGGTCACAAATTCTTCCCAACCAATGGGAAATTGGGGATGATGAATTTTAGCAGGAGCGTTTGGTCAGAATGCCCATTTGCGAGAGATTTAAAATTGAGGAGCATGGAGGAGAGTGAGACGAGGTGGAATATGACAGCGTAGTAAAAGTTCGATCTAGCAGACAATTAGAAGAAAAGTGACACCAGACGAGATTGTACCCAGAATCTAACTCTCTAACTCTGGACACTCATCCATCAAAAAGGGGCAAAGGGAAATTTGCATGGCAGCTTGCGTGCTTGCGTGCAATGACTCACGCAAGTGCACGCAACGACACGCAAGTATGTGCAGGTGCACATGTGCACGCAAGTCAACTATTAGCCAATTCCCTTTTTACCTACAGTGCAACTGTCGTTCGGGTCCACGATGAGAGATCACGAACACTTTGTGTGCCGCGAAGCGCCGTTTCTGGGCGTGATTGTCAGCACCGCCGAGTGAATTCAGCTTATTCCCAATACGCACGACCACCTGAGATAACTATTCGTAATGAACACTGCATCGGCTGTGAAATTTTTTGTTTGATAGAAAGGTATGCTACATATATATACATATATATTCCATTTACCAGAATTCTTGAGACCGGGTAAACAGTTTCCTGTAAAATTTGTTGCACCTTTTCATGCACACTCCGGTCAGAATTATATGGCGCTCTGGGATTAGATCACACTACATATCATTATTCAATTTTAGTGAAGCACACATGAACTTTTGAGATTGGAGGGGCAAGCACCAGGCAGGTGCGCACAAGTATCACGCAAGAAGCATGCAATTGCACACAAGCACCACGCAGGTGCACGCAAGTGCGTGCAAGTAGCATGCAAGTGCATGCAAGCAGCACGCAGTGGTAGTTGAGATGCACGCAAGCTCCTTTACCCGCTGTGAGAATGTTGTATTATATTCGAGAAAAGATCCTCATGAGGGGCGTCACAACAAATCAATAATTAATTGATGACTTTCTAATTGAAATTCCCTTCGACTCACAGTGGCTCATCCCTCCCGAAATCACCTTGAACTTCGCTTTTGCTTCGAATCTACCTGGAAAGAGATTCTATGGTTCTTGCAAGTCAAGAAAACCCCAACATTTGAAGTTGAACGCGCATTGAATATCGATTCCTAAGGCATACCACATACATGTTGCAACCTTGTACCCAAAAGCCCGCTCCTTCCAATATCAAATTGGAGAACTTTCCTACTACCGTAACTCAAGGATGAGTCACCATTTTCGATGTGTACAGTTCATTAAAGTTATTGAATCCCAATGTCTATGTAGGAGCTGACTATGACACTCCCATCTAGAAAGCCGATCGATCTGCCCGCCGGGTCGACAAGCACCAAAGTCTACTGTTGACTCGAATTACAGTACGCTGCCCAGAAAACGCACGCAGGCTGCGTGCCATGCAAGTGCACGCAAGCCCATGGACATGCACGCAATGCACGCAACCTGCCACGCGAATTTTCCTGTGCCCATCAAAAAGCCGGTTCCAGGATCCATACGAATGGCGACATCCTTAACCAAATGTAATGAGTGGAGCAGTACATTATTGGTGGAAAGGATGAACACTCTGCAGCTGGGCGGCTTTTTCCTAGAGTAGTAGGAGGGGATGGATAGGAGGACGCCGTCGAGAACAGAACCCCAGAAATTAAATGAACAAGTGGATTCGTGGACCCTCATAACACTTGTCTTCCTCAGCCGATAAACGCACCCCAAGAGCGCTCTCCTCTGGCGTGTCCAAAACACAATAACTAAGTAGAACAGGACCCCGCACGAAAAAGAGAAAAGATGACATTAAAAGGCAAATGGAAATGAAACTTCGAAGCTGGACACCGTGAAAAGTCAGAAGGAGGGGCTCCAGAATTGGAGGGGGTGGAGATGGCAAGGACCAGGAATGGTTTTTACCTCCACTAGAAGCTCAAAGCCCATAATAGTTTAGATACATAACTGCATAATGGTGCTCGTTGCTTCAAGAATAAAATTTGCCTGGTCCATATCTGAACGTTTGCGGAAGGGAAGGGATATAAGGAACAAGACATAAGATCGTCCGCCCCAAAGAAGACAGACTGTGTGGAGGCGTTGAAAACCTGATACAGTGTTTGTGCGCAATCCAAAGTTGTCTTTGTCACCTTCTTTACAGTACGTAGCCCAGAACTGTGGAGGATTACAACGCCGTTCGGCTCCGTAGGGAACGATGGGGGCCAAATTCCGCAGAAGCATGGTTCTTAGGCCGAAGGCGCGCATACGAAGGGAGGGATCCGCACTCTACACAAACGAGGAAGATAGGCAGAGATGGGTTTTGACCTGAAACTGCCTGAGGAAGTATAAGGATGCAAGATGCATCGATGAACGATGAAGCTTTGAAGGTTGTGGGGAGGAAAACGTACCCAGGAGATATAAGGCAATATAATTGAATATCGTACGATGGACGAAAGAGGTGGCCCAAGGAGGTGTTGTAAAGTCAAGCCGGACGCAAGGCACACTCGACAACCTGATCCCTTTCTTCCACGTGAATAAGGGGACGAGATCTATAAAACTTCGCTACTGGAGATGAACACTGGATGGGATGAAGTAGGCGGGTGTACCGAGTGAATATCGTGGACCGGCAAGGTGAGGTGGTTTTGGTTTGGTAGATTCGGACCACTCATAGGGCGGCAGAGTGAAATTTTCGGTTAAGGTCTCATTCTATGAAGGGACAAGAGAGGTATTTACATCCCAAACGAGAAATTTTGTTTGGCGTTGCGGCAGAATGGGAAATCGGGAAGGAGCGTAATAAACAGGTGAAGAGAAGAATAGAGAGTTTGATAAAAATGTAGAGACAGAGAACCCGGCCTTTATTTGGAATGCCCCCTCACCCTCTGTACTGCACATCTGCACATGAGGATCGATCAATCTCATCAACCTCATGAAAAGCCACGCAAGTTTTCGCCTATAAATCCCAAAAGAACAACCTGATGAAGGAAGCAGGGGTCGGATGGGATTTCCGTTATCATTATGACTTCGTGACTCTTCCGAGTGTCGAGGGATGAAGGATGAAAGGTATACCTAATGAATGATGGAAGGGGAATTTGAAAAGAAAGGGATGGGAGGTAGAAGTAAGGTCATATAAAGAACAAACAAACGGTATAGGAATCCCGACTCAGGCGCGAAGAATACCAATGCCAGTAAAAGGAAAGGTTATCGTCATTCCGGAAAGATATCAACAGGGACATGGCAATGGGGGGGTAAAGATCGAGGGGTTTTAAGTTGCGTGATAACAGATTAAACAAACTGATATCTGGATTGGTTTCATAAAGACGAAGAGAGAACATGAGAGAAGGCACGATGAGTAAAATTCCCTACTCGGAAACGACGAGAAAAGTTTGGCTTGATATCAGACAGCGACGTGTAGAGTTGAATTGGGAACACAGAGAAAAACGCGTCGCAGTCGGACACAATACTGCAGTACGACCAGGGGTACAGATAATTTCCCAGCCCACGGACATAGTTTTGAACCTTCAGAGAGGCGGCTCCGCATAGTCCTTCTACAGGCTCCCGACAACAAGAACTATGCACAGGAAGCCAAGAACGAGAAAGCTATGCATGAGGAGCCCGTAAAAAGACCATCTCGAGTCTCGATTGGGTGATAAGCCGCTAGCGTGACGATCTTAAAAGGCCAAGCCCGCCCACCAACTATGCATTACAATGGTTTACAGTTTTCCTCGAATGCTCTGTGAAAATCTGCTACCCAACTGCTGAAATGAACATGGTCTGATGAGGAAAATACTAGGTCAAACACAGCGGTTGGGAGGAAAATATAAGAGAGTATAAAGGATAAATTTAATTCCGATGTGAAGCTGAAATGGAAGCCGGGAAGCAGACGTGCGACGCTACGACAGGGGGGAAGAGAGGGGAGGGGAATGACCAGCACCTTTGACGGAGAGTTTGTAAATCGAACCCGTCGGGAGCTTCCTTCCCCTAGGCCATACCGCATCTAAGTGCTCAACTTCTAGGATCTGTGCGGTCGTACGATCCCCACTACAATATGTGACGAAAATCAGGTTAAACACACGACGAGACCCACAGACCGAGTGAGCCCACAAACACGGTTTCGAGCCTTGGTAGAAGCAGCTCCTTTAGATTTCCGGAATCCCCACAACAACGAAAGGCGGCTGCTGCCCACCATATTCTGCACTGATATCCCAAGCCTCGAGTGGTGAAATTCCAATGTGGTGATTCTGTCACTTGAATGACCACCCACTTTCGCATCGCTCGCCAGAGTATCAGACGACTTTACAAACATAGCCACCAACAATGGACACAGACGGAACCTTGCTGGAGCTCTGCATGGAAACTGGGAACTCTCCCGACTACGATGCGAAACTGGCAAAACAGACGTGTGTGATGCCACGATGAGGGAAAAAAAAAGGGGGAAATCACGATTGATAAAGCAATTAAGGGCGTACCTGTGAAAACTTGATCGTCCGCAGGGGAAATAAGGTCCTCGATCTTCAATGTCACTGTGTGGTCGTCTAGTTGGTTATTGCCAGTAATTTTGAGCGTAAGGGCTCGTCGTCAAGAGTAAGAGTGGTTTGAAATTTTACATAAGGGTCACGGGCAATATAATTCCCACGATTCCCTTTCTTTCCACCTTCATGTCGCGAGGACGACAACGCGCTATATCAGAAGAAACTCGTTTATTTTTTGTTCAATGACTGGGTATACTGTCGCCTTCATGCCCTTGATATCCATCGAGATGGCGGACGCAGAGGTAAATACCATTAACGCCATCGAGAAGCACCCCACTGGCCACCTACCTAATGCGATATTCATTATATTTCTCTTTTTTTTTAATCTGAAATTGCACCTAGCTAGGTAGTAATTAAGTTACCTCAAAATTCTTGAGCTGAGGTGAAAATTTCGGCCAGGAAGCAGTGCGAGGATTTATGGATGTCGCATGCAGAATCCATCCCTCTCCCTATGACGGGGACCCAATTTCGCTCACCAACTCTCCTCTTCAACCCCACACCATAATCACCATGGCGCTCTCAACCCTCTGGTCCATGGTCGGCTGCCGTTCCCATTTGCTGGAGAGCTGAGGTAGTGCTCGACATTGACCTTGGATCCGTGGTATGCACGCGCCCACGCCAGCGGTTGGATGGTATTGGGACCCGAGAGTAATAGGGAAGTGGCGGGTATTCTCCCCCAAATTCGGGTCCGGCCAGGTATGTCGGTTGCTGCTCAAAGCAATTTGTTCTCCATCTAATTGTGTCGGTATAGGTGGTATCCCTGATGTTCAATTCGAGAGCAGTATTCCCCGAATTTTTGGGTTGGTTAGTTCCTCGGTTGTTCTATCCCGTCCAATGACCCTGTTCCTCCAGTGATCCGCTTCTCTCTCTTCAGTCCTGCGATACGTTCTACGCATATCTCACCTGTGTCATGCGGTTCGGTTCATTACGATCTCTCGTCCCTTGTTTTCCTCGGAATCTTCGCAAAGGTATACTGACAACAATCTCAAGGTCATCCTCCAACTGGGTCGAAAATTGGGTCGTGGACTAAGATCAACATCATCCAAAGTCATTTATTGGACCCTAGGGCAATCCATGATGAAAGCCGAAACACTTCTGGTTTCGTCAATTATTTCGGCTGTTCCTGTTATCGCGTGCTCATATCTTTCGATTCCAGATCATACGCCAATCGGCCAGTGGTCTTTTCGCGAACACTTCATCAAGTCTATCATTCTGGAACGCAATCTAAACTTCGTACGCTCTTTCTGCGTTATCGTCGCTCCCTAATTACTGTTATCAGACTGGTAGCAACGGGACATCGCACCCCTCTCATCAACGCCGTCTCCTAATCTGTTCCCTTTCACAGACGCTTCCATCAAAATATTCGATTTTGCACCTCCGATGGATGCGGTAACGATCTCTAAAGATAAGATCGTACAGTATACATCCCAGATCACTTGCCCGGGCGATCCAACCGGGAACATTCCTGCGAATCGGTAGGTATGTACATTATTATCGAACATATCCGTTAGCATCCCTGATCCTTTCTTTCTCGCCCTCATGAAAATGCGCAGTCTCTTTCACGTGGTTTACTGTGCGTTCTGAATCCTCGAGCTGTTCGGGAACTGGGGGGCCTTTTTCATCGCGTACCCCGTACTTAAATTAGTTGCCGATCGAGAATTTGACTTGGTAATGGAACGCCTTGGGTGCACAGCTGTGATCGTTTTCTCATATAGATGCGAGAACAGTGTTCGACAAAGAGTCAACGTCCGTTGCAAAGCCTAGGACTTCACACATGTCGGTAAAGCGTTTCACGTCCAAGTATTGTTTAATTTTCCAACATCATACTTTCAACACTTCAAGTTGTTTGTAATATTTAAATATTTGCGGAAATGGCCTGTCACCTCTTCGAGAATTCCTGATACCCAGTTCGGACTACACGCTCCCGACATCTGTAGTCGTTTAGCACGAGAGTTTTCCACATTTGACGCACGTCTTCCTGATGCCGTAGTCGCAAGTATTGCCTGTTTTGCCGTTGCATTCGAAGACATGCCCATTGGTGCAGTAGGAGTTGACACTTTGGTCGCCGCAGAACTGTCCTTGGCTTCCAATGCAGCGACATTTGGAAGGTGTGCAGCTCTGTTCGTTTAAAAACAAATATGTACAAGTAAGTATGGGACAAGAGGGTCATGGATGTGAACGAGTATAATACTTACCCGGGCGTCGAGGTCAACCACGGAAGCGGCAGTCGCGCCGGCTGCAAGAGCAGCGAGAATGAGAGCGGTGAACTTGGAGAACGAGGTGAGCAGTTGGAAGAGTGGTTCAACATGCAAACTGCACAGACCTTCATGATGTTGGAGTTTTTCTGGTGTTTTTTATTCGAGAAGAGAGCGGCTATTTCAGTTGCTGGGGTTTTGGGCTTTGAAAATATGCCTTTTATACGCTATCCGATAGGAATCGCGTTGCTAGAGAATATGGTATGTCCGCATTCCTGCCCACCAAGATGGACAAAGCGACCACCGCCTATTGGTAGTAATCAAAATCAGCTTCCATTACCCTGGAGAGTTGCCCGACATGGCTGTCCCCTACAGATTTTCCGTGTAAAAATGTCCCTGAGGTTTACATGGGGCAAAATACTTCCATTCCCTAGTATTGAACGGTCGTTCAAGACAACAATATCCACTGGTAGCGATCCATCTGCCCCCGCGTCACCATGCCTGGGCCAGTGGAGTCCAACTTCCCTCCGTATCTCCGGACATTTGGCTCAGTGCGTTTTGTGTGCAGATCTCCGATAATTTTCCTTTTCAACCAGTAAGTGAAATATTACTGTTGTCAAATTGCCGTCAGTAGTTTATCATAGGTGTGTCGGTGTGGTTCACCGTTGAGAATTCGTATTAGCCTCTATATTTACCACCTCACCCCGTCCATGAGGCTACGATGAATACTGCATCCCCGGGCCCAGTGGTCAATTACGATCGTGTGTTCTCCGATCCTAGCCTTAATGGATGTTATAGCGAGGCTGGCGCTCGTTCTTGCATTCGAACTTTACGCACGTTTCCTGGTTCGGCAGGAGGACCATTGTTGAAAAGGGGGTCATTGCCGCGGCCGCCTTCGGCCATCAAGAAACCACCGGCGCCCGCAACATAAGACGTGGCCTCAGAAGCGACTGGGGGACTGAGCGCGTGAGTGAGAGGGTCTCGAACGGCCACAGTTGGAAGAGAGGACGGGCAGGAGGAGCTTGGGACCGGCCAACCAGGTGACAGACGACTCACAGATTTCGAAGTCAATGCCGGCTATGCAGGACTCTTTAAGAACGTAAGAGGCAGTGTTTCGCTCACTTAAAGGCCGCGGTGTTAGCATTTTCGCCGGCGAGAGACCCCGATCCGAAAGATGACAGGGGGGGGAACACTCTCCAACTATGCTGACGCGAATAATATTGGTGCTTGTCCATAGGACTCCCGTCTCATCCAAGGTCATAACATGGCGGGGGTTGCCGAGTGGAGGACCGACTTATTCCAAGATGAAATCAAATATTTTAAATCTTGAAGCTCATCGAAAAAAAAATTCAAAATTTAAAGTCTTGGATTCTGTTCAGGGACCCATATTCACACTTTGGATGCTGGGGGAAGTTGGGAATAAATTAATTTCAATGACATTCAGTACTTAAACTCCAAATTCCTCGAGATTTGCGGCCATATTAATAAAATGTTGGTACAGATTTGTCAAAAATTGCCCTTTGTTTAAAATAATAA
>Ga0307509_10010135_pt1 | contig 11603 bp, 9 predicted proteins | sample 10_EM_MG_FD_202245 | JGI IMG/M metagenome (GOLD analysis project Ga0307509, IMG submission 202245) | Populus trichocarpa ectomycorrhiza microbial communities from riparian zone in the Pacific Northwest, United States - 10_EM | ecosystem: Host-associated > Plants > Roots > Unclassified | place... | reverse complement strand
GCAAAACATAAACTTCGGTTTAACTGGAATGCAGCCATGGCAATCAGTTCTCACAAACCAGATCGCTTCTACATGGGCAGCCAGTTTGTTCACCGTTCGGAAGATATGGGTGAAACGTGGTCAAAAATTTCTCCTGATCTCACGACCAATGATCCCGCAAAACAAAACCAGGAAAACTCAGGAGGTCTATCTCGTGATAACTCAGGAGCCGAAAATCATTGTACCGTCTTCACCATTGCAGAATCGCCTCTGGATGAAAATATTATTTGGGCAGGAACAGACGATGGCAACCTTCAATTAACCAAAGATGGAGGGAAAACCTGGACTAACTTAATTGCAAACGTTCCTGGTCTTCCTAAAGGCACAATGGTATACCACATTGAAGCTAGCGTGTTTGGAAAAGGTAATGCCTATGCTGTTTTCACTGGGTATCAAACCGGAGACAAGAGCACATATGTATACAAGACCACAGACTTCGGTGCCACATGGCAATCCGTTGCCACGCCCGAAATCTATGGGTTTGCAAGAAATATTCAGGAAGACTATGTAAACGAAAATCTATTGTTCCTAGGAACCGAATTTGGATTATACATCACGCTGAATGGGGGCAAGAATTGGTACAAGTTCACCAATAACATGCCTGCTGCTAACGTTCATTTTATCGAACTGCACAAAAAAACTAACGATCTTGTCATTGCCACTCATGGCCGCGGCATAATCATCATTGATGATATTAGTCCGCTCCGACAACTAACAGAAGAGACGATGAACAAAGATTTGTATTTCTTCACAACCAAGCCTACTGTCATTTCAGAAACTAACGGCTTTGACGGGGCAAGCACAGAGACTCAATTTGTAGGAGAGAATCCAACCAAGGCTGCTCGGATAATTTACTATTTAAAGAAAAGGCATACACTCGGAAAAATGAGTTTGGAAATTCAGGATGCGAATGGAAATAAGATCACAGAGATTGGCGCTGGAAAATCGAAGGGAATTAATGTGGTGGAGTGGAATTACAATATTAAACCACCAAAAACGGCCGCAGCTAAGACCTTTGCTTTCGGCGGATTCACTTCTCCTCGGGTTCCAGCGGGCACCTACAAAGTGGTAATTCAAAAGGGAAAAGATACTTACACTAATGATTTCGTGGTTCAGTACGATCCCAAATCTGATATTTCTTTAGCGGACCGGAAGCTGCAAGAAGAAACGACAAAGAAGCTATATAATATGTCGCAGGAACTTGCTTATATGGTTTATGAATTGGATGAAACCGTTAAGGCCGCAGAAAGTGTGAAAGGAAAAAATGCGGCGGCTGCTAAGTCAGTTGCTCCCTTGATTTCTGAATTGACTAAGCTGAAGGAAACATTGGTTGTAACGAAAGGCGATAACTACGTAGGTGCGGCCGAGCCGCAACTTCGCGAGAAGATGGCCGAACTCTACAGCAAAGTTGCGGATAGTTTTTACAAACCCAATTCGGCTGAAATGGGAAACCTAGATGCCGTTGAAACAAGGTTCAATTCGGCGAAGGCTGATTTCAAAAAGATCAAAGACAAGGAATTGAAAAAACTTACCTCTTTGTTGACTCCTGAAAATAAATTTGCCCAGGTTCCAATGAAGTCTTACGATGAATTTGTGAAAGAACCTTAAATCGCTTTAAGGTAAATTTTAGAAAGAGCTGCCAGAGATGGCAGCTCTTTTTTACTTCTGCCCTTCGGCCATCTTCTCGGCCGTCTCTGCAATTTTTAATTGCTCAATAAAACTGTCCACTTCACCGTTCATGATGGCCGGTAAGTTGTGTTGCGTATAGCCGATACGATGATCCGTTACCCTGCTTTGTGGATAATTGTACGTACGGATTTTTTCTGAGCGATCCCCACTTCGCACTTGGCTCTTGCGCGATGCACCTATCGCAGCGTTCTTTTTTTCCACCTCCAATTCATACAGTTTGGCACGCAACATCACCATCGCGCGCGCGCGGTTTCCATGCTGCGAGCGCTCTACCTGACACGTGATCACGATGCCCGTGGGCTTGTGCGTCATCTGCACTTTCGTTTCCACTTTGTTCACGTTTTGCCCCCCTGCTCCGCCCGAGCGCGAGGTGATCACTTCAATATCAGCGGGATTGATTTCCACATCCACGTCCTCCGCCTCTGGCAACACCACTATCGAGGCAGCCGAAGTATGCACACGCCCTTGCGTTTCCGTTTCGGGCACGCGCTGCACGCGATGCACTCCTGATTCATATTTGAAAATTCCGTATGCGCCCTCACCTTCAATACTACTGATCACTTCTTTGTAGCCACCCGCTGTTCCTTCCGTAATATCGAGTACAGTCATTTTCAATCCTCGCCTATCACAAAAGCGTTGATACATTCGCCAAAGATCGCCAGCAAAAATTGCTGCTTCATCGCCACCCGTGCCGGCGCGAATTTCAAGTATAACATTCTTCTCGTCATTAGGGTCTTTGGGCATTAACAACTCCTTAATCTCTTCTTCAAACGCATCTCGCTTCGGCTCCAATTCATCAATCTCCATTTTCGCCAGCTCGCGCAGCTCCGCATCTTTTTCTTTTTGCAAAACATCTTTGGCGTGCTGTATCCCATCCAACGTAATTTGATATTGGTCGTATTTCTTAACCACCTTTTCCAAATCGCGATATTCCTTGCTCAATTGCTGGAATCTCTTTTGATCTTTTACAGTCTCGGGCTGGCTCAGCAGTTGGCCTACTTCTTCGAAGCGGTTCTTTATTTCTATTAGTTTGTCAATCATAATTTCAAAACGAGGCGCAAGTTAATAATTCATGACGAGAGAGCGATGTTCGTGTTTGAATCAGCGTACGATTATGCAAAAATCAGTGTTCAATTTTCAACACTTCTATGAAGTAAATTCTAATTCCAGCTGATTTAAGGGAAAAAAAATTATTGAACAGTTTTTGCTGGCTAAGACATAAAGCAAATTCATATGGTCAAAGCATTTTCCTTTTTGCTTGTAGTATTCATTCTGTTGCTAACTCTTCCTTTGGCAATCGGCTTAGGTGGTGGTTTATTTGGGCTTGCCATTGGCTTGATTGGCGGCCTCATCGGGCTTCTCTTCGGGATTTTTGGTGCAATCATTGGCGCTATCGCCTGGGTTTTCAAATCAATCTTCCATCTTTTTTTTGGATGGCACACGGGCTTCGGCCATCATCACCACTGGTTTCATTTCAATGGATACATTTTTGCAGCGATCATCATTCTGATATTGGCGATAGCTCTTAACAAAAGAAAATAAAATCAGAATTTTAATTCGGAACGTAATCCAAGAATATGGTTTCTAAGGCCATCCTGCCAGGTCTCATCTGCATCCCATTTACTACCTAAAAAAACATTTCCGTACTCAGTGTTCTTAAAGTAAAATTTATAAATCATTTTCTTTGATGGAACGGTCTTAACTTTAAGCTCACCGTTGACAGAGTAACTGGTCAACAAAGAGCCTGCGGTTTGTGTAACATCATAGCCCAAAATATCACGAGCGGCATCGCCACGCGTATGAACAAATCGAAGCACAAGGCGATATCCTTTGTCTGACAACTCCGCATCCGTTAAGTTACGATCAACCAGTTCACACTTCTGTGGAAATTTCTCTTTCACCAACGCTTCAAGTTCTTTGTCATCCTGTTCATTCCCCCAGCGAGGGATGGCAGTTTTAAAAGTCCGGACATCATTTGAAAAACGTTGATCGGGGTCCTCCCTAAAAAATCGCAAACTAAAACCGATTTCAGGAACGTCATTGATTAAAAAATTCGATTTCTTCTGTGTGCTTATAGCGAAGCGATAAATGGTGCGCAACAGCTCTACAAATGACGTATGACTTTGCTTCCATGATCGATGAGCATTATCGGCAAATGCTAGCGTGCCACTATATTCAGTGATAATACTTTGGTACTCCTTATCATTTTTCTGAAGAATAATAAGAAACTTGATATTGCGCGTATTGAAATAATTAAAAAATGTTCGCGATGGATCTGGCCCTGCCAACACATAATCAATGTCCAGGTAGTTTGTGGCGTCTATTCCTGCTTGCTGAAAGTATTTTTGTGCTTCCTGAAGTTCAGCAGTTGTATAGGCTGGTTCATACAACACCAATGATCGGCCGGCAAGCAATCCTGGTGGGAGGTCACTGCCAAAATTAAGGTCCTTGGTCAATTTATCTTCTTCTGTTAAAGACTGAGCATTGCCCAAAAGGAATGACAGCAGGAAAAAAGAGAGAGATAAAAATCGCACGATTATTTTCTTAACTGAAACGAATTTTTTCAAGTGTTATTGCCAATTGGTGACCCCTACAAAAGTGGCAAAAATCCTTGTACCTTTCGCTGGATCATAAAATCGAAATTATCAATAATATATTTTTAACATTTTTTAACTTGTCGCGAACAATATAGGGTGCATTTTTGTATCCTTATCGAATTGTACTCTTCATGTCTTCTGCTCCCTCCAAAAAAAATACAGACTATTCCGGCCACGAAACCATTGAGGTAATCGGTGCCCGCGAGCACAACCTGAAAAACATTAGCGTGGCACTGCCACGCAATCAGTTTACCGTGATCACTGGCATCAGCGGAAGCGGCAAGTCATCATTAGCCTTTGATACCATCTATGCCGAAGGCCAAAGGAGATACATGGAGAGTTTCTCGGCCTATGCCCGAAGTTTCATCGGGAATCTCGAACGACCTGATGTTGATAAGATCAATGGCTTAAGTCCGGTTATTTCTATCGAACAAAAAACCACTTCACGCAACCCGCGGTCTACGGTTGGCACAGTAACGGAGATTTACGATTTCATGCGTCTTCTCTTTGCACGGGCAGGCGAAGCGTTCTCCTACCTTACGGGAGATAAAATGGTGCGCCAGTCAGAGGATCAGATTCTGGATACGATTATCAATAATTTTGCAGGAAAGAAATTAACGCTTCTGGCTCCTGTTGTAAAAGGTCGCAAGGGGCACTATCGCGAACTCTTCGTTCAAATCAGAAAGCAAGGTTACGTGAAGGTCCGCGTGGATGGAACGGTTCAAGACATCGTGGCCAAGATGCAGCTTGATCGTTTCAAAATTCACGACATTGAAATTGTCATCGACCGGATTGTGCCTGATGCAAAAGATCGTCATCGAATCGGGCAATCAGTAAACACTGCATTAAAAGAAGGAAAGGGTGTGATGATGTTTCTGGACGAGTCCGGAAAAATCCATCATTTCTCTAAGTTCTTAATGGATCCTAAAACGGGCTTGTCGTATGATGAGCCTGCACCCAATAATTTTTCTTTTAACTCACCTTATGGGGCTTGTCCGGTTTGCACAGGTCTTGGTGTAGTGGAAGAAATCACGGAAGACTCCATCATTCCAGACAAAAAACTAAGCATCAGTCGAGGTGGAATTTTGCCATTAGGCGAATACCGGGATATCTGGATTTTCAAAAAAGTCGAAGCTATCCTTAAGCGATACAAGCTTACGCTCACCACACCGATCAAAGACATCCCAAAGGAAGTAATGAAAATCTTACTTCATGGTGACGATGTGCCTGTGGCGGTGCCATCAGTAAAATATCCAGGCACGGAATGGAATACGAAGTTTGAAGGCATCATTAGCTTCTTGCAAAAATTAAAAGAGGAGAGTTCGGAAAATGTGAAGCGGTGGGTAGAAGATTTTACAATTACCAAGATTTGTCCGGAGTGTCATGGTGCGCGATTGAAGAAAGAATCACTCCATTTTAAAATTGACAAAAAAAATATTGCAGAACTTGCTGAATTGAATATTGATGCCCTCCAAAAATGGTTTTCAGGTTTGGAAGATCGTCTCAACGAAAAGCAGAAAGTAATTGCCGTTGAAGTTTTAAAAGAGATTCGAAAACGAATTGGATTTTTATTGGATGTGGGATTAGATTATTTGCATCTCAACCGCCCGCTTCGAACTTTAAGTGGAGGCGAAGCACAACGTATTCGTCTGGCCACTCAAATCGGGACTCAACTAGTTGGCGTACTTTATATCTTGGATGAGCCGAGTATTGGTCTTCATGCCCGCGATAATGTGAAACTCATTAAAGCGTTGAAAGATTTGCGTAACCTTGGAAATTCCGTCATTGTGGTTGAGCACGACAAAGAAATGATGCTGGAGTGTGATTACCTTATTGATGTTGGCCCTGGTGCGGGGCGTCATGGGGGAAATATTGTTGCTGAGGGAACACCAAAAGAATTTGTAAAAGGCAAAAGCACAACGGCCAAATATTTGAATGGTGAAGTTTCTATCAACTATTCCAAACAAAGACGAAAAGGAAGTGGAGAAAAACTTTCTCTTCAAGGTGCAACCGGAAACAACCTTAAAAACGTAAACCTTGAAATCACCCTTGGTACGTTCACGTGTATTACTGGAGTCTCGGGAAGTGGAAAGTCAACCTTAATTCATGAAACACTTTTTCCAATTTTAAATCAATATTTTTTTAATTCGCGAACAGAGCCTCTTCCTTACAAAAAAATTGACGGGTTAAAACTGATCGACAAAGTAATTGAAGTAGATCAATCGCCCATTGGAAGAACGCCAAGGTCTAACCCGGCAACGTATACAGGAGTATTCACCGACATCCGCGACTTATTTGCCGCAATGCCCGAATCAAAAATCCGTGGCTATAAAACCGGACGTTTTTCTTTCAATGTAAAAGGCGGCCGCTGCGAAACCTGTGAAGGTGCTGGTTTGCGTTTGATCGAAATGGAATTTCTTCCTGATGTATATGTGCCTTGCGAAACCTGCAAAGCGAAGCGTTACAACCGCGAAACATTGGAAGTTCGCTTCAAAGGAAAATCCATCAGCGATGTATTGGACATGACCGTAGAAGAAGCTGTTACATTCTTCGAGAATCAACCCAAGATTTTACGCAAGATTGAAACGCTTAATGAAGTTGGTCTCGGATACATTTCACTCGGGCAACATGCCACTACACTTTCAGGTGGTGAAGCACAGCGCGTGAAGCTCGCCACCGAACTCAGTAAGCGCGATACGGGAAAAACATTATACATCCTGGACGAACCAACCACAGGTTTGCATTTTCAGGACATCAGTCATTTGCTGGATGTGCTGCAAAAGTTGGTTGATAAAGGTAATACCGTTTTAGTAATCGAGCACAACATGGATGTGATCAAATCATCAGATCATATTATTGATCTCGGCCCTGAGGGTGGGGCCGGTGGAGGCAAAATAATTGCCATCGGTACTCCGGAAGAAGTTGCAAAAAATCCTGCGGGATATACGGGGAAGTTTTTGAAAATGGAACTTTAAAGCTTCCTATTCTCTCTCATCATCTCCTGAAATCCTTGCTTCTTTGAAAAGGCAGTCAGCGCCATCACAATGCGTTTGGTTTTAGTCTGCATGGTTTTCGCATCATCAATCCACTTACTGAAATACCGTTGGTGTGAGCCTGGCAATGTTTTGAAAAACTTCATCGCCTCAGGATCCTCTTTTAGGCACTTCATAAAGTCGGCTGAGGGTTGGATTTGTCGCTGGTCCAGTTCCATCTCCACTGTCAATTTATCACCCTGTCGCTTGCCAATAGCTTTACGGATATTGGCTTTCAATGGCATAATGAATCTTCCTTCGCCCATGGGAAGCAAAGCCGTTTTCTCAAACGAGAATTGATCTAGCTTTCCTTTTACCCGATAGCCAACTTTCACACCCGGGTTAATTTTCTGAGCCTGCACCCGGCTGATCTCAATGTAGGTCCAGCCAGTCTTCTCACCTTGCTTATCAAACCGTTGCACTACCGTATTGAACTTAATCATCTTTAAAATCCCCTTTCAAATCTACAAATCTGTTCTGTCAATTGTCCAGTCGGCATTTTTACGTTTCATTTGCAAGGAAAACTTTACCCTAAAAATTTGCGTTAAGGCAATACTCATTCATTCCACTTATGGACGAACAAAAAAACACGAAATACCAGATCAGTCTTCCTTTGATATTATGCATCGGTTTGGCAGCAGGGTTGCTCATTGGGGCAAGCATCAATTCAAAATCACCCAGAAAAAGCGATAGTTCTGAAATAGAAAAGCTGCGAGAAGTATTGTCATTAGTCCAAAATGAATATGTGGACAAAGGCAAGACCGATGTGGTGGTTGAGGATGCCATCAACCATATTCTCGGTAAACTTGATCCGCACTCAGCCTACATTCCAGCGCGAGAAAAGATTGAAGCGAATGAAGACCTGAAAGGAAACTTTGAAGGCATCGGCATTGAATTCAATATTTTTCAAGATACGTTGGTTGTGGTTGCTGCCATTAGCGGTGGGCCATCCGAGGCTGTCGGCCTTCGTCCAGGAGATAAAATTGTAAAAGTGGATGGCAAGTCCATCGCCAATGTAAAACTCACGGGTGCCGATGTTCAAAAATATTTGAAAGGCCCGAAAGGAACTGAAGTGAAGATTGATGTACTTCGCAAGCATCAAAAATCTTCAATTGCATTTACCATTATTCGCGATCGTATTCCGCAAACTTCGGTGGATGCTTCCTACATGATCGACCAGGAAATCGGATACATCAAAGTGAGCCGTTTTTCACAAACCACTTACGAAGAATTCAAAAAATCCCTTGAGCAGCTGAAGAAGGATGGCATGAAAAAATTAGTGCTCGACTTACAAGGCAATCCCGGCGGTTATATGGACCAGGCTATCAATGTAGCCGATGAATTTTTGCCAAAAGGTGAAAAAATTGTTTTCACTAACGGCCAGGAGAAAAAATATAATGAAGATGCCATCGCCACAGACAAAGGTGATTTTGAACATGGCGATTTGATTGTGTTGGTAAACGAAGGAAGCGCCTCCGCTTCTGAGATTGTGAGTGGTGCATTGCAAGATAACGACCGCGCATTGGTTGTAGGTCGCAGATCCTATGGCAAAGGTTTGGTGCAACGTCCATTCGATTTGAATGATGGTTCTGAAGTGCGCCTCACGATTTCTAGATATTATACGCCAAGCGGTCGCTCCATTCAAAAACCGTATGAAGATTTGGATGCGTATGACAAAGACATCGTGAAGCGCTACAAGCATGGAGAATTTTTTCATGCTGATAGCATTCACTTCAATGATTCGCTCAAGTATCATACGCTGAATGGCCGAACTGTATATGGTGGTGGTGGAATCATGCCCGATTATTTCGTGCCGCTGGATACCGCTAACTCAAGCAAATATTTCAACGAGCTGTTTGCTACCAATACAATCCGGGAGTTTGCATTCAACTTTGCCGAAGAAAACAAAGAAAAGTTGGAGAAAATGGGTTATGAAAATTACAAGAAGAAATTCAACGTGGATGATGCGATACTTTCGCAGTTAGTAGCCTTAGGTCAAAAAGAAAAAGTAAAACCCGACCCAAGAGATCTTGCACGCAATAAAATTGTTTTTCAGGTTTACTTGAAAGCTGAAATTGCTCGTAGAGTTTGGGGTAACCCCGCCTTCTATCCGATCTTCAATGAAACCAACGAAGTGCTGCAGCAAGCGGTAAAAATGTTTGATCGCATTCCTGAATTGAACCGCAGCAAAATGTAAACATGCTCCACAAAACACAGGGTGTTGTTTTCCGGTTTACCAACTACAGCGAGACTTCGATAATTGTCAACATTTTCACTTCAGCATTTGGCCTGCAATCCTACATAGTTAATGGAGCGCGCGGCAAGTCAGGCAAAGGAAAAATTGCACTCTATCAGCCAATGACTCTTTTGGACTTGGTGGTTTATCATCGTGAAAATGCTTCTATCCTTCGCATCAAAGAAGTAAAGTGTATACATCCTTATCAATCCATCACATCTGATTTCCATAAGTCAACGATTGCTTTGTTCCTCAATGAGATTGTGAACAAAACAATAAAAGATCAAAGCCATGCGAAGGAGCTGTGTGAATTTTTAATTCAATCATTCACTCATTTTGATTTACAACAAACCAATATTGAAAATTTTCATTTGATCTTTTTGATTCGGCTAAGCCAGCACTTGGGTTTTCGCCCAACGGAACTGGCCGAGTTGATGGGAGGGAATTTTGCGTTAGACGAAGAACAAATAATTCTTACAAAACTCTTAACAGCAAACTATTCTGATACAATTGCTATGACAAACGTACAACGAAGAAACATTTTAGATTTGTTAATTCGTTTTTATGTCAGTCATTCCGATAATTTTGGTGAACTAAAGTCCCTCAGTGTGGTTAAGGAATTAATTCAATAACAAATGGAAAAATTTTTGCTTCCCATCCAGGTTCGATGGTCAGATATTGACCAAAATCGTCACTTACGGCATTCCGCTTACTATGATTACGGAGCAACAGCGCGTGTTCAATTCTTTTCGGAACATGGCCTTTCCAATGCAAAGTTGGAAGAGTTTAATATTGGTCCTATTCTCTTTCGCGAAGAAGCTATTTTTAAAAGGGAGATAAAGTTTGAAGACCAAATTTCAATAGACATACAGATGACCAAGGCCTTACCTGATTTTTCGCGGTGGAGCATTCGTCATCATTTGTATAAAGAAGGTAATGTGCTAGCTGCCATTCTGAATATGGATGGCGCGTGGATCGATATTGCTAAAAGAAAATTAACAATCCCTAATCTTGACATCCAAAAAATATTTACCGATTTCCCCAAGTCAGAAGAGTTTGCGTGGGTTGATCCGTTGAAGAAATAAAAATTACTTTTCTGCTAACACCCATTTTTCAATAACCTTCGGATAATTAGCGTACTCAAGCGCATAAACTTTCGAAGCAATTTCTTGTGCTGAGTCTGCTGTTGAGATTTTACAAGAAGCCTGAACCAGAATTTTGCCGTCATCAAAATGTTCATTAACCAAATGAATGGTAATGCCTGTTTCAGTTTCACGCGATGTTTTAACAGCCTCATGCACTTTCATCCCATACATTCCCTTGCCACCAAATTTCGGCAATAAGGAAGGATGGATGTTGATGATCCTGTCCGGGAAGAACTGAATCAAACTCTTCGGCAAAAGCCATAGAAATCCGGCAAGGACAATATGCGAAACTTCAAATTCATTAAGCCAACTTAAAACTTGATAGCTTTCGCGAAATTGTTGTTTGTCAAAAACTTTGATGGATACATTAAATTTTTTAGCGCGTTCAAGAGCCAATGCCTCAGGATTGTTGCTTAATAGAATGGTGACCTGAATTTGCGAATGATGCTTAAAATAATCCATGATGGCCTCGGCATTGGTTCCGCTTCCGGAAGCAAAAATGGCCAGGCGAATTTTTTTGTCCATAGTGTAAGCTAAATGAAAATCATACTGGAAATGCCCAACAGCATAATCACTTTACACCATTGACTGACCCGGTGAAAATCTTTTGAAGTCTCTGCTCTTACCAACCAAACTAGCAACAACATCAATGGAATAAAAAGAAAAGTGAAAAAATAATACATTGGTAGTTGCTCAAAGAGTTGATTGATTCCTATCACCGAAATAAAAAAAATCAATAGCAAGAAGTAGAGAAAGAGTTTTGTCTTGCGGAATCCCCAAATGATAGGCAGGGTTTTACAGCCAAACGTATTGTCACCCTTTAGATCCTCAACATCTTTCACAATTTCGCGAACGAGCGTCATCG
>Ga0307509_10010134_pt1 | contig 11605 bp, 11 predicted proteins | sample 10_EM_MG_FD_202245 | JGI IMG/M metagenome (GOLD analysis project Ga0307509, IMG submission 202245) | Populus trichocarpa ectomycorrhiza microbial communities from riparian zone in the Pacific Northwest, United States - 10_EM | ecosystem: Host-associated > Plants > Roots > Unclassified | place... | reverse complement strand
GGAAATATTGACCCGGATCTATCCGAGTCGGGAGCCTGATCATTGTTCCGTCTTCGACGCTGGTGGCTCCGTTGCCCGCCCATCCCTTCCGACGGGGGATGAATGGCTGACGACAGTTGACCTCGCCTATTCGCTGGGACCTGTCGGTCCCACATGGGCACGTCTTGTGGACACCCGTCCTAGTCCCTTCCAGGAGCTCGTGCAATTTCTCAGACTGCGATCAGATTCGGGGTTCCTTTGATTACCGTAATGCCCCTCCACGGACTTCCGTTGGGCCAACGTTATATCGACGGTCGCCCAGCCCGTTTACTAACACGAACAGTCCGACGTCTGCGAGGCGGGAAAGTCGATGGCATCGACCGGCACAAAACAGTACACCCCCGCATCACCCTGCGCTCACCAGAGTCGTAGAATCCTCCTGTAGTAACTTCAAATGTATTTTGCCATGTGATCAGAGAGCCCCGCTCCACCAAACGTTGGTACCCGTAATACAGTGGCAAGGAAACAAGGAGATTTGGACTAGGGCCTCGTGCACGCTTTAAATTCAACCCTGAAGACTCCGAACATGCTATTTTCGTCCGGGGCTGCGGGAAGGTTCGTCGAGGGTCGAGACTCACGAACTTCCGGAGGACTATGACTCACCCCCACGACCTTGGCAGTAAGAACTCTTCACGGACTTCTTGGATTCGGGTCTAGCCACACATTCAAGCTATTCCTGGTATCATACATGTTAACACATAAAAGTAGCAACATCTGACTGAGATTTCTGGATATTCCACTACGCAACTGGGCGGAGGCACTCTGTCAAGTGCTTGCTGACGCACCAGCCTCCTTTGGTTTGGCCACTCCACCCTTGTGATGGGGGAATGTAACAGCAATCTCCCACTGGAGATTCTCTTCATATCCTTTGCATTCAAGTTTCCATGGGTACACTTTCTGCAGAATAAATTGAGTCAGTGGTTGGAACATGGATACAGCAGTGAAATGTACATACCTCCTCTCCATTCTCAAATGCCATGGTGATGGTATCCAATGAGGCAGGTAAAACAGATTTCACCTTGAGCCTTCCTATCTGGCTACTAACCTCACTAGCTGTAGGTTCACGACCAAACTCCTGTCGTAACATAATTCGGGCAAGTATGGGATGTGCCCACTCTGTTTCCCTGACTTCTGTCGACCAGTACCGTTTAACCTGACCCATATTACTCAGCCCCATCACTTGGAAAAGGAAAACCATGGATGAAAGAAGGGGACCCACCTCAGCTCTCTGACCCTTGACCTCATCTGGGCTCCAAGCAGGAAGCCTTGTTGCTCTGTACAACCCCATGTACTGCCATTTTGCAGGGCCACGGGGGATGGTACAGACAAATACCCTATACTGGTTGTATGCTGGCCATGGCCTCTCTTCAAAGAGGGTGATGATGCCAGGTTTTCCAGGGCCAGATGGTAGTTGAGGGGAGTGGTACTATGCAATGTGTGTTTCAATCAAAAATGGAGATGGAAAGAAGGTTTATTTGGTTGCTCTCACCCCACGAATGAAAACAAAATGATCATACCCATGTTTCTCAAACTGAGCCTTGGGAATCTGACAAAATGAGCGATAGGGGCCTGCACCAAAGTGAGCCCGCATAAAATCTCTGGTGACTGAGATGTTGCGGATCTTGGGATCAAGATCCACCTTGAAGGTAGTACCCAGCTTGTGGGTGATTACCCCCCCAGGGAGGTGATTCTGGGAATTTCCTGCAGGTCTGTTGGTGGTAATGACAGCTGAGGAGCCTGTGTCTGAGATGGTGTTGCTAGAGGACGCTGTGGGGGGGTTTGGGGGGAAGTTCAATGTGGGATGATTGAGGGCCTTGAATCTCTTGGCTGGGATTTCGATGACAAGCTCAAATTTATGTTTTCTTTTAACCCGTGATGCAGGTACAACGTTGGCCATTTGCAAGGGTGGTATGGTGGGGATGGGTGGAGGCAAATGAGGAATTGGCAATGGAGTCTCCTCATGAGGTTGAGGTTGAGGATAAGGAACTTGCCCAGGCTGCACAACTACTCCAGCAACCTGCTGGGTATACTCTGGGGTTAATCTGGACTACATGCATGCTCCCATAAGTCCATCTGCAGACAACTGAAAATGTCACTCACAAGGACTTCTTCATGGGGAGGTGCATTCCACACAGGTTCCTCTGTGCTCTGCTGTGGCTGTGGTTGGAGCCATGTGTCAATTTGGGTGTTCAGATGATTGGACAGATAGTCCACTTACGACAGTTGGAGGTTGTTCACCAGTGTTGACAGGGCCCCAAGAAGCATTCTCCAGCCTGCTGTCTGCTCCCACACACTCCTGCTCTTTGTGTGTAACCTCTATTGGTTTGGGATCAGGGCCAGCTTCCTGCTCAGTTGGAGCAGCATTCTCCTCAGGCCAAGGCCCAAGCACGACCTCCAGTGGCTCAGTCTTCACCTCAACTTTTATAGGTGGAACCCCTGCCTCTGCCTGGGGTCAGATGGGGCGAAGTGTGTGAGATTTCGGCAGGGGGACAGATTTAATGATCAAGAAAGGAAGAAAATGATGGCACCCCCCACAAACGAAGGCAAGACCAAAGCCGACAGGAAAACGCGAGCCGATTGACAAATGCGAACCGATGAAGAAGGGAACTCGAAGGAATTCTCACCGGTTCTATTTTCAGGAGCGAGCCAACCGACGCTTTGAGGTTCCTGACCTCCCGCTCAAGCGCGCGGACATCAGCTTGTAATTGGGTCAGCGTGGGTTCACGATTGGGTGGGACCCCGGCAGTAGATATGTTGGTCGAACGAATTTCAGTCATTGGTGAGGTGGAGAGGGAACGGGAAAAGGCCTGACGAACCGCCCAAACGCTCAGCAGTGCTCACCCCCGTCCGGACCTAATTCTCTTCGAAAATCACGCACATGGCATGGTTCCTCACGCACAGTTCACATCTCTTTCCACGGAACGGTCTCAATGCCCCAACGTCCAACCCGCCTGGTCTATGTGGAAAAACGTCCGAGAGTTCTCGGCCGCGATACAATTGTGATAATCAGCTCCACCGGTGGCCGCACAAGGCGGGGGATCCCGTCGTGAGCGCACTTGTGACCCCCAGCGCCGATCGAGATAAACGTCGCTTCGGGCGAAATATATCGTTCAGCAGCAATCAGCGGGGTGCGATGTGGATAACCAAAGGGTCGAGGACCACGACGGAGCGGCCACACCCCAGGAGGTTAAAGGGCCGGCGAATCAACCAGGCGCCTCCCAGATCCTCTTTTCGTGCGTCCCAATTCAGATATCTTATCTTTCCGTCACCCCCGGAATCACATCAGCAAAACGTTATGTTTCTCACTGGTGCACAAACATCTATATACAGCGCTAATTTACCGACGCGGATATTGGGGGACAGTCCTGGCGAGAGGTAGATGGGAAGGGACGTTGATGGTACAAGAGCAGTACAAGGCGATGCGGGGGATAGTCGACGAGAAATGTATGTGGAACGATTAAGCGCAAGGGGGAGGAAAAATGAAACGGGGTTAGGAACGAGAGTGCGTAGGAGTACGTGAGAGAGCAATGACTGAGAGCGTGATCAGAGCAAAGAAAGTGTGAGATGGCTGAGATGGGCTGAAGGCCGAAGGGGGTAAAACCCGAAAGAGGAGCTCGAAGAGGCAGAACGAGAAGCATAAACATGTCCATGAGCTGGAACCGGAACTAGAAAGTACAGCGCGGAAAGAAAGTGAACTCAACGAACCACCCGTCAATCGACGGGAACCAAGAAACTCGCGAACGCCCACCCGACGTTTTCGTATACATCCTTCGCAAGCAACAAACAATCCTCACCGTCGTCAATATGCACGGGCAACGCTGGGTGCATACACGGGTGTCCGAATTCCTGAACGATCCCAAGTCTCATACCAACTTCCAACCTATGGAACCCGACACCATCATACAGAACGTCCCGACCGAGGTGGAACGGGCTGACGGCTTCACACGCATACAACACTGGCGTTGAGTATGGGCCATGTGACGAGGTTGACGAGTGGGTGGTGATGAGGGGCGGTGAGGTGGGGTGGGTCGGATAAGATGGGGTACGAGGAGTGGGAGGTCGAGAACGTGACCGAGAGCGAGTTCGTCCATGCCCTTGCTGCTGTTGCTGCTGCTGCTGAGGGATTCCAGGAGAAGGAGAAGGGGAGCCCAACCTCGGAGGCCCAGAGAACCTCCTCAGGCTGTGTAGAGAAGGTGACTTCCTAGCAACATTCTCAAGAGTGTCCGCGAACTTCTTCTTGACGCTTCCCCTCCTTTGGGGTTTCGGCCTCTCTTCCTTCTCCCTCTCCCCTTCGCCCAACAACTCTTTGTCATCAAGCACCACGACCTCCGATACGAAAGCCTGATCCTCCGTTCTCCCGACCACACTCGAATTTTGGCTGGCATAGCTCCCTCGACTCACGTAATCGTCCGTCGCTCCACCAGGCAAGCTCATATCTCGTTTCGGAGAAACCCTCCGAGTGAAGCCCGGAGCGTTCGAATTCAACACACCCGACGCGACACGGTGAGCCTGACCTGCGGCGGGTGGACTTTCAACAATCAACCCGGTGAGGTACTGAAAGTCCTCGATGTTCCCACGGGAATGAGATCGAGCTCTGTTCGTTGGTCGCCTAGTAGGGAGATTCGTGGATGGCATCGGTTGCGTATTTGAATGAGGGAGAGGGGGAGGACGAGGTGGATGATGGTGTTGCGAATGGTGTTGAGCACCGTGAGGAGGGGATTGAGGGTTGTGGCCCGACTGTCGGGGATACGATTGACTGAATCCCATGGGAGGAACTATAACATCCGGTGGTCTCCCCTGCCTCTTCTTCTCCCTCCTCCCATCTTGCGCGTCTCGGCTGTGGGTCTCAATCTGGATCGGTACGGTCGGCGTGGGATCCAAAGCCTGCAGCAACGCCTTCGCTTTACCCACCGATCCGGATCGCTTTCGACCTTGGGTGGGTTGACTGGGAGAATGGGGCTCGGCGTTTGGTTGCGGATGTGATTGTGGTCGAGTGGGGGATTGGAGTTGGACCTGCTGGGGGTACTGTGTATATTGGGCCGGTGGAGAGGGCGCAAAGAATTGAGGGGCGTAAGCAGTCGCAACCGCTGAACCTGGCATAAATCCAAAGGCAACGATGTCGGGAGGTGGTGTTGCCATCACCATGCTGTTATTCGAACTCGATGTCGGTGTCTTGGCGATCCCAACGGCAGGGGCGGGTACAGGAACCTTCAGCTTCTTCATGATTCCGAGTTCGCTGAGGGCTTCTTCCATGAAGGAGAATCTCTCCCACCAGATCTGCACGGTTTCTGGGGCGCTCGAAATACTTAAGTCCTCCTCAACACGCAAAGCGTCCCAGAGTTCGCCCCAATGGGCGTGGGTATCCTTGTAGAAGGCGGTCTGCCAGGCGCTCAGCTGGACGACTGCCGCGGTGATCCCTTTGTGTAACAGGGCGAGGTATTGAGGAAGCTCCGTGAACAGCTGCCCCCTCAACGCGACGTACGACTGGGAAGCCTCCAAAAGCGACGCGGGTGGGCGAGATTTCGAGACATCGAGGTTGAGGAGACCGTAATGAAGAGGCTCGAGGGTATGCATCGCCTCCAAAAGTTTCAAGGGGTCGTTCATCGAATCAACCAACAACGAAAGCTGGGGGAGCAACCTCTCCTGGACAACCGTCTCCAAATCGGCGCATACAGGAATGATTTGGGCCCTCAAAACCATCTTGAACGCATCGAAAGCCTCTGATACCGAATCTGGTGAAATGCCGATCACCTGACCGAACACATTCGCCCACGAGTAGAGGGAAGTCATGAGGTGCTTCATCTTACGCGTCCAATCCACGGTCTCCTTGGCGAACTTGCGTATGAAGATTTCGCAGCGCTTCAGCTCGGCCTCCATCTTCTCCACCTTGTCCTTCTCCTCATTTCCGTCGGCACCTTCTCGGGACCTTGCGGCATTCTTCATCCCCTTGACCTTTCCCAGTTTCACAGACGCCGCAACTCCAACGCTGAGACCCTTCTTCGGCTTTATACCCGGAGTGGTGGTACCATTGAGCGAAGGGGTGCCTGAGTCTGGAACGCCTTTTCCGCCGGTGAGAACTTCTTTGATGACTTCCCTTCTCCTCCGACCTTCATTGACGCCGCGGGCGACACCTTCCATGCTGGCTTTGGCCGTGATAAGGTTCGGCTTATCGGGGTGATCATCCGGTGTACCGTCAATGATAGCAGTGAGAAGCAGCGAATATTTGAGAAGCCGCTGGACGGGTTTGATGAGAAGAGAAGGGAGGTCCCATGCGTGGGTGAGGGAAGAAGCGAGGGTTCTGGTATGTTCGAGGTACGAGTTAAGGGACGACGTTTTCGGAAGGGTGTTCAGGTGTTCGAGGGCGGTTGGATGTCGCGTGATGTATCGTTTGTACGGCGGTTCCAGTAATGGAATCTAAATCAAACATGCGGCAAGCAAGTCAGGGCACGCGTCTGTGAACGTGGCCGGAACACACGCACCATTTCCAGGAAGAGCGCCCCGACACGATCTTGGCCAGTACCACCGTCGAGGATCGAACCCAACGAGTCTTCTAGCCTCTCGGTGAAGAGATCAGAGAATAGGGCGAGGTCGGCAACGTTGTTGAAAATGATCTTCACGTCCTTTTTCGTCATGGGAGGTGCGGCGTTCGATGACCCTGATGAGTTCGATGCGATGGAGATGGCTCTCGAGGACGAGCCCGATGAGCCCGATGAAGATAGCGCGTTGGTATTGGGGTTGAAGGGGGATGGTTGCCCTGTGAATCGAGGGAAGAGGTGCGGTGAGTACGTCGGAAGTGACACTTTGAGGGACGGGTGAATAATCGTGAAGCGCTTACTCACCCAGAGCGAGAGGGATGTGAATATCCCTTATTAAAGCCAAGTCCGAGGCGTAGGCCCTCTCGGAGGAGAGAAGTTCGAGCAGAGCGTGGTTCCTCTTAGATACAGTGGGCGGCGGCGACATGGGGTTGTTTAGGATGGAGGAAGACCCGGTAGATGAATCGCCGTCGTCGATATCCACCGGAGACAAAGGTACCATTATGGGCGATTCCGAAAGAGATTTTCCCAACTGCTTTTCGTCTACATTAATCGTTTCGTTGGAGTTTACCGCGATCGTTTTGACCGGGTCTAAAAGCGGGAGGGACTGAGAATGCACGATCCGCATCCGCACGGGAGAGGTGGCTGGGGGCAATGGACAGTCGTTGTTGTTGTTCTCGACGCTGCACGTCTTCTGTCGGAGCGGGTTTCTTGGGGGGATGGATGGGGGCTGAGGAGAACGAGGGAACCTCGTGGTCGGCAACGGTTCCGAGTTCATCGCCCGCAAAGAGGAGGGAAAGGGGTCCCGGTCACTGTCAGCGGCAGGATTGTCCGTTGGGCGGCGCATCGCGTGTAAGACGTCTACGACGACGAGAGGGACATCCGGCTTGTAGTGGAGTGGAATCGACGTTGGTCTAAAACTGGCGGCCCACATTCGCCTCTTCCGGGTATCGGTGGAAATTCAGATTTGAGTTATTTACCGGGAACGCCGAAGAGTCTCTTATAAGTATTTGTCTGGCTACTTGACACGCTTTCCGGCAATAATCTGATTGTCCATGTGCCCGTGGCTGGCTGGACAGCGCGTGTTTCATGCGGGAACGTGTCCCATCTCATCATCCCCAGGCCCGGAGCCGCCTGCGCCTTGCCTGGTGGGCGTTTTCGCAAAGGCGACAAGAAGTTTTATCTTTCATCGTACTTAAGTACACAGGAGCGGTCGTTGGGCAACCGAAGACAATCAACCGTGGTGGCGGTATAATCAGAAAGTTCAGGCAAATCCCGGGGCTTTTGCTGTAAGTATGGAAACCAACACGCAGCCGGCCTCAGGAGCATCAGATGAACGTCCACCTACAACAAAGCGTCGCGGACTGAGCGGAAATACCACGAGATGCAGCATCACCCCATTCGTCAAAAATGACCGAGCCTCAGGCCTCGTGGATTGGTGTTTAAAAGCGACGGTTACGCTTTGAGGGGTTCGCGGTGATCGATCCGAGGTGCAAGCACAGATCATCCATATGGCCCCTATCCTTGTGCCAGGGGAACAGCCCAAGGAATATCTAATCGCCGGTGGGTACGCAGGACCACCTAGTCCCGCGCTTCCAAAGGTTTCAGAGTGGAGGCCGAGGGGTGTGACGTTTCTATCAATATATGACAGCTGCGGTGGGCCACACTAATCACAATCGGGAGAGAATGCACACGTTTTCTCGAGCAGAATTAACAGCCAGACGGCTTCAGACAAACGCGCCTATGCAACGGGTCCAAATTCAGATGTCCTGATGCATTCGAAGGCGGTGATCGAACGCAAAGCGTTGCTTCGTTCGTCGGGCTCTAAGGTTCGTAGAGCTTCCAATCCACAACCAGGACACTGCGAAGGACCCCATTACGTTGTCTATAAGTAACCTGAGATAGCTAGCACGAAAAGACCGATAAGATAAGAAAGATTGTTCCTGTACATACTAATGGTCTCCAACCTGTCATCGCAACGGCCGGTCAAGGCACCGGTCGGTAGTCCACACTCAGGTCCAACCCAGCCGTCGGAGGGTTCCAACCGGACCCAAAATTCCTTCTGAGGATATCTTCCATCCCAAGCACCCTTGTCGTACGGCACTCCTCAACGGGAGAGAAGATCTGCCAAGGCATACGCCAGACGCTCGATTTGAGCAGTGCCCCAATCGTTTCCTGTTCCGAGTCCGAGGAAAGGAAGTAGCGGAAGTACCACCGACTACATATCAGGGTCGTAGATACATGAGTGTGGTGGCGGGGTGATAGAAGCGGGGAACAGAACTTACATGTCTCCGCACACACCCAGAGGGTTAACTTCGTCCTCCAATGAATTCGGCGCGTACTGGTCGCCTGGCCAGACGGTGATGATTCGCTCGGGGAAAAGTAACGACAGGGAGTTGAACATCGTTCTGTCCTGTCCAACGAACGCCCCCCTCTTGAAGAGCCAGTAGTCGTGGTACTTCAAGTACACTTCCCTCCACCACTCGATCGCTTTCGGAGCTCCGCCAAAGAAAGATGCTGAGCGAAGAACGGTCCTTAATCATTTAGGCGCAAAACGGGAACGGAGACCGGTGATGACGAACCTTGCGCAAAAACTGTATAAAACGGGCCCATATCTTCCTTCCACCACTGCATCGTCAGATTTGGCACATCGTTCATGGGGAAGAAAACCAGCTCGTCTTCGTTCCCTCTCGCAGCCTCTGCTCCTTCCCTAAAGACCTCCTTCACCCTCTCGACATTCGGCCAATCGTAGACCTTCAAACCATCTTGGAAGCTCCCTATATCGACCCAAAACGCGTACTCGATGGACTTACTCCCCGAGGGGAGCCCACGCTCGTAGTTCTTTACAGCTTCGGTGAGGAACCACGGCTTTGCGGTCCTCAGAGCGTACAACCCCGGTTCCTCGGCCCTATGGTCCTTGTTCTGTCGATGCATTTTGTAATACTCGTCGTATAGGCCCTGTACCGGCGGCACATCGAAAGGGTTGGCGTACGAAGAGTTGATGATGATCGGTGATGACCCGCGTTGCTTCCGGACGAGAGGTAGAATTTCCGGCGACGTGAAGAAGTAGATGGGAGTCTGGACGGTGCGTAGGAAGTTCGCTATCCACCTTGCATACTCTTGGTCTGGGTGGCGAGTGTGGTTGAGTGGGAAGAAGGCTGAAACGAGTAGGACCTCGCCGGTATATATCGTTAGGTCCGTTGATACGGAGCCAGCATCCTCGTGGTGGAGGGGATCAGGGACCGCCACGAAGTCCTGCGAGGTGGAAGGAAGGGGGGATATGTCCGGGTAATAGTAGAAGAGACCGACGAATGTCAGCACCAGCAAGAACGTCCGGGTCCGTATGGGCGACATTACGGGTCGCATTGCCATGACGAGAATTAGGAACCCGCTGCGGCCGGCAAGGGACCCACTCCCCTTCTGGGTTTTACGTAAATTCAAAAGAATCCCTGTGATGCCGTTCTGGGGAGGGACAACGCCTTCTGGAAGGTACTGCCTCTAATCCAGCTCGGAGCTTGAATCGGGTTCAAATGTTGCGAACGATAATCGATTTGTAACTGGCGTGCTCGCTTGAAGCGACGTCGGGCGAACGTATTTCATCCGCCCGCATCCAAACCGATACGTGTCGTGTGCTCGTGAAAATAGATAGTCATAGAGTGCAAGAAGATTGGCTAGTGTCCGGATCGAACGAGTGGCCATTCCATTACATGCAGAACGCACAGCCGCTGTTGCGCTGCCGACTAGGGAGTCCGATTTCGCCTGCCCGAAAGGACAAGCCGGAAACCCCTCGCTTTAGAAACACCGCACCAGGAGCGCAAGGTAATCGTAGGGAAACACGCATGGGGTAAAAGGTAAAGCGAAACGAGGTATTTTGTGCTGGCTTGGAAGACACGGCACCCGTGCCTAGTGCACGTGGGGGAAGTATGGTGGTACGCAACCAATGAATGGCCACCTGCAGGTACGGCTGCGTACCGTAACGGGCGGGGTGTGGTCAGAGTACTGTGGATTGTCAGATAGCGTCCTGGACACGGAAAACCGGGACTAACCGTGACCTTGCGGGGAGGCAGTATCCCCTTCTTGCCCTAATATCCCAGAGGCATTGAGGGCGTTATTCACGATGGACTGTTGGACGGCCAAAAAAAGGAAATGGAGGTCTGAACTGCCAGTCGCCTGCGTCAAATTCGTCAAACTGTCCACCGTTGAGTTTACAACAGGGTGCAAACGGGCAGAGCGGAACGCACTGCGGGTAGAAACTGGATTTCGCCCGGTTGGACTGCATGAATCTCAACAGTATGTACTTCGCCGCTTTATTGATATCAGGACCACCGGTGTAGTCCGGAAAGTACTGCTCTAACCGGACCTGTAAAATGTTGTCAACTCGGCCTGGCAAGGGGAAAGAGGGACGGGAGTACCTTGGGTAGTTTACGGCGGAACACATCGACTTTGTTCAAAAATAAGATTATTGAAGTCCTCATGAACCATCGCGAGTTTAGAATCGATTCGAACAACTCGAGAGATTCCACCATACGATTCTATGGTGGAAGTGATAAGAACTGCTGCGTGATGAACCGAACGCATGCGACAAACCCTGTTCCGCTCCTCAGGTAGCACCTGATCGTACTCGCTCAGTGGCGCACAGAAGAGGATATTTGTCACGCCCTCGAAATAGTGGACCCACTTCCTTCGATCAGAGCGTCCTCCGACCTCTAACGTATGGATTCTAAGTGGCGGTGATGAGTGTATGCAGGAAGTACTGATCGGGCGACACATACAACAGGGGTGGCATATCAAACTCTGTCTCTACGATCCTCGCGGTTGTCTGTCGACACATCAGGATGTCTGTCTCGTTGGGGATATAATTAGGGCTTCCAATTCGCTCGGCCATGTTAAGAAAGCTATATCATGGGGTCAGTTATGAAAACAGTAGAGGGAGAAAGCAGGACACACTAGCTCGCATTGTCCATGAGGCCAAACTCGCTCCTGTGGCGATCCACGATCTGGCGGATCGTTGTGTCACACCACAACTGGCCGAT
>Ga0307509_10010133_pt1 | contig 11605 bp, 4 predicted proteins | sample 10_EM_MG_FD_202245 | JGI IMG/M metagenome (GOLD analysis project Ga0307509, IMG submission 202245) | Populus trichocarpa ectomycorrhiza microbial communities from riparian zone in the Pacific Northwest, United States - 10_EM | ecosystem: Host-associated > Plants > Roots > Unclassified | place... | reverse complement strand
TTGAAGACATGGGCCATGGGTTTATGCAAGATCCATGGAATAATACATCCCACTTTGAATGGGAAAAAAAAAAAAAAGAGCTAAAGAGGTACCAAACTCATAACCAAGCCACCATTTCAATAAGTGAACTAAACCAACACGATTAAGTAAATCTATTCCAGATAATTCAAGACAGGAACAGAAATAAAGGCATGTGGAGAGATCCCCATGCCAAGTGTCTCCGTTAATTTATGTTGTCTACAATAAAAGACTTAAAGATCTTCGAGAATTCAATGAGAACGTGTGCTCCACTTTCTATTGGACAGGGGCACAGTCACCAGAAATATGAGATTCCTGACACCGAATCAGATGATGCACCAAAGCAGCTGGCTAGTGGCTGAGATACCAGTTATTCTACAGGAATGGGGGCAGTATAACCCATCGGCGTGGATATCTGGGTCTTCCGTCCTTTCCATCAAATAGCTGCAGAGGGCAGGATGGGGTGTAAGTAACAATCAACGAATTCCAAAAACAGGAACGAAATGAAACAACTTTTATATTTAGTTGTTTTGAGATGAGTTGATCCATGACATAAAACCATGCCAAGACAAGACAAGGAAACAGAAAAAAGGTCGAGATGTTGTGCATGTGTTTCCTTCATGCCCAAAATTTCACTTCCAACTATCTAGTCTTGATAAAAGAAATTGCCTTTCTAGTAATATGAAGACTATAAATTTTCCAGGGAAAGACGAAACATTGCGATGCAGATCTGATTAAAAAAACCCAGCAACTAGTGAACAGCTTATCTTGATGAAAGTGATAGGATCAGAAAATTTGAATAAGTTAAATCCATCTCAATTCTGATAGGCTTCAAATCCAAATCTGCACGCAGGCCCACCCACAATACATACCTAAAAAGATATGCATGTATTTACAGGTGCACATTATAAGTGTGATTATATGCGCATTCAGAAACTAGTAATCTGATGTTGTCTATATCGAACCATCTTTTATAACCTACAAGATCTTACTGCCACAACAACCCAAGGCTGGCCTATGTGCAGGGAAAGAGTAATGATTTTTAACTTCTTGTGTAGAAAATGCAAGAATATATATGAAGCTACTAGTTCAACCAAAATTACGGAAAGTACCTTCTTCAATCTCCGATGCTTTGCAAGGGCCCAGTTGGTCATGATGGAAGTGGCAACCACAAGAAAAAAGTAGCCTGAAACAGTCTGTGTTGCAACGTTGAAACCTAACCACTGATAAATCTCTGTTGTGTAATTTGCACATGTCACAATATTGAAGAGAAACCCACTTGGAATTTGATAGCCACCATTCCCACCTGGACGGCGAAGATTCCTCAGCAACATATGGCAATACAAGTTTGCGAGTTGACAAACCAAACCAAATCCTAATCCAATCTTCATTTGAAGATCACTAACAGGGGTGTAAAGGGGATGGTTCACATAGTATGCGATAAAGGAACCAAAGGTCCAATAATAAGCACAATTTCGAAACACATTGGAGAGTGGCGAGGTTGCATGGCTAAATCGGTGCACAAAAAATGTTTCCATGATGCGTTTGAAATAGTGGAAGCACCAGTAGTACAATGCATATGTCTGAATTGGGTGGATGATTCGCTTCCCCTTGTAGCCAAAAAACTCGTAGACTGGGAAGTAGTAAAAAACAGGATAGAGCACCAAAGGACCCAAGTATTCACAGAAAAAGAGTGTGCGGTAGGAAACTTGCGGACCCAGGTCCTTGAAAACAACAGTTAAGTTGCCCAAATTCCCATCACAGTATTCTTTGAGGTTCTTCTTGTAACTAAGGACAACGGGCCTTTCCTTTGATCCCGGTGGAAGAGGTAGGGTCAGCCGCTGTCTTGAAGGGTAGAATTTTTTGGCTGTTGATGTAAGACATGAAGAAAGGTTATTGAAATAAAACTGCATCTGATGCTCCAACTACACACACAAACACTCCTTATTTACATATGGTTCCTTGGTAAGGAAAGTAGGGGCTCGAGTAAAAAAGAAAATAGACATAAATTTGAAATTTGGCAACAAAAAATTCAAAGTTCAGAGCCAATCTCATGCTTTGAAGATCTCTTATTCACGATTTTAAAGAACATATGCAATTGATATATTTGCAATTCTGATCTTGCGAGTTTCATCGTTATGACGTGTGAAACATAAAATTAAATAACTTTCAGAAGCTTTTTGCATGAAAGAAACTACTCAATATAAAACCCAACATGATTTGATGATTTGGAGAATAAAAATGAGTGGTGAGCCTACTGTACAAAGAAAGTAAATAAATAACTAAGCAAACTCAAATCCAAAGACATAATCTTCTTCAAATGCATACCACAAGTCTAGTTTTTCAGCTATTAAGTTAGTATATTTGATAAGTTGCTGTTAGAAAGAACATATATTCGCACCCTAAGCAAAATCTACATACTCTTAACACAACCATAAAGCAGAAAGAAGCAGCATGCCAATTCCAAAAATCGAAATTGCAACAGAGCAAAGATCTCAGACAATGCATCACAATTCATGCTCTTCTACAGCCAAACCATACCCGGGACATGAAATCAAAGAGAGAGAGAGAGAGAGAAGACTTTGCATTCTGTTGGATTTCCTATCTAATCAAAATTTGTAAATTAAATTATAATAAGAGTTTCGCTTCTTCACCTCCAATTCAAACTCACACCGTACTAAGGTCCCGATAGTAATTTAACACCAAAGATTCGATCTTTTTGCAAAATGAGAGAAGCAAAATAAGGAACTTACTTCGCTTATGAATAGCCTCTTGCAGATCAGCCACTGTAGCCTACAAAACAACCAAAAGAGACAAACTTGCAAATCAAAACCCACAGTTCTTTATCCTCGATTTTCCTATCAACCAAACATACTGGTAATAAATACAAGACATAAAATGTGCACTAAGCATACCGAATCACTGAGCTCAAGGCCCCCTTTAATGACCTCTCTGCCACTGCGAGAAACTACAGTCACCTTCATTTTGAAGATGAAAAGCAAACCCTGTGAATTTGAAAGGATTCTGTTCAAGATTCAGACAGAACAAGGAGCTTAGAACTGAAGCTCCATATGAGACTTGGTACTCCGATCTCTCCGTAAAACAAAATATAGAAATGGCAGTGTAAGCAAGTACTTGTGTATTAAAGGAGTTTGGTTGGGGCAGGAGAGCTAACCATGTGGATTGATGAACTGCACACCCTCCCTAATTGATGATGCATGTAGGTTCGTATCAGGAATTAGTTTATTGTTGGGGGTTATTGATTGTGGGCCAGTGTTGAATGTTGATCGTCCCCGTTCTTGCCATCTCAGCTTTCAAGTAATCCGACGGTGGATTTTTATAATAACGTTGTTCACCAGTTTTTAACGCCCTTTTCTTCGTAGTTGTCGGATCAAGGACTGACCTCCTGAAAAAAAACAAAAAAACAAATCGTGTAATTGGAGAGGTTATCCACTTTTAGTAAATTATTTTTGTTTAAATAAGTTATCCATTAAAAAAAAAATAGATTGAGTTTCACCACGCCAATTGAATCATCACAAACCAAAGCTGATTTATCTAAGTTTTATCTCATCAATATTTTTTTATTTGATTTAATTTAACAAATCAAGCACGAATCACAAATTTTTTAAATCGTGAAAGTTAGTATTCCATCTTTTCTTATGCAGCTCAAAGATATCATTAAAAAAAGTTAATTTAAATACTTAGCTTACAATTTTATAATTTATTTGAAAGCATGTTAGAAATTATTTTTTATTTTTGATATTAATATATCAAAATAATTAAAAAATATTAATTTAATTATTTAAAAAAAATCAAAGAGTTTAAGAAACATGATTTTGTTTTTAGCCATCCAGGGGCATGAATCGGAAGATAAGCACGTTCTTATATGCGAACGTGCTTCTAGAGTAACCAATGATTACCACCGCTAGCCTTCCACGACTGTTATGGTAAAAGAAAAAAATAATAATAATATAATAGTAAATTTAAAGGGTGAATCCGTTCTGTCTCTCTCCCTTTAATTCTTTCGTCGTCTTCATCATCTGCCGCTGTGCTGCCGTCTTTGCTGATGAAACAAAATTTCATCATTGTATTTTTATTAAAACGCTGAATCAACAAAAATTTATGGTTATAAATTTTTTATAACACAAAAACATTCCGGTAAAAATATGTTGTTCTGACACTAGAGAGACCAGCCATAATTAGATTTGGTAGTCTAATATATTACAGGCATGATAAATCTGATATCTCAATTTAATACTATTAATTTTATAAATTTTTATATAATAAATTTAATTAAACAAGCCATCATTAAATATATTAAAGTCTTTCATGATCAATCATGTGATTATCTTTTAGCGATATAAAATAAGTGGGATATAACTCATAATACAACTCATAATATTACAGATATAAAATTACACTTTAATCTCCTATCTCCAGTAAAATCAATATTCATAAACTATAAATATATTATGAAACCTTCAGAGGTTCATAATTTTCATTCTCTATTATGCATATATTTTAAAAGCATTTATTTCTATAATATTATTGTCTTATTTTTTTTCTAAAAAATTATTTTTTTAAGCATAAGAGAGTTTCTACTTTCATTAAAAAGATTTTTTTACAAGTATTAGCCATAAGTCATATAGTCAAATACTAAATATAAGTTATCGGTCACCTCACCTTAATTAGAGATAATAAATGAGATTGTTGAATTAATTAATTAAATCTTGTTCATATTCCAGTTGAATTCTTAAAATTTCATCATTTACCTTAGATTTTTCAGCAAAAAAACAAACCAAGCTTATACTTCATCTTCTTTACTCTAGATTATCAATAGGTGTATCGATTCTCACTTGATAACAAAATCCAAGTCAGAATCACTTTGAGAATGGTAAAAAAGATGACAATATTCATTTCTTTGGTACCCTTTTCTTTTCAACAGGTTTTAATGGAAAATCCCGTTGGGTAATTTGAAGATCTGCGAGTCCAGAGGAGTATAAACAACATCTTTATACACCGAAAGAAAACTTATTAAAGAATAGAGATGGAGAGAGATCAATAAATTATGGCATAAGGGAAATATTATGAAGAAGACATCAGCTGAGAATTAACACTTTTACAGTGTAAAACCTTCAGGCACTACCCGTTTTCATTCTCTTCATTAATTAGCCATGGCAGAGGGAAGACCGCACGTGTGTGTGTGTGTGTTTTTTTTTATATATATATTTCTTGTTTTCTTTAAAAAACTTATATAGAAAGCATGCTTAACAATTAAAGGTCTAAAATTATTCTTTTCTCTTCTTTTTCAAATTTGGTTAGTTTATTTTCGTATTAACCATTATATATATATATATATTAGTCCTAAGATGGGTAGTGTCCGGTATATAATTTTAAAACCCGGATTATCTTGATAGTTTTAGGTTGTGTTTAGAAACATGAAACAACCCGAATTCTTAAAAAATTTAATTTTTTTTGTTGTTAAAAATTAATTTTTTTATATTTTATATCGTTTTGATATGCTGATCTTAAAATTATTTTTTAAAAAATAAAAAAATATCATTTTGATGCATTTCGACATGAAAAACACTTTGAAAAGTAATCGCAGCCACATTTTCAAACATGTTTTTTTTTTTAAAAAAAAAGAAATTTACCTAACCTAACCTAATAGAAAACGAATTAACTTGTAACCTGGTGAAGAAACAATTGATTTTTTCTGGAATATTTTTTTTTTCCGGTTATTTTAATCTATATATATATTTTTTTAAAATCAACTCAGATTAATTTTCTTAACCCATTACCTGCCACGTCTACCCGTGTCAGATTTTATAACTAGTGACTTGGATATTTTCTTATTTGCTATTTTGCTCGAATATTTATTAATTATAGTTTAGCGGCCGTTCGCTGGTGTTGGCTGGAAAAGCATTAGTAGTGGTCCCAATCGCTCAAAGCAATCGACTAGTAACTAACTTGATGTGTTCAGCCGAATTGACATATTTCTTCACACGTGTCTGTTGAAATGTTCTGCTAATAACAAACTACTAACCACTGCCAAACTTCAGTGTAAATATCTCCGACAGTCAAGTAAGAGTAGCAGCACAGATGCTCAGCCCCCTCGGGAGAGACAAGAGCTCTTTCTTTTTCATGGAACAACTTTAAATCAAGTCAGATTGCAGACATTTTTTATAAAAACCTTTTCCTATTGTACGAAAGGGAGAATCAAGAATGGCTAAAATGTTAGAGAGGCATTAATGGTGTAACAAGATTACAACGAATACAGAACATGAAACAGCAGCTATAATTCCTTTTCCAAGCACTTGATGGTGCAGCCAAGATTACAACAAATACAGAACATGAAGCAGCAGCGGTATTTCCTTCACCCCTTCAAGAATTCAGCATTTTGCGCAGCAGGTGCAGCGTAGCTGGTGATTAAACGAAATGCACTTAATCACTGTTTTCGTTCACAGAGTGAGCATCGGTGGCGAGGGGCATTAATAGATGAGAAATCCGAACTGTTGCCTCTCATCAGTTGCAAAGGGAGTTCATAGATGAGAAATCTACAATAAGTCACCTGCTCAAGAAAGTGTGAATATTTCGAGCCATGGAAACTCGTAACGAGCTATATGGCCTGCCTGCCTATATCGATTTTATGTTGGATTCCCAGTAAGATGAGAATTCAACGTGTTGATAATTGATATATGACCTAACACGAGAATATTCAAATGAAATTATTATCTGTTACCATAGAAATTCCAGAGGTATTTCTTTACCTGGGAGCCAATTTCACATGCCCAGGACCTAAGTTGGAGAAGAAAAAATGAGTTGAACAGGGGTTTCATGGAAGATCTTCCACTGTAAAATCGCACGGGTAACATCTCCCTAATCTAACAAGCTCCCCCATCACAGTCACAGTCCACGTCTGAAAAACAACTTAGAACCAAAGATAAAATGGAATACAAATGGCATTGCTTTAGCTTCTTAAATGAATAGTTTCCACTAGTGAGTTTACAGTCAACGCAATTTACAGGGAAAACCTTGAGAAGACTTTCCCGTTATTTTCTTCTTTGGGTTTTGCTTCTTTAGGATATCATTCTCAACTGTTGCTTGATGATCCATGTAAAATGGGAAAACCTTCAGATGATTCACCACTTTCTTTATTTCTGCTTGTTTCTCTATCAAAAAATACTACTTAGGAACCTGACTGGTGGGAAATAGTAGAGCTGCGTGTTGTCAGCCAAGCATCATAATTCTTGAGGTCAAGGTGTTAGAAATCAATCGATAAGCATACACAAATTTTTTTTTCAAATTTGGGCCCCTGAACTCCAATGCAACCACGAAAGTAAAATATGCATAAAACTCACCAGGCAAGTCTGCATGTACCCTCATGCTCTGTTTTGAGCACTCTTCCATCACAAAACTCCCTTCTATATCTGCTACTAGGCACAAAACTTCTCTGCATTCACTCCTAGCAACCTCGCCTCGCACTGGACACTCTCTCCAATCAGCAGAACCACAACTCAAGCTCTTTTTGATCAATAGCTTCACTCATGTACCTTTTCGGACATTTTCGTCACTACCCATATCTGCTTGCAGTACCATTCTGCTGCCAATCTCATCACCTCAGCAACAATATCTTTACGCAACTAACAGTCCTTCTGATTGCTCCACTCCTAAGCCTTCTCGTTCTACATCAACTTCTCCAACCACAATTACCCGCTCTTTGCACGGTTTTAGAGAAGCTGAGGGATCAGTGCTCATCCACTAAATCTTTTTTAAATGTTTAAATCTCGGAAGTTGCCCATATGCATCTGCGATTCTGCATTGCAATTTTTCCCATCCCTAGTATAGTATTGGAACGTAGAGCCATATAATGACCCAATAAACCAAACATTCTTTTAATGATGAATGGTAAACATGCGAGAGAGCAAAGAAAAGGGCCGTTCCACATTTCCAGCCATAATAGTTGTCGAGCACTTAACATTTCTTCTCACATATGTACAATGCTGTCAATCGAGAAACAAAAAATCATAAGGATGAGATTCAGAACAAAAGGGTAGGAGATTCTGAGTGTGAAGACCTAATACCCTCCGAATGAGTTGGGAGCATCAGGAGTGCAATGATGTTAGGATCAAGAAATCTATGTCAAACATTCAGAAAAAAACGATGATCACATCAATTGGGCCCCTGAAATTTCAAGGGAGTGAATGAGATCACAAAAAAAAAAAAAAACAGATGGATTAAACAATCAAAGCACATGGCTGCCTGATGCTTGGAATCATCTGCAACGCACTGTGAATAAAAGGGATAACTCTTTTGATGACCTCTTTACCACAGCTAGAAACTACAATCACCTCCATTTTGGAGATCAAATGAAAGAGACCAAATTCATGTAAAGTCGTATAGAAAGCACAAACTTTAAATTTTAAACAATTCTCTGCAAAATTCAGAGACAGCAGAAAAACATAAACTTCATGGGGAACTTCTAGACCAAAATCTCAAACAGATATAGTAATGACAGTAGAAATCACATAGCCATAAAGTAAGATTGGGCTTGGGGAGAATGTGAACACTAAAGAAAGCTTGCAGATAAACAACTTTCCAAAGTCATTAATTAATCATGGAAAGATGCATTACATGTTCCACGAGATCAATAAATCGAAAACTACAAGAGCAATTCCACAACTCAATTAAAAAATTTGAACAAAATTCACTACGCAAGTTTGCAAATATCCTCATATTCAACAGCCTTAAGCACTCTCCCATCATAAATTCCCTTCTCTATCTGCACCTTGGCACAAAACTTCTCTGTATCCACTCCCAACAACCTGGCATTGGAACCTCTATACGCCCCATTCACTATTTTCACTAAACCCCCAATCTGCGGGATCACAGTCTCGAGCTCTTCCTGATCGACCCTCAACTTATGCTTACTCTCAAGCATCTCAATTTCAGCAACATACTTATCAATCACTTTCCTCACTACCCCTTTCTGCTTATAATACCCTTTCTCTGCCAAAGCCTTACTCATTACCTTAACAATAATCCCTTCGAACAACCAATAATCCTTCCTGTTACTCCTTTCCTTCGCCTTCTCTTCCTCTTTCATCAACTCCTCCAATGCTGATTTCCCACTTTTACCTCCATTGCTACTTTCCTTACTTCTCCCCATCTTCCTCTCCTTATCCTCAACTTCCTCAAAAACCAGTCTAGAACTAGAACTCTCCCCTCTATCTTTCCCAACATTATTACTCTTCAAACCAAGCGCGAAACCAACCTTCACACCACTGTCCAATTTCAACTCCTTTGCTGGCCGCACTTCACCATTATCCACATCACCACTCTCCACACCGTCATTGTTAACAGACAACTCTCCAGCCTTCTCAATCTGCTTCTTAATCTCCCTCTCCTGCTTCTCCTCCTCGGCTAAATCCGCTCTAACTCTCTTATTCTTCATGTTCTCCTTAAAAATCGTCTCTGAATCCCTATCAATATAAGTAATGAACCACCCTTTGGGCGTTTCATCAACTTTACACTTGCCAGTTCTCCCCAGATACTTGACAAATTCCGTCAACGTCGCCCACTGCGTCGAGTTCATATGAATATGATGCCTATCATGAATATACTCATTATAAACCACGGTCGCCGCGACACGAGAAAACCTATGGCTCCGTTTCATCATGTCAAGGAATTCGTTTTCGAATTCTTCAGAGTATCCGTCGATGATCCTGTTAGGGTTTTGACCGAAGACTTGCATTTGCCGCTGGTGGCTCTCGCTCATACAGTGGCACTTGAATCCGTTCTCGTCTCGACATTGTTTCTGACACATTTGACAGTACCATCGGAGTTTTTGAAGACCTTTCGCTTTGATTCGATTCGCGATTGCTTTCGGTGTGAGGAAATCGTTCTTACCCATTTTTTAGGGTTTGATAAATTGAATTGGAATTGGAATTAGAGAATTACCTGGAAATTTAATAAAAAAATAATAAAACACAAATTAGTTTTTCTTCTAGAAGAAAACTAAAATTAAAATTAAGCAATTTACCTCTAAATCTAAAAGCGAATAATATTGGGGGGGCAAGAAGAAGAAGCAAGGCTGATAAAAAGAAACCGACCGGGCTTAGGATTTTAAGAACGCGGAAGTTAACTCGCATACCTGCGCGTCTGTTTAAAAAAGGCTAATTTGTGAAAAGATCCCTGAGAGTTTGATCAAACCCAATTTTACCCCTGATTTCTCATTTGTTTTATTTTGGTCCCTTATACATGAGGTAAAAGTAAAAAGAGCCTCTACCGCATATACTGAAGATGCCTACTGCATGTTTGACAAATTGTCTATAAGGATCAACATTTGCTCCCTGTATTGTTTGAGAAAACTCATTTTTCTTTACCCTTTTGCCTTGTTATAGAAAGCCTTCTGTGTCGAGTTTCTGTGCTTGAGATTCGATTAATAATTCTTGGTCTTGCTGGAATCTTGTTCCTCTGTTTATCCAAATCTTCTTTTCTGTTAGCAAATTTTGTTCGTTTAGTTACTCGTAAAAAAAAATTGTTAAATTGTAATTAGGTTCTCAGTTATTATATATATATAAACAAGTTTGCAGAGGCAATGGACAAGATAGTGATGGTTATGGAGGATGATAGGGAGATTTGAACACGACTTGATGAGCACCGTGACAAATAATAGAAATAAAGATTTAAATGTATCGGTGATTTGTTTGATGTTTCCGTTCCACGAGGAATTTTGAGGCTCGAATTGAGTTGAGATGGTGGCAGAGTGAGTTGAGGTGATGGTGATAGGTGGTGAAGATGGTGTTCGGTTGTGTTGACAGCAGTGAATTACTCCACCATTGAAATATTTTCTGAAGCTACAAAGAGATTTTCCAAAGAGAGGCAACGGGGAACTAGTTTCACTTTTCAGGAGGACATTATAGTTCTAGTTGATGGTGCTTGATTAAGATAACAATAATGATGAGGCCACAGCCTCGGTTGGGCTGCCAGCGAGCCCAACTGGATCTCCCTCCTATCTTTTTTCTAGTTACCTTTTTTTTTTTCTTTTTTACTGTTATTTATATGTTTTTACCCTTTCTATCTTAAAATATCTGTATCTTAAATTATTTTCAGAACTTAATTCAATATTTGAAAATATTAGGTTGATGTGATTTTTTAATATAATATTAAAAATTTGTTAACCAAGTCATGAGTTCAAATCTAATTTTCTCATTTATACAAATTTATAATTCAAAAAAGTTAAGTTATTAAATAAAATATTAAAAATAATTTTATATTATTTTCTAACCTATGTTATATCTCTCTCGTCCATAAACAGTCTTTATTTTTCACCAATAAATTACAGCTCCACAAATTATCCATAAAACTGACTTGGCATCATCACTCTCTCTAGTCCATATAAATGCTAAACATACAGAAGATGTGTTTGTTTTGTGAAAAATAATTTTGCATTTTTTTGCAAGCAAACATTATAAAATTGTCAATAAAAAGATTTATTAGAAATTACTTGTGTGATTAATATTTTTTTAATATCATGAAAGGGAAAAGTAATTTTCACAAGATTACTGGATTACTTGAGATCATC
>Ga0307509_10010132_pt1 | contig 11605 bp, 7 predicted proteins | sample 10_EM_MG_FD_202245 | JGI IMG/M metagenome (GOLD analysis project Ga0307509, IMG submission 202245) | Populus trichocarpa ectomycorrhiza microbial communities from riparian zone in the Pacific Northwest, United States - 10_EM | ecosystem: Host-associated > Plants > Roots > Unclassified | place... | reverse complement strand
ATTTTCACTACTCCCTCGTGCCCACTCCAAGCAGCACAATTGAGTGGTGTTTGGCCATCTTTGTCTGGTTGGTCGGGGTTGATGTCGTCCCGTTCGAGTAGTGTTTTCACTACTCCCTCGTGCCCATCCGAAGCAGCACAAAAGAGTGGTGTTTGGCCATCTTTGTCTGGTTGGTCGGGGTTGATGTCGTCCCGTTCGAGTAGTGTTTTCACTACTCCCTCGTGCCCATTCCAAGCAGCACAAAAGAGTGGTGTTTGGCCATCTTTGTCTTGTTGGTCGGGGTTGACGCCGTCCCGTTCGAGTAGCATTTTCACTACTCCCTCGTGCCCACTCCAAGCAGCACAATTGAGTGGTGTTTGGCCATCTTTGTCTGGTTGGTCGGGGTTGATGTCGTCCCGTTCGAGTAGTGTTTTCACTACTCCCTCGTGCCCATTCAAAGCAGCACAAAAGAGTGGTGTTTGGCCATCTTTGTCTTGTTGGTCGGGGTTGACGTCGCCCCGTTCGAGTAGTATCTTGACTATTTCTTGGTGCCCCTTCTCAGCAGCCCAGTAGAGCGGTGTTTGGCCCGCATTTAGTTTGTCAGGGTTGACGTCGCCCCGTCCGAGGAGTATTTTCACCACTTCCACATGCCCATTCAATGCAGCACACCAGAGGGGTGTTTGGCCGTCTCTCTCTGGTTTGTCGGGGTTGACGTCGTCCCGTCTGAGCAGAATCTTCACTATCTCCTCGTGTCCCTTCTTGGCAGCCCACCAGAGTGGTGTTTGGCCGAACCTATCAAGTTTGTTGGGGTTGACGTCGTCCCGTACGAGTAGTATTTTCACCACTCCCTCGTGCCCATTCTCAGAAGCCCAACAAAGTGGTGTTTGGCCGTCCACATCTTGTTTGTCAGGGTCGACGTCGCTCCGTCTGAGCAGTATTTTCGCCACTCCCTCGTGCCCATTGTGGGTGGCAAGACACAGTGGGGTTTGGTCGTACTCATCTGGTTTGTCGGGATGGACGTCGTCCCGTCCGAGTAGTATCTTGACTATTTCCTCGTCCCCTTTCTCGGCTGCCCAACTGAGTGGGGTATGACCCTCCTCATTTAGTTTGTTAGGGTTGACGTCGCTCCGCCCGAGTAGTATCTTTACCACTTCATCGTGCCCATTGGAGGTAGCAAGACACAGTGGTGTTTGGCCGTCCTTATCGGGTTTGTCGGGGCTGGCATCGCCCCGTCCGAGCAGTGGCTTCACTATACCATCGTACCCTTTCTTGGCAGCCCACCAGAGTGGTGTTTGGCCGGACTTGTTAGTTTTGTTGGGGTTGACGTCGTCCCGTTTGAGGAGTATTTTCACCACTCCCTCGTGCCCATTCCGAGTAGCGCACCAGAGTGGTGTTTGGCCGTACATATCTGGTGTGTCGGGGCTAATGTCGTCCCGTCCGAGTAGTATTTTCACCACTCCCTCGTGCCCATTCAAAGTAGCCCACCAAAGTGGTGTTTGGCCGAACCCACTTGCTTCGTTGAGATCGACGTCGCTCCGTCCGACAAGCATTTTCACCACCCCCTCGTGCCCAGTGCGGGCAGAACAACAGAGTGGCGTTTGGCCGTCCCCCCCTGGTTCGTCGGCGTTGATGTCGTCCCGTCCGAGCAGCATTTCCACTACTCCCTCATGCCCATTCCGGGCGGCCCACACAAGAGGTGTATTACCCACACTGTCCTTTTGGTTGATATCACAACCTTCCATCTCTACCAAACCAGCTACAATCTCATCAATCCCAAAGATGGATGCGTAGTGCAAACCACTGAATAGGGAAAGCCTATGGAAACCAATGCCGTAAACATAAGATCCCTGTGCTTTCAAGAGGATTTCAGCGGGTGTGCGGTTATTATAGTCGTCCAACAGCTTCAGCGCAAGCAGCTTCGCGCAGCCTGAAAGGCCCCTTTTTGCGTGGGTTCCCCAATAAAGAGAAGAATATTCGAGAAAGGGTGTACTTTGGAGGTTGGGAGGGGGGTTGGTCGAGAGAGCCTTGACCTGCTGCGAGTTCAGGTAACTCAAGCAGGTTTCTGCAATTGTCGAGTGAGTTGCACCGAAAAGCTCTGGATGAGCCCTGAGGTGCTCTTGAAGGGTAAGATGGATTAGGCGGATAGTGGAAGCCTCCTTGTCTACGACAACAAGTCCTTGGCAGCAGGCTATCAGTGTCCCTATTGAGGGGATGTTTTCGCTGTTGAGGTTCGGCGACAATGTCTCGACTGCTAGGGCATGACATAATTCGTTGACTTTCAAGGGCCGCTCGGCGTGCGAGATCCACATCAAAATGGCCATGCCAAGCCTCGCTCTTTCTCCACCCTGTCCCTTTATTCGATCCAGCGATGCACCATAAGCATCCCCCAACCCCAAGCCACCGGTCATCGTGTTGAGCTTTTGTCGCCTGCGGTGGATTGTGGTTTCTTGCAGAATCGCATCGATATTCAGTGAGACTAGCAGGAATCTAGATATGATTCTGTCAGTGGGTAACCTGAGGTAGCTTCCGGAGTTTGGCTGCTTCCACATACATATCAGATATATCATCGGGAATTTTCTTCAGGATGTCTGCCTCTAGACTACTGTCCATCGCATCAGGGTTTGTATCCTTGTCCAGCCTTGTACGGAGATATCCGATGACATCATCTCTCTTGGGAGTGATGGTTATAGTCATTACTCTTCCAGAAAGGCGTTTCTTAATTTCGGCCTCAATGTGTGGTCTCCCTGTCAGGAATATTCGAGTACCCTGAGACTTTTGGAGTATTTGATGCAGCGAATCAAGGAGCTCGACTCGACATCCTGCCGCACATTCATCCAGAGCGTCGATGCATATGAATGAACGCCTTTCGGAAGAGGTGGTTTGTAGCATCTCCACAATATCAGAACCTTGCGGTCTCCGTCCACCAATGACCTTTTTCTGGTTTTCATAGGCTTCCACTATTTCCCCCGGAACCTCCTCCAGCCCGCTCACGAATTGTTTAAGAAGAGCGCCTAGCGTGTTCGTCGGTGACTGCTCTTTTTGGGCGGCGAAGTCAAAGTAAAAGCACGCAACGGCGACGTTTTGTCCTCTAGCGCGATCGCACAAGATATCTATCGCCAATGAACTAACATCATGACTTGTTAGCACCCGCGTTTTTTCTTCCCTTCTCGAGGTTCGTCCTTGTTACCAAATATAAGTCTTGCCGACCCCCGGATTTCCATAGCAAAACAAAACTGCGTCGTCGGATTCACCTCCCCCACTCCCAGACAACCAGCTTCTAAATTCCTCGGTATGTAGAAGCCATTCCCCCACATCTTTAACTCGGCGGTCTCGAATATCCTGGTGCTGTAGCTTTGGCTCTAGTGGCGATAACCAGGCCAACAGCTGAGACCGGGAATCGGTAATGGTACAGTTGTTCCACACGTTATTATACGAGTCGATAGTATTGAAGGAGTTGGTATGAGCCATCTTTGTTGTTCTGAAGGTGGTGGAAGATAGGTGACTGAGTTGGTCGGTTGATGGAAGAGCTGAGTGCAGAAAAGCGGGGTCTTTGTGGAACCTGATGGATAGCTCAGCACCGCCCAGCCAGCTTCCCCGAAATTTGTTCCACCAACATCTTGTTTGCGCCTACCGTATCGGTAGCAAGAGATGCTACGCCTCTATATATTCTCTTTGTGGCATGGCACAAATCTTGCACTGTGATGGACGCGCATCCGAGATCCTCCCCGGTAGAATCAGCTTACTCACAATATATACAAGCTTTTTAGTCCTTATGAACCAATCAGTCGAACTTATATATCACCTAGCTTAAGGCCACATGGAATATTCCTTCATGATGCGGACAGGCTGGAAAGCTCGTACAAGGCTCAGTGAAGATAGGAACTGGGCTTTTAATATTCATCGAAACGGCCAAACACTTGTCCGCACAGTGCGGCACAGTGCAGTGTTAAGAAGGTTGCTGCATTCACTGTGATCCGGACCGTACTTCTAGCGACGGGGAGCAAGTTCATCGAAACTGGATACTGTTCGGCGGCCAAGTTAAGGAGTATTCAAACAGACATGGTGCATGCTGATGGATAATCTAGTTACTACGATTAGCACTATACTCTTACAGTATGTGCAGAAAAGCCTTAACTCTGCTGCAGCCTGTTCATACATGCTTGAGTGCTGTTCTCTCCAAGAGGGTAGCCTAGTTACCACCACTCTTTCCTCGGTTCATTTAGATCGCCGTCACAGACCATCACTTGGTTAAGGAACTTAAGCTTGGGGTTCGAGCGGCAAGTTTGGTCACAGTATCGCACGACACAATTCAACACGATGCATCAATTTAGCACAAACTCACCACGCCATCAGCTGAGCCGGTACAAAGAAAACACTCTAGGCTTCAGTGGGGATGTAAGAGGGGATTTTTTTTACACGTGGCGCATGTGGGAGGAAGAGAAAATTACAATTTAATTCTTCCCCTAACTTACCTCTTTTCGTTTGCGTACTCGATTAGCTTCCACACCGAGGCAGTATATCGTAGATCCAACTTGGCCCCGCCTCAATTGCACCCTCCTGCGCACAACGCTCTTTAGGTACTACCAAACCCACATGTTTAAGTCTCCCATCTGACCGTCCTATATTCCCTACGGCTGGTGGTTTAAACCCCGGCTATCATAAGGAAACTTACTTTATCAGCACTTTCCAAAACTAAATTCAGATCTTCAGAGACACCACTGCCCAGTACTAAATCCAACATCCCGAGATACCCTTTTCCAGCATCGTATCTCACAATTGTGATTTACTGTACTGTATCAGTTGCCTAGAATACGGTAAGGGACTGTAGTGCTCGCACACTAGCCATAATTGCAGATATACAGGCGGACTTAGTCACAAGATGCCCGGATTTGAATGTTTTATCATGAAGCTTTGGCGTGGTCGGTAATGGAAGAAGTAATACGTATAATACTTCATGACCCGAATATTAAGAGTTTCCGGAGATGGCTATGCCCCGAGGTTTGTAGCCGAATCAGTACGGTACTGTATTACAGCATTGGCAGACGCAGTAGCACTTGACAGCATGAATAATACAGGGATTGGGACGGGTGCTTCGTCTTGCGGGGTAGCAAATTCGAATGACTGCTGGCAACCGTACCCGAGCACGGTAGGTAAGAGCTGAATGCCATGAGGAGAGCCGAACTTTAACTTGGCTCGCATGCCAAACATCCTGCTGGGGTGACATGAAATACAAACTGACCCTATTAGTGTATCAAAAGGGCAGAGTTTCTCTTCCACCAACAAATGCCGATTGGTCAACCATCGTGCTGCCAAATCACCAAGCCGTTTCCCTCTGCTCAGGGGATTTTGCTCTATTGTATTATAACCCGATTCAATCTGACATCATGGCGAAGAAACAATTCGCAGTTACAAGCCCATCGGGTGCCTTGAAACCCGCCCACTAAAAACATAAAATAAGTAAAAATAAATAAATATAGGCCTGCTTCCGAATTCATTCGTTCATTCATTCATTCATTGATTCGTGGGCTGCCTGCGCTGAGTAGAGCTGTGGGAAGTCTGACAGTTAGATTGTCGAGCCAAGCATCCCGAGCCAGAATAGACTAGACTAGGTTGTTGAGCGTTGCGGATGTCAATTGTACGGGGATAAGATGCTAACTTATGGGCCGATTCTGGAGGTGGGGTGGGGGGTTCGGGAGTGGGTTTACTTATGCTTGTTGTGAGGGGGTTTCTGGTATCGGTAGCATTGGTGAGTTAATGGAGGGGTGATTGGTGAATCCCTGGACTATGGAGGTATGATACTGCACGGTACAGGGCATAAGTTTTGTAGGTTCCACAGGGGGTTAAGTAAGGGCAACAAACCTCGTTTTTTTTTCCGGAACCTAGGTAGCTTAGGCCCTGTCCAGGGAGATCCTGAGCCGGATGTTTCCAAAAATCATTGGCTGGTTGTTGCTGCTCGAGTAGCCGACTGTATGAGACTTTTTATTTTATTTTTTTAACACTTTCAAAGAAGCCAGGAGGGCGAGTTACGGTCCAACTGAGTACTAAGTTGCAGTGTTTACATAGCATAGTTCTAGCAAAAGCTTTATTCGTGAAGGCATAAATTGTTTTATAGCTGAATATCTTTTATCTCTTCCCCCCTTCGCTAATCCACAATACATGTTCGAGACGGTTTTGTGTGGTATAGGAATAATCTTCGGAGGTCCTGCCTTCGGTTGTCTACTGGCGGATATCTTTTTTCTGGATTTCCATTTGTTTCCATCTGTACCGGGGGGGGGGGGGCAACTCTGCGAGAATCGATCTTATATCATAGGATGCAGGGGCTTAGCGGGATACATTATGCAGCTTGCAAGATGCGCAGGGTGTGACGCGAGAGCGTACTCGAGTACTCGAGTACAGGGGAGTGGAGTGACGAAAACGCAAGACTCGGTCTGGATCTCTGATATTGTCTTAGAATTCACAGGGGCCGTTCCAGGTGGACCCACTCGGTCACGTGTTAGAGGTTGGGATGAGATAAACGCATCTTAATCCTTACAACTCCTCTTCCATACCGACTATGATAGGCTGCTGCCAAGACCGTACCGTACCATAAGGGCAGGGAGAATATCGACCATTCGCTCGATCAACCATACGCTCAAGAGTAGCTTTTTGCCCACCTCCGGCTATTTGTGACCCCGCTCGACAATTGCAGAAACCTTCTTAGCCCATCTTAATCATATATAACTATAGGAACAGCCTAGCTTAATACCCCAAGAATCATCCCAGTCCCTGAAAATTTGGTTCTATATGCAATTTATTTATTCCTGGGGGCTCTTGTTGTTGACCGAACTGTCCAGGATAACAAGTGCTGTTCCTATTTAGTCAACCCTGAAATTCGCCTATATAGGCTTTTATCCAATTACTGACATCACAGCTAGTCACTCGACGAACCTAGGACTAGCCAATCTAAGAAATATACTTTTATCCTTTGTTTTCATTCTCAAATTAAGTGGATATTGTTGCCTCAAAATTGCCTTAATCATCAAGCTAGTTCTGCAGTTATGGGACTCCCTACTTTAGTAATGTTCTAATGTATTTCACCCAGTAATGGGTCACCCCCCAGTAATGGGTCACTATTCTTGGCATTTCAAAAACATCAAAATTCAACACCACCAATCCTGTAGTTTATTCAAGAGACTCATATTTAGTAGTCTTTATGACTTGAACAAAGTCATACAGTATATGAAAAAAAAATCTCAAAATTGAATAAGTTCAGCTATTAAAATACAAAAGTGATAATCTATGATTCAGTCTCATTTAGTGAAATAATCAGGTCATACAATTGATTTCTAGCTAATCTTTCTATATGGGTAGTATTAGCTATAGGTTGTAGTTAGCCTTGAGGTATTAAAAATTGGAATTTCATTCTACTCAATGCAAGCAATAAGTTTCAAAATTGTTCAATATAAGATATTAGAGGTGAACAAGTATACTTAAGTAAATGATGTTTATCTAATTACACAGTTTCTCTCAAGATCTCAATCTTTGTAGATAGCTACCTGGTTGACCCTCTTTCATATGGTAGTATTTGAGCTCCGTTAGCACTATTATTGCTCTTGCAATACTCTTTCCTTTGCTCTTAATTAATATCAATATTGTATATTGATTTACATCCACTATTAAATTTTCTATTTCTCAACCAATTGAAAATAAGTTCTTATTTAATCTATCTATATGATGCAAGCATATTAGAGATATTTAGAAGTTGTTGGGCTGTTTTTCTTTTGAATATCACTTGTATTATTGGTTTCAAATGTCCACCCTAGTTCTTTCTTTATCTAGATTACAATCTGCACAGTTTTATGTAGTATTTCTGATATTACCTTTCTATATATTATCAATTCTATTAAATCAAGTATATAAATGGCAATCTGCTATAGAATTATTTGTAATTGTTGTTAAAAACCTGCCAGAAGGATTGGGTTATAAGTATTAACTGATTGAGCAATATGCATATATAAATAATTAATGATTTATAAAGTATGGGATAGAGAAAGGGAATTGTTTAGAGAAATGTTGAGAGAGATCAAGAGCAAAGATATCAACAGTTAGACAGATAAGTTATAATAAAATGCAGAAATAATATTTAATTATGATACATACTTTTCTATTGATAATTCTTAAGAAAATAAGTAAGATAAAGCCTGGTAATATTAAGATAAGTATTTTCTGATATATATAACATGTTAAATGATCAATTTTCATATTATTAGTTAGCCAAATATGGTAAACAATTGAAAAAAGACTTCAGAGTACATAATTGAATGGAGAGTAAACAAATAGGAATTGTAAGAGCAATAATAGTGCTAACAGAGCTGAAATACTACCATATTAAGGAGGGTCTAACCAGGGAGCTATCTACCAAGATTGGGATCTTGAGAGAAACTGTGTAATTAGATAAACATTATTAACTTAAGTATACTTATTCATCTCTTATATCTTATATTGAACAATTTTGAAACTTATTGCTTGCATTGAGTAGCATGAAATTCCAATTTTTAATGCCTGAAGGCTAACTATAACCTATAGCTAATACTACCCATATAGAAAGATTAGCTAGAAATCAATTTTATGACCTGATTATTTCACTAAATGAGACTGAATCATAGATTATCACTTTTGTATTTTAATAGCTCAACTTATTCTATTTTGAGATTTTTTTTCATATACTGTATGACTTTGTACAAGTTATAAAGACTACTAAATATGAGTCTCTTGAATAAACTACAAGATTGGTGGTGTTAAATTTTGATGTTTTTGAAATGCCAAGAATAGTGACCCATTACTGGGGGGTGACCCATTACTGGGTGAAATACGTTAATGTTCTTTGACGGGCAAGACTGAAAGTGTGGACAACCTTCCAACCTCGCCGCCAGGCTCGCGCCCGGGGGGCGTTCTGGATAAGCATGACCTCCGTTAGACCGCGCCCGGAGTGGAAACGAATTACCGTCATGCCTTGCTTCGTTAATAGCTAGCTGCTATGTTTGTTACTTCTCATGGATGGCAATTAATATTTAGGGTTTATGCTTTATCCTCTACATCTAAACTCTCCGGTCTAGTAGGGGAGGCAAAGGGGAAAAATGAGTTGTAGAGAGAAGAAATGAACAATAAGTGTGCTAAAGGGAGTTATTGTTAGAAAATAAGAACAAAAATGAAATTTCTTTTTTTCAAGCTACTTTGATGCTGATAGAATAAGGAAAAAACTCCACTAAGGGCAAACTCTAGGTTGTGGGCTAGAATTCGCGAATCCTGACTAGACTGCATGGGGAAATCTGGGCAGAGATTTGGACGAGAATGTGATAGAATAGGTGTATCCCCATCGGGGATGATTTCCTTGGGCGAGAAGAAAATATTGAAACAAAGGTTCGGTTGCGGGCTTACTCCGGGGGAAAGGAGAGACTGCGGTTGCTATAGGGTGGAATTTTGGGCGGCGTGGTGTGGGGGTTAAGCTGGGCGACAATAGATATCCTTCACGAGCTATTGTGGTCTTTGGGGGTATTGCGATTCAGTGATCCCTATCTGAGGGCTGTATGAAGGGGGATGTCTTTGCGGCCTTAGGCCCTGCTAGGGGCCGTAGGGGCTGGGGGCTGTAGTAGGTCGTATTAAAAGGGGGATTCGGCCTGTCGCAGGAGTAAGCTCAAGGTTCTATTGTCCTATTTCACAGCTTTGGCTGAAGTTTCAATCCACTTTGGGATTTGGCTGGTTTGGGTCTCCCTGAGGGAGTTGTTTTTACGTCGATAAGTCCTAGTGGTGATATTATCAGGTTTCTGCGCACTAGACTGGGTGAGGACAAATGTTTAGACAGAAACCGAGATGATCGTGAGGCGGATATGTATTGTAAAGGAGGTCCCTTAGAAAATCCTGAAAATGTAGTCTGCACACGAGAGATAATCACCAGAGGCCCTGCCTTGGATTATGTGCTAGCATATGTTAATTTTTCTAAGTCTGTGCTGGTTTTCCTTAATATTAGGGCAATCCTACGAGAGTCGACAATGGATCTTAGGCGACGAATGCTAAGCTTGTTACATGATGGCGCCGGCTTGTAAGACGCATACGATGCGGCACCAGAATATAGTGGCTAGGGTAGGTAGAAAGTAGGACTCGGCCCAGGGCTCTGATGGGGGTCTCACATGCATAGTGGCCACTGTTGGTGGATGGGACCCGTTGGAGGTTGAGATAAGAGCATCATCTTAATCCTGAAAATTCCTCTTCGATACGGACTTTGCTGAGCTTCAGCCAAGGCCAGGCCGCAGTGGCAAAGGGGGCGTCCACTGTTCACTTAATCCACTTGACAGCTTACTCTCCGATTGCAGAAACGTGCTTAGCCTATCCGAGTCCTCCCCAGGTCATAGATATTTCCCCGTTGAGAATTTTTATTTCTAAAAGATACTCAAGTGTACTTCCATGCATCGGGGAACCAACTCGAATATTAGACTCCCGATCTATCCAAAATTACCTAGAATGAAGTTCTTTAGCAAGGGCAGGAAGTGTAGGAGCTGTACATCTGCTAAATTTCTTATCAAGCACGAGTTTGTTATCATAGGTATCTGAGGGAATGAAAATAATGTACCAAATAACAACGGGGTGGATAGCTTAACTATTTTCGCTTCGCCCTGCTTGCTAGACCAATAGTGGAGACGGGAGTATATATGGAGGACATAAGTAGTAAGATACTCCTCATCTTTCTATCGATCACCATTCTTGTCCGCTTTCTTCCACGCATGTGCCCCATCACTTGTTTACCCTCCTTGATAGCAAGAGAGAGAAAAGTTCTGTGTAATCCCCTAACAAAAGAAATGCTTTAGAAGGACTTCCGCTCTCCCGCGCCTTTAGTACAATGCCGTGTTGGACGAATGTGCTTGTATTTGTGGGTTGCCGGGGTGGGGAGGATTATTGAGGAGATTCTCAGATGGTTCTAATACTGGGAATTGTTTAACAATAGATTATACCGACATGTCTTCCCTTTGCCGTCACGGGGGTGTACGGAGGAATATGGGCATGTGGGGAAACAGAGATAGGCGTGACGATCCATGGACGGATCAGGATGTGGTATTTGTGTTTTACTTATACACCTGTCTTTACCATTAGTTTTTAGCTTTAGAGGGAGTGCGAACGAGTGGATGAATGAAGAGCGAGTGGTGGAAGTTACACTTCATATCCTTCTTTCCTACAAACTGCCTAAGTTCCACTTGAATTCTCTTACTCTATCGTATATATGCGTGCAACCCTCATATCCCCCACATTGACATGCCAGACCCTTGTTTTGCCTTCATCTCCACAGAGTTCATACTTCCCTTTGACTATCCATACTTCTCCCCGTCCACCAATTGAAACGTCTTTCTGAACGTCCGAACTCTCACGAAACAAAAGAAACCATAGCCAGAGTGATAGCTGGAATCCCATAGTTGTTAGGGTATGATAGTTAGTCTGGGGCACGACCGGTTTAGGGTCGTGACTGCCACTTGGGTTTTTCCCGTTGTGTGGGTTTTTCCTGTTTTGTGTGTTTGTGCGCTCTCTTCTGTATCTAGTCTGAGCTACCAGTAGAGAGCTTCCTGTATCGTACATCGAACATCCACATCGTTATCATCAC
>Ga0307509_10010131_pt1 | contig 11606 bp, 7 predicted proteins | sample 10_EM_MG_FD_202245 | JGI IMG/M metagenome (GOLD analysis project Ga0307509, IMG submission 202245) | Populus trichocarpa ectomycorrhiza microbial communities from riparian zone in the Pacific Northwest, United States - 10_EM | ecosystem: Host-associated > Plants > Roots > Unclassified | place... | reverse complement strand
TGGCCGCGCACAGCGCGCAGATCCAGGCTGAAATCGAGCGGATCGAGCGGAACCTGGACGAGGTGCGCGCGCTCGCCGACGCGCTCGCCGAGCATCTGCGCACCCAACCCTCCGACGCCGCGCTGCGTGACGCGCACTCCCGGCTCTCGGCCCAAAACGACCTGCTGCGCGCCTTGATCGAGCGCGCCCAGCACGCCCAGAGCGTCGCCGTCGAACGCCAACAGGCAGCGGAGCACGCCGAGAACGAGGCGGACCAGTACGCGCGGGACACCGCGCTGCCGACCGATCGGGACGCCCTCGCCGAGGTACGGGACGCGGTCCAGGACTACCGCACAGCGCTCGCCGCGCTCTGGCCGGCCGCGAAGGCCGCTGCCGAGGCCGCTGAGGCACTCGACGACGCGCAGACGGAAGCGGACACCGCCACCGAGACGCTCGCCGCCGCCGGGGAACAAGCCGAGCGCGCGGAACGCGAGGCCGCCGGCGCCGAAGAGCACCGCCGGGTGCTACAGGAGACGATCGGCGCGAGCGTGGAAGAACTCTTCCGCCGCCTGCACGAGGTCGAGACTGCGCAACAGGAGCGCGAACGCTCGGAGCGCGCGATGCGGGCCGAGCACGACCAGGCGATGCGCGATCGCGAACGTGCGGACGGGCGCCGCGACCTGATCCGCCGGGAGATCGAGGCGGCAACCGCCGAGCGGGACGCGGCCGTGGTCGCGCTGCGCGAGTTCGCCCGCACCGGGTTGCTTGCCGCCGCCGTGCCCGGCAGCGAGCACCCGCCGCTGGACGCCGAGTGGGCGCCCACCCCGGCCGTCGCGCTGGCCCGCGCGATCAACCAGGATCTCGACGCGGTGGACGACGCGGACCGGGCGTGGGATCTGATCCAGCAGCGCGTCGCCCACGAGATCAAAGCCCTGACCGACGCGCTCGGCCGGCACGGACACAGCGTCGGCATGACCCCGCGTGCCGGGCTGATGCTTGTCGACGTGGTCTACCTGGGCCGATCCCAGGACGTGCCGGCGCTCGCCGCGGCCCTGGCCGAGGACGTCGAGCAGCGCGGCCGGCTGCTGTCGGCCAAGGAACGCGAGCTGCTGGAGAACCACCTGGTCGGCGAGGTCGCCGGCGCCTTGCAGGAGCTGATCGCGGCCGCCGAGGAGCAGGTGCTGGAGATGAACACGGACCTCGAGCAGCGCCCGACCTCCACCGGGATGCTGCTGCGCTTCCAGTGGAATACGGCCAGGACCGCGCCCGAGGGCCTCGAGGCGGTGCGCGGAAGGTTGCTGCGCAAGTCCGCGGACGTGTGGAGCCCGGCCGACCGCGCCCTGGTCGGGCAGTTCCTCCAGGCACGCATCGCCGCCGAGCGCGAGGAGCACCCTGGCGACTCGTGGGCGGACCAGCTCGCCCGCGCACTGGACTACCGGGCCTGGCATGAATTCGCCATCCAACGCCGGCAGGATGGGCAGTGGCGACCGGCGACCGGCCCGGCCTCCGGCGGCGAAAGAGTGCTCGCCGCCTCGATCCCGCTGTTCGCCGCGGCCTCCTCGCACTACTCCTCCGGACGCGCCACCGCCCCGCGGCTGATCGCCCTCGACGAGGCCTTCGCAGGAGTCGACGACGACTCGCGGGCCAAATGCCTCGGCCTGCTCGCCTCCTTCGACCTCGATGTCGTGATGACCAGCGAACGCGAATGGGCCTGCTACCCGACCGTGCCCGGCGTCGCCATCGCCCAACTCTCCCGTCGCGAGGGCGTCGATGCTGTGCTCGTCACCCCATGGGTCTGGGACGGCCGGGAACGCCGACGCGCACCGCGCTGCACGCCGTTCGCCTCGGCCGCGCCCGAAGAGCCGGATGCCGAGAACGCGCAGGAAGCGCTCTTGACGTGAACACGCACGGCGCGGACCTGGATCGGCTCGCCCGCATCCTCGGCACGCCGGAAGTGTCGTGGCTCGTCGAGCGCATCCGCAAACGCGCCGCCGAGGGACGGCCGCTCACCGGCACCCTCACTCTGAGCGCGGCGACGCCCGCGCAACGCCGCGCCGTCGAGATCCTGCTCGGACGCGCACCGAGCCGCGGCGCCTCGCTCACCGTGCGGCTGGAGGAGATCGAGGCGATCCTGCGCACCTCCGGAATCCACCCCGGCGGCCTGCGCGCCGCCGTCGAGGAGCTCACCGGCCCCATCCCGGACAACAAGGCGAACGCACACGCCGTGGCACAGGCGTGGCGGCACGCATACGAACCCTTGGACGAAGCGGTCTCGGGCAACGTCTTCCTTGAAAGCTGGTGGGCGCGGCCCCAGGCGCGCGGCGTACTCAAGCGGCTGGCCGGCGCTGACGCGGCTGTCGCACGAACGCTCGCCGTCGAGGCCGCCGCCGTCCTCGCCGCCCTCCCGGCCGACGGCGTCTCGCTGCCCGTCCTCGCCGCCCGCGCCATCGGAGACGCCCACGCCCTGGACGCCGACCGACCGGTGGGCAGGCTCGTGCTCACGGCCACCGAACAGTGGGCCTACTCGCTCTCGCCGAACCCCGAGAGTCTGATCGTCATGCCGAAGTCCGAGCAACGCCGCGCCCAGTGGGCTGAACTGGGCGTCAGCCTCGATGAACTCTCCTCCCGAGTCCTCGTCCTCGCCCTGCCCGGCGACGCGGCCGGACCCGGCGGCCTCGGCCGTCTGCTCGCCGTCGCCCGCGAGCACGGCGAACCGCTCGCCCTCACGCTGCGCCAGATCAACCAGGGCGCGGCGAACAGCGAGCACGGAGCGGCGAGCACCGAGCCCGATCCGTTCGGCATCGGCCGAAGCGAGGTCTTCGTCTGCGAAAACCCCGCCGTCCTCGAAGCCGCCGCGAAGCGGCTCGGCCCGGCCTGCCCGCCACTGCTCTGCGTCGAAGGCCACCTCTCCGCCGCCGCCCGCGCCCTGCTGCGCGCCCTGCGCGAACGCGGCGCCTCCTTCCGCTACCACGGAGACTTCGACTGGGGAGGCGTGCGCATCGCCAACTCCGCCTTCGCACTCACTGACGCCGCTCCCTGGCGCTACACCTTCCGCGACTACCTCGACGCCATCGACCGCGGGCACGGCACCCCGCTGAACACCGGCGAGCCCTGCGACGCCTCCTGGGATCCGCACCTGCGCCCGGCGATCTCCGCCCGCGCCGTCCGCGTCGAAGAAGAGCATGTCCTCGCGGAACTGCTCACAGACCTCGGCGGTCACCGATCCACGTAACCGCCGCTGATGCAGTGCGGCGCTGCCGACCTGCCGCGGTCGCGTCACCGCTGTGCCGCGCGCCGTGTTCATGCGAGGCGCACGATGTCGGACAGGGCGGCCATGGCCACGACGCGCCGACGCGCTGTTCGCTGCTCGGTATTGACCGAGCAGCGAACAGCCTGCTGTACGGGACGGCCGAAGAGCGGGCAGCGCCCGTCCTCCAGATGGCCGTCACGGCTTGAGTGTCGTGTGCCCGCGAGCCGCCGAGGGGCTCCAGGTGCCGGGATATATAGTTAGGAGTACAATTCTTAGTATTACGCTCCTAAGTCTGGAGGTCCGATGTTCGCGAAGCCGCAGGACATGTTCGACCGGGATGCGGAGTGGGCCGCGCTAGCGCGTTTCGCGGCCGATGAGCGGCAGGGGGCGACGCTGGGGGTGGTCTCGGGGCGTCGGCGTCAGGGCAAGACGTTCCTGCTCGATGCGCTGTCCAAGGAGAGTGGCGGGTTCTTCTTCGAGGCGACGGAGGCGGCGGATCCGGAGTCGTTGATGCGCATCGGGGCGGAGCTCGGGCAGTTCACCGGTGCGGCGTTTCCGCCGCGTCCGGCGGATTGGCACGAGGTGATCGATGGGCTGCTGCGTTTGGGTGAGCAGCGCTCGGTGACGGTGGTGATCGACGAGTTCCCGTACCTGGCGAAGGCCAGTCCGTCGCTGCCTTCGGTGATCCAGGCGGCGTTCGGCCCGCGCCGGGAGGAGAGGCTGCGTTCGCGCACGCGGCTGCTGCTGTGCGGGTCGGCAATGTCGTTCATGGGCCGGCTGCTCTCGGGAACGGCGCCGCTGCGAGGACGGGCCGGGCTGGAGATGGTCGTCCGGACGCTCGACTACCGGCAGGCGGCCGAGTTCTGGGGAGTGAGCGATCCGCGGCTCGCGGCGCTGCTGTACGCGGTGGTCGGGGGCACACCGGCGTACCGGGACGGTGCCGCAGGCGGGCAGGCGCCGGGCTCGGAGGCCGAATTCGGACAGTGGGTGATCGAGCACGTACTCGATCGGTTCAGCCCGCTGTTCCGGGAGGCGCGCTACCTGCTGGCCGAGGAGCCCGACATCCGGAACAACGCGCTCTACCACTCTGTGCTCGCGGCGGTGGCCGAGGGCAACGCGACGCGCGGCGGGATCGCGGGCTACCTGGAGCGCAAGTCCACCGACATCTCCCATCACCTCTCGGTCCTCGAGGACGCAGGCCTGCTGGTGCGTGACGTAGACGTGTTCCGCCCAGGGCGCAGCGTCTACCGGATCAGCGAGCCTCTGATCGTCTTCCACCACGCGGTAATGCGTCCGGAATGGAGCAGGCTCGAGCGACAGGGCCGGGCCGAGCAGGTGTGGCAGGACTCGCAGCGCCGCTTCCTGGGAAGTGTGATGGGCCCGCGGTTCGAGCAGATCTGCCGCGACTTCGCCCAGGACTACGCGCCCGCGGACCTATTCGCGGCACCGGTCGCCCACGTCGGACACGGCGTGTTCAACGACCCCGAGCGGCGCACCTCCCACGAGATCGACATCGTCGTCTCCGGCAACGACGCGGCCGGGCGCAGGGTCCTGCTCGGGCTCGGGGAGGCGAAGTGGCAAGAACCGATGGGCCTCGGTCACCTCGACCGCCTCAAGCGCGTGCGGGAACTGCTGATCGCGGCGGGACATCCGGGTGCCGAGAGCGCGCAACTGCTCTGCTTCGGTGCCGCCGAACCCTCCGCGCAGCTGCGCAGTGTCGCCGCGGCGGGAGAAGTCACGTTCGTCGGCTTGGACGACCTATACGCGTCGCGGCCGTGACCTGCATAAGCCTGCTTATGCATGGTTGCCGGACGGTCGGCCGCAACAACGCGCCCACTTCGATCAACCTCAATCGGGCCTCGCGGTGGACTCCAAGACGTGCTGGTAACGCCCAGGCGTTGGGAACGTGCCGAATGCCTTTTCGATCTCGCTGCTCTGTTCAGCGGAGAGCGGCGTGCTTATGTAGGCCATCTCCGGCGTCCAGGAACCAATCCAGGCAGCAGCTTGCGTGAAGCCGAACTCCGAGGACAGGTGGTATTCGATGACGAGCGGCTTGTCGTCCGCGGCGCGAGCAGTTGCGTACCAATGCGGCCTGCGTACGACGAACCAGTTCATCTGCTCCGTGTCGAGTGGTGCGCTGACCATGCGTTCCGTATCGGCGAGGTGCTGGTGATCCAGCGGCCACAGAGCACGACTGAGGCGAGCGTCTGGACCGAACCAGAGCATCGCCGTGTCGGTGTCGAACTGCTCCTCCGGAAGTTCATACTCGCACCCGATTTGCGAGTCATGCTTTCCCATGCCGATTACCAGCCAGCTCACGGCGTGCCTCCTGCACTGGTGGCGGCTGTGACAGATCGTGCTCCGAGAACGTAGGCGTAACGGTCTGTGTCGATGTGCACGCCGAAGATCGCGCCGAGTTCGTGCGACTGCTCTTCCTCGAGAGGGAACTCGCCGCCGTACAGGTCGACCGACCAGGTTCCGGTCCATCTCGCCGCATCGGTGAAGCCGAAGTTCGACGGCAGGCGGAAGATGAGCGCCAACTCGTCGTCGCTCTCGTTGTAGGCCTCGACGACCCACGAGGCTCGACACGTCAGCCAGTAGTCCATGCCCTCGGCGGACGTTGGCCGGCCGAGCATGCGCATCGCGGCTGCGATCTTGGCGTCGTCGAGCGCCCACATGCGGGTGCGCAGGTGGTTGTCTTCGCCGAACCATGCTCGAGCGGTCTCGTCGGTGAATTCCGGCGGCATCGGGAGTTCGACGTTGGTGGCGTCTTGCTGGCCGATGCCAAGTAGCGTCCAGGTCATCGCGAGCACGTCCGCCCGGAGACGGCGCCCTTGATGTTCCCGTCCTTGTCCGTGATGGGTTTACCGGTTTCCGCGTCGAAGGAGCCGAGATGCTTGCCGCGCTTGTCGTACATTTCGACCTCGCCGTGCTGGGAGTCCCACTCGTAGATGTTTTTCTTATCCTCCCATCGCTTGCGCATTCCACCGCCGCCCTGGACGGGTGTCTTGGGTCTGACGCGCTTGGCGTCGGGAAAGCCCGGCAGTGTGTCGGGGGCGGGGATCGGCTGCGTCGCGGCGCGCTTGACAGGTTCGGGAGTGGGGGCGGGTGTCGGGTCGGATGCGTTCGACGAGCCCTTGCGCTTGGCGGCGAGGCCGAGTGGGTCGATCTCGTCGAGAGGGTTGCCGACGTAGCCGTAGTTGTCGGGAGCCGGGGCGAGGCCGAGCGGGTCGGGGGTGGTGAAGCGCCCTGTGCGCGGATCGTAGTAGCGGTGCAGGTTGTAGTGCAGACCGGTTTCCAGGTCGTGGTACTGGCCTGGGAAACGCAGCGGGCAATCGCCGTGGCCGCCGCTCTGTCCCTCAGTTACGACCGCGCCCAAGAGACTAGTGGCCTGTCGCCAGACGGTTTCACCGGATGCGGTGACGAGCGCAATCGGCGCCCCGGCGAGATCGCTGATGATCGCGTAGAACTTCTCGTCGACCACGTCTTGTGGGGCGCTGGCGAGGTAGGAGCGTTCAGTCTGCGCCGCGGCGGTGTAGCCGTCGGAGTCGTACTCCCACGTGGTCGCCGTGACGGTGTCGTTGTTCGCCTGGGTGCGTATCTGCTCGGCGAGGCTTTGGTCGTCCCAGATGAAGCGAATCTCCTCCGCGACCTCGCCGTCGTTGGCGAGGCGCTGTTTCAGATAGCGGCGGCCGAGCGGGTCGTACCGGTACCGCCACCGCTGGCCCTCAGGCGTGGATGCCTCGGTGAGCCGATCGAAGCAGTCGTAAGCAAATGCCCATGCCCTCGATTGCCCGGACAGCGTGCGACGAGTGATCCGGGTTAGGCGGCCTTGCGCATCATGCTCATACGACGTGCGTCCCGCTTGCCGCAACAGCGCTCCCTGCAGAACGCGGGCACCGCTATCGTCGGAGCCTTCCGATGTGCTGGGAACAGTGACGTCCAACAGACGCCCCGCCGCATCGTAGGCGTACTGCTCGCTCCAATCGGCGGCGCGCACCGCCGTTACGCGTCCGCGCGTGTCGAGTTCGTATGCCCGGTCACCGGCCACCGTGTCGTGCACGGACTCGGGGATTCCGTCGTTGCGGTAGGTGAATGCCTGCTCGCGCAGTAGCCGCGAAGAGCGGGCCTCACTGGAGCCTTCGACCGAAACTAGCTGCGTGGAAGAGCGGCGTCCGACGCTGTCCCACGTGCTGGTTATCGCGGTGCTCTCGCCAATCCAGCGGTAGGACTCCCGGCCTGCCCCGTCGTAGCCGACGGCGATGTGTGTGCCCGCCGACGTCATTTCGGTGACCCGGTGATTCGCGTCATGTGCCCAACTGGTTGCCGCGCCGCTCGACGTCCGCCGGGCGACACGCCGTCCGAGGAGGTCGTACGAGTTAGCGATAGCCAGGTCGTTGATGCTCTCGGACAGTACGCGGCCGACTGCGTCGTAGGTCAGATCGACCACGGCTTCGCCGTTGCTCGCTCTGGTCAGTCGGTCCGCTCCGTCGTAGCTGAAGGTGACCTCGTGCCCGTCGGACGCCCGCTGGGCAGCTATGCGGCCGAGATCGTCCCAGAGGAACTCGGCCCGCTCCCCGGCAGCGTTGACGCGTCCGATCAGCTGGCCGAATGCGTCGCGCTCATAACTGGCAGCGCGGCCGTCGAAGTCGGTCTCCGACGCGAGGTTGCCCATCGCATCGTAGGTATAACGCCAGGTCTGCCCAAGGGGGTTGGTCACAGTGGTGAGCCGGAGTTCAGTGTCGTAGGCGAACTCCAGGCGCGTACCGTCAGCCGCGATACGGGCGGTCGGGACGGAGAACGGACCGCGCTCGAACCGGGTGACCGCGCTGAGTGGGTCGGACTCCTCGATCAGGTCACCTTGCGGGTTATATCGGCGCTCTTGCCTGTAGCCGTCGGGCAATACACGCCAGAGAGGGAGTCCTTCAACGCTCCAGCCGTACTGGGTCGTAGCGCCGAGCGGATCAGTACTCTCGCTGACGCGCCCGAATGCGTCCCTGCGCATGAGCGTGCGGTTGCCCAGCGGATCGGTGCTGGCGACAAGCAGACCTGCTGCGTTGGACTCGAGGACGGTGCGCGCTCCGGCCGCGTCGATGATCGCGCACGCTGCACCGTGCGGGCTGCGCTCGTAGCTGGTGGTCGCGCCGCACGGGTCGATCTCGGCGAGGAGGTTTCCCAAATCGTCGTACTCGTAGCTCCAGGTTGCCCCGTCCGGGCGGGTAAGGCGTGTCGGCCGGAAATGCGGCCCGTACTCGATGTCGGTGGCCGAGCCGTCTGGCCGCTCGATCCGGACAAGCTGCCCGGCAGGGTCTCGCTGATAGCGTGTTGCGCGGCCGAGCGCATCGACCGAACTGGCGATCTCGCCGTCCTGGTCGTACTCGGCAGTGCTCTCGGCTCCGAGCGCGTCGACGAGCTTGGTCACCCGGTGCTGCTCGTCGTAGTGGAAGGACGTCGACTGGCCGAGGCTGTCGGTATAGACGGTGACGCGGTTCTTCGGGTCGTAGGCGAAGGCGCCGGAGCCATAGCCGTCCTGCCCGCTCGTGCGCACGACGCGGCCGGCTAGGTCGTACTCGTACGTGAACTCGAAGCCGCTGCGATCAACCCATGCGATGATCCGGTCCTGAGCGTCCCAGTCGTAGCAGAACGGCACCCCGCTCGAGTCGACGACGCCGATCAGACGTCCCCTCGGGTCATATTGATACCGGAGCAGGACGGTGCCTTCTGAGTTTGCAGCTGTCTCAAGCAGCCGCAGACCCTCGACGCGGAACCCAGCGGGCGTGTAGACAGTCTCCACTGCGACTCGGTAGCCGCCGTTGTGCTGCACCTCGACTGGAAGATCTTCATCCCGAAGGATCGTGATCCGGTTACCGTTGCGGTCGGCAATCGCGGTCAGAGGCCTGAGCACAGTGTCGTGTCGGTCAGGACTGCCCGCAACGCTGGCGAATTCGTACCGCCACCCGGCTGATCGCTCCTCGACCCGGATCGTGTCCGTCGTGCGGTCCCACGCGAGCGTCAGCGTCCGTCCGGCGGCTGAATGAACGACTTCGCCGGGTTGGCTCGGTACCGGAAAGCTGAGGATGCGGCAATCGTCATCGAACAGGGTGATTCCGTCGTCGCCGACGAGCACGCGGATGTCGAGAGTAGAGGACCAGCCCGGACCGAAGAGGCGGCCTCCGGGGAACGCCGTGGTGTACGCGCGGCGCAGCACGAGCGGGAGTAGACCGGGAAGTTGCACGTCGATTCCCGCGGTGACGAACTGCCCGCTGATCACGTCGACGGGCTCGCCGACCTGATTGCAACCCGAGGAACCACCACGATTGACCGCCGGGCTCCCTCCGTCCTGACCGCCGGTGTTCTTGCCCCCGAACGAGTCCGTGACCGGACCGCCGTTGTTCGTGGGAGTCTTGCCACCGGAGGGGGCCCCGCCCTCCTCCGGATTCCTGGTGCCGACCTGCGGCCTGTCGTTACCCATCCCGTTGTACTTGGTGCCGAGATCGCTATCGGTGTTCTGCATAGCGTGGGCGCCATCGACTGAAGTATCGGCCGTGAGGTCGTGGAAGTCCGCGGTCTTGCTCGTGATGTCGTCCGCAGCCTTGCTGAACGTTTCCTTGAGCGCGATCGCTGCGTCGCGTTGTGCCTGGCTCGCCATCAGAACTGAATCTCCGAAGCCTGTGCATGGAAGTTGGTTGCATGTGAGCGCATCGTGTCGGCATGCTGCCGCAGCAGACTCGCCTGCTGCTCGACTATCCCGACGTCCAGCTTCACTACCCCGTTGCCAAGCGGATCGACGCCGCCCGGTGCGTTCTTCCAGTCCAGCCCGGCAAGCATCGCCTCGACCTTCTCGACCAACGGCTGTGACGCGGCCTGGATCACTTTGCCGATCACGTATTGCTCCAAGTCCTGGATCAGCGAGTTCCCGAGCGCCTCACCGAGTTCCTCGAGCCCCGGGAGCGCCGCCAATGACGCCCCGGCCGTCTCCGGCGCGGCCGCCAGCGCTGCGGCGTACCCGAACGCAAGCTCCCCTAGTTGCAGCAAGGCCTGCCCCTTTTGCGCTACGACGTACAGAGCCCATGCGTCCAGCGCATCCGCCAGGATCGAGCAGGCCTCCGTCACCTCATGCACGTGCGCAGCCGAAAGGTGCGCCCAGCCAGCGGACATCGCCTGGCTCGAACCTCCCTGATACGCATCGGCGATGCCCGTCACGGCCCTCGTCGCATCCTCATGCGTCTGGGCGACTGCCTGACCGAACTCCCTCGTCAGCTGCGCGAAGTGGTGCAGCGCGTCCTCGTTGATGTACGGCCACTCCACCCCGATCGCGTTCAAAAACGTCACTACCGGAAACGGCAGATCATCGACAGCCACGCCCCACCCCTCACCTGCAATGCCCCACGCCGCCCCTCGACAAGCGGCCAGCTCAAGCCTACCGAGCGGCTGCTCGACCACACAACGAATTGGCCTGCCGCAGACGGTCAGTGACGTGGTGCCAATGCCACAAGGCACCAGCCCTGATCTTGTTCTTTAAGTGCGCCACGAGCGCGGAAGGTGGGGTTGTTGTGTAGGTCAAGCTATCGTCGGCTCCGGCCTCGACTGATAGATCGGCCGGAGGCGCCAAAGACGCTCATTGCGCAGGGGTGGCCGAGCTGTCCGCGCGTGACCCGAAGGCGGCGCTGACCAAGAGATTCGACCCGTCGATTCCAACAGGGCGAAATGTCAGCGAAAGCAGTTCAAGATCATTCCGGAACTCTCCCGCTTCCCTCCCGCCGACGCCCGCGTACGGGCATCCGGGCGGGAGGGCGGACGGCGAAAGGGCACGTCTGCACCATGCCGATGGGTGGGGCGCGTGGGACTCGAACCCACAACCCAAGGATTAAAAGTTCGGGCACAGATGTGTCGGGCGATGATGTGCCGTGACGTAGTTAGTCGTTCTCGCTGGTCAGTGTGCCGTCTCGTGCCATCGTGTCACGGCCCTGACGCCCTCGCGGTGGCTCGTCCGTGACCAATCGGCGACCACGGTAACGGCTCCGGGTCAGTCGGACGGCCCTGCGGGTGGTGCGGCTGGCGCCCCCGAAATGCGGGCAACCATCTTGCGGACTCCCTCGGGCGTCTTGCCGATCGCCGCACCGATCTCGCGTAGCGACTTGCCCTCGCCGTGGGCCTTGACGACGAGCTGCTCGAGGAGATCCTGGCCGGCCTGAACCTTCTTCGCCTGCTTCTTGAGCCGACTCATGACATCTTCCATGTTCCCCATGATGGCCAGTGGGCACGGCAACGTCAACTCAGTTGACACCAGGGAGGTTCGAGCGCATACTAAAAGTGTCAACTCAGTTGACACGATAGCAAGTGGCAGAAGGCGGCCTCGCCAGGTGCTCTAACACCT
>Ga0307509_10010130_pt1 | contig 11607 bp, 19 predicted proteins | sample 10_EM_MG_FD_202245 | JGI IMG/M metagenome (GOLD analysis project Ga0307509, IMG submission 202245) | Populus trichocarpa ectomycorrhiza microbial communities from riparian zone in the Pacific Northwest, United States - 10_EM | ecosystem: Host-associated > Plants > Roots > Unclassified | place... | reverse complement strand
AAACGATACGATCACCAGGTATGTGAGGTTGTTTGGGTTAAAGAGTTTCCTTGGAGGCGCACTTGTTCTCGCTTTGATTTATTTCTGAGGGGTTGCCCTTCCCCTTGCTTTGCCATCTTGTTCTCTTATCCTTATTGGCTTTCCATACTTGCTTCGAATTCCTTGCGTGTTCTGCTTTTATTTGTTATCAGCGTTCTTTCACCTCCGCCTCTTGTATTTCATTGCAATTAGATAACCTATTCTTATCCTTATTATCACCGTCACTATCCGTTCATCCATTTCGTCTCTCGCTTGCACTCCTATTACTTTCGCCGTTCCACATTTGAGCTCTCGCTTACAGACGCCCGTTTGATAGACTTCAAGAAGACCTGAGTGCATGGCAGGCCCGAGAAGCGTAGCAGCCTCGCGGATTCGGTCTGGTTTTCATGAACCAAGGTAACGCGCACTCGCCTTGTGTGTGGGTTAGATCTCTCTCTCTCTCTCTCATGTTTTCACATGCATCCGTTTGTTGTGGAATTCATTAGCACCCTCTACTCTTAGTCGCATACCCTCTCCCCACCCCCTTACTCGAGCTAGTACAGGTCTCACTTAGAGACTATTATCTTGTCACCTTTTTGTCTCGCGTATTACCCGGAAATGTGGACTGGCCAATTGTAAAATAAACACCGATCGGTTGGGGTCGAACGATTCGCGGGTATTTATGTCAAAGCGAGAGGCGGGGCGTCGGTGGGGAACACCGTGACAGCGGATGATTCAAAAGGGCTGCTCTTCCTTGATCGGCCTCCTTCCCTCTTTCCCCGACCATCCCCTTGTATCCATCCATACCCCCCTCTATACCTAACGACTCGCCATGGGTGTTCAACGCGAACCTGGCCAGAAGGGCGTGAGCTGGTCCAACATTGCTGTCGGTAAGTTAAACCCGTTGTCCGACGCGTCCCGTGTGGGCTCACTTCACACCCGCGCACAGGAGGCATCATGAATATGGTGATTTCATCCTCTGCAATTCGGCCTACTTATTCTGACCGGTGTACGCGATTCCGCGCGGTTTAACGTGTAGTTTGTGAGTGCTGCCTCGAACGTTCTCTCGCTTTCTCCGTGCTGAGGGATCTCGTTATGCAGGAAGTCACGACGTTGGGTCAACCTCTCGAGGTGCTCAAGACGCAAATGGCCGCTAACAGGTCTCAGACGATGTTCCAAGCCGTCCAAACCGTTTGGAGTAGAGGGGGTGTCGCAGGTTTCTACCAGGGACTCATCCCTTGGGTATGTGATCACGCGTTCCTCTTGTGCTTCTGGATATGATGTTATCCGACCCATAGGCCTGGATCGAGGCTTCAACCAAGGGTGCAGTCCTTCTGTTCACCGCCTCAGAAATTGAGACGGCCACGACTGCCGCGGGGGTCAACCCTGCCGTCGCCGGTCTACTTGGTGGTATGGGCGGCGGCATCGTTCAGGCCTACGCTACCATGGGTGAGTCCTTTTAGCTCCAAACAACCAGATCTTGATGCTCTGCGTGAGTGCATCATCCTGTGATGATTCGAGCCCGCGTTCAGGTGGTGACAGCTAGTGATCTTGTTCACGATGCTGCTTATCTCACAATATAACCCATGTCTTCTGAGCATCCCTTACCTCGCGATCCAAGCGAACTTTGTCTGACCATCGTTCATTCTCAGGTTTCTGCACGTGTATGAAGACTGCAGAAATCACGCGCCACAAGCAAGCCGCGAGCGGTGTCAAACCTCCATCGACTTGGGCTGTATTCGCTGACATCTACCGTCGCGAGGGTATCAGGGGTATCAACAAGGGCGTGAACGCCGTTGCGGTGCGCCAATGCACTAACTGGGGCTCCCGGTGCGTTATTATCGTGATCCTGGTCGGGACGCCATTTGGTGGCTAACTCTCGTTTCAGTATGGGTTTCGCGCGCCTCGCCGAATCATCGATCAGGAAGGCTCAGGGCAAATCCGAGAGCGATAGTTTGAGCGCGTTGGAAAAGGTTGCCGCTTCCACCGTTGGCGGTGCTTTGGCCACTTGGAACCAGCCCATTGAGGTTGTCCGTGTTGAGGTGAGTTCCTCTGGGATCTGAGTGAAGGATAATCAGCTGATCCACGGCTCATTCTCCAGATGCAATCCATGTCCAAAGCTGCTGCTAACTCGAACCGACCCGCCAAGTTGACGATATTCAACACGCTCGGCTACATTTACAAGGAGAACGGCATCAAAGGTCTCTACCGTGGTGTTACTCCTCGTATCGGCCTCGGTATCTGGCAAACGGTGTGCATGGTTTCGTTCGCGGACTACGTCAAGGAATGGGTGAAAAAGTGATTGCACTTTTCTCTTGGTGGGGATGAGGATACCTCCATGCTCGTTAGAGGTGACTCTTTTCCGGAGATCAGGGTCACGCTGCAGTGGCATAAATTATGACAACAGCACATACCTTCCTTTAATCCATAGCCTAATGCACCTTACATCTTGATGATCCTGGGAGGAGAGCTCTGAAAGGGAAGCTATGATCGCCCGATCACCATCGCCTTCACGGAAACAACCTCGCAGGATTCTTTTTCCTTTGGCGTAGCGTGATGCTCGGTCATCCCCTAGCGGCGGGGTGCTCTGTATGACACCCGGAGGATAAGTCCCTTGCTACGCGCTGGCCATTGTAACTCCGTGGGGCTGGTACCATGCGGTGCTCGAGATCTCCTCGGTCTCTTCGGTGCCGCGCTCACGAGGGGCAGGAAACGATGTTTGGGTAAGAAATTAGCTTTAGGAAATTCTGCCTGACGGAATATCTGTCAGATTAGATTTCATACAAGAGGGTTGTTCACGGTGCCACGTAGCTGGATTCCCACCCTATGTAATAAGAGGGGAGCCGACACCCAGATATCCAGCTGAAGGACGCGCGGCGCTGAAACGCTACTAAACTCTCATTGTGTAATATGTGAAGCGATTGCACTCAATTGGCATCGCACTGATAGAACAGTGCCCACGCATGGGCGTCGAGCCTTGAAGCTTGAAGTTTGATATCTCACGCGAAGAGCGGTAGGTGATGTTGTCCCCTCTTAGGTTGTGACTGGACCCTCCCCGTTTCGGGCGCCCGAGTTCACCGTATCTGCCTTGCAACTACCCAACTCCCGTATATAACCCACTCGATCTCGACATGCTGAGCCCCACCTTGGGCTCTCTCACCTTGCAAGATGTCTCCCTCCAACTCCTTCTCGACTCCGCCGAGCGATCGCGAACGTGGCGAAAGGCGATCCCCAGCTCCGGTCCCCGCGGCCAGAGGGGTGGACGCTTCTGATGTTGCAAGGAAACCACTGTTTTTATACGGAGCTCGAAAAGCTTCCCTCACCCTCGATATCATCGTGGTCGGTTGCGGTCTTGGTGGTTTGGGTGTAGCATTTTGTCTCACCCAAGCTGGTCACCGCGTGACGATCATCGAAGCCTCCCCCGTCATTGGGGAAATCGGTGCAGGCATCCAAGTCAGCCCTAATTCTAGTCGGTTGCTTCGGAGATGGGGCTTGGGAAAGCATTTGGATGATGTCGCCGTCCAACCGGAAGCCGTCGCGTTCAGGAGGTACGATACCGGCGAACTGGTGGGGTTCACGAGGTGGGAAGGAATTATGGAGAGGGAATACGGTGCACCGTATTACCACATTCACCGCGCCGACTTTCACAAACTCCTATATGACCTCGTCGCCCCGCACGTCACCATACTGTTGGGCTCGGCCGTTATTGGATGCGATCCGGGTCCAGTGTCACCTTCCGTCACTCTCGAGTCTGGAAAGGTCATAAGGGCGGATTTGATTGTTGGCGCGGACGGCGTGAAGAGCTATATTCAGCAAGTCGTGTCAGGGAAGCCGATTCCAGCGGAGCCAACGGGAGACGCAGCCTATCGGGCTACGATTCCCGCCTCGCTGATGATGCAAGACCCGGAACTACGTGGGTTCATTGAACACCCACAGGTGGCTGGATGGATGGCGCCTAGGAGGCACCTTATGTCATACCCCATTGTACGTCTCCCTCCCTTCTTTCCGATTCCCCACTCAAATGTGCTGACCCTACGATGTCCTTTTGTAGAGGAGGAAGGAGGAGTTTAACGTGGTTATGTTGCACCCAGATGATGGGTCGGTCGAATCCTGGACTGCGGAAGGAAATGCGGATAAGATGAGGAGCGATTTCAGTGACTTTGAACCACGGTGAGAAGAAAGAAACACCCAATTCTTGGAGTATGTTGCTCAATATGCTTGTAGAGTCCGCAGATTGCTCGAGTTCGTCCAGTCTACCCGTAAATGGCGCTTGGTGGACCGGAGGCCACTGAATAAATGGAACCACGACTCTGGACGTGTGACCCTGCTGGGAGATGCATGCCATCCGATGTTGGCAAGTCATATCGTGGACTTGCTCTAAAACCTTATCATTGATTGTTGATGATAGCCGTACAGGGCGCAAGGCGCCGCGATGGCGATCGAAGACGGAGCAGTGCTCGGTAACCTACTCTCGAGAATTTCCCGAATGTCTCAATTGGGGCCCCTTCTCAAAGCCTACCAGGATCTCCGACTTCCTCGCACCACGATGGTACAAGAATCCTCGCGACTTAACCAGCGCATCTTCCACCTTCCAGACGGGCCGGAACAGAGAGAACGGGATGAGAACATGCGGAAGGCGATGGCCATGGAACTCTCTGGCGGTCTGGGGGCCGCACGGCGTGAATCGGATGGGAATCAGAATCAATGGGCCGATAAGAAGAAGAGCGACGAGTTGTTTGGATACGATGCGGACGCTGAGGTGGATAAGTGGTGGGCGGTTCATGGGAGGAAGTTGGACGTGGCCGTGAGATCGAAGCTGTGAATGACGATTACTGAGGACCGTATTTGGGGATATGTTAGTTTGTACGTGCATAACTATCTGTTCTTGTATTTTATATTCCATAGGCGTTTGGAACGTGTCGATCCCGAACCGCGCCGTGCAATGCAACATCGATTGGGTGCGAAGTTCGGATGACCAGTCGTGGGAACAGCCCTCGACCCGAGACTAAGGATCCAGGCGACGCTTAAGCGTGGGAAACTACCATGAGGTTCAGGATGAGATCAAGGCTTCCCTGCGTCGCGAGCTTCTCAGTGCCTTTGTTTCTCTCCCCCTTCCTCCACCCACCGCCGTGCCCCCAATAACCTGATGTCTCTCAAGGTTGTTCAGACCAGCCGCCTCATGCAGGCTTATCTGCATCAGCTCAAACACAATGAATTGAGGACCAAGGCCATCACAGCAGGTGCGTGACACTCGGACACCCGCATCCGCACCCGCTCGACGCCGTAAACTGACCCATGCTCGTTCATCTGCCTCTTTGTAGGCGTTTTGGGATTCCTCCAGGAAGTTCTCGCGAGGCATTTCGCGGGAGTCCCGTCCCGTAAAGTCCATGCATCCGGCGGTCCGCTCGAACACCTCTTCGCGGCATCCAAAGTGAACGCCAAAGCATTCAAAATGGCGTTATTCGGTTTCCTCGTCTCAGCACCCCTGGGCCACGTGTTGGTCAAGACCATGCAGAGGTTCTTTGCCGGTCGCACTGGGCCGGGCGCGAAGCTCGGGATGCTCGCCACGAGTTTGCTCGTCATCGCTCCCATTCAGATCGCGGTGTTCTTGGCGAACAGCGCCGTCGTTGAGGGTGCGAGGACCGGGGAAGCCGTTTTGAGGGTCATAAAGAGAGGGTTTGCGCCGGTTTTGGGTGTTACTTGGATCACAAGTCCGACCGCTATCATCGTTGCTCAGACATTCTTGCCACCTGAGGTGTGTAGTTCGCGTTCCACTGTAGACATTATCACTGACCGTTTTTACCTTCTTCGCAGTTTGAAGTTCCGTTCTTCAATTTGGTCCAGTTCTGCACTGGGGTAAGGTTTCCTCAACTCCGATCACTTGTTTTATCATTTCACTAACCCATCTCGAATTCAGCTCTTCTTCAACACCGCTGCGATCAAGGCCGCCCTCGCCGCTCAGAAGAAGAAGGACGTGAAAAAGGATTAACTACCACCTCGTATCCACCTCAATCGTCCTATTTTCTTTGATCGTCCGCAAGTTGTACACTCACTCCCCCGCCCTTCTTGCCCTTTCTCGCAGCCTCCGATCTTATCATTTACCTGCGCTTGGACGTATTGTAGTGCTTCCACCACATTGTACCCCTCCAGTCACCCGAAATAACGATGCGCAAACCTGCTCTTCCTCAATCAACTATAACTAACAATTACAATCGTTCTACCCCGTTGAGATGGACGGAGAAGCACCATCCGCTCGAACACTCGATCGAGCATTCATGCGCACTTGGATATACTCCGAATGGTGACGCACGAAACTTCGTCGGCAGCTTGATGTTGCTCGTTCTGTTGGGACGAGTACCGATGTCTCGTCTTCCACGATCCGTCCTCTTGTTGATCTCCGACTTCGCTTTCCAGAACCCACCCATCGAGGTTATACGTCCCTGGGCGATGAACCCACACCTTCGCGTGAAGTTCTGTCATTTGAGATCGTTCCACCAACCCACGGAACGTCTTTCGCCCGGTATATTGCGGTGGGAGGATGTATCTACACCCATTTTCATCAGTGATTTTGAAGGGTGCGAAGGAAAAGGTAAGACTCACGGTGAAGAAGCCTTCTTGCTCTCGGAGGATGGTAACCGGAAGACAAACTTTGCCGGGTGCGTTAGCGAACAGTTCGAGATAATGAACGTCACAGGGACACTGCAAGACCTGGACACACAGAGATATAAGCACTCAATGCCAACGGGCGGAAGGTTCACCCAACGAAACTACTCACCCCGCTTCGAAATCATGTTCAACCACCAACTCACACTTGGCGCTAACCACCACCGGGTTCGAGTTCACATTCCACTCTCCACCCCTCACCGCCCGCATGACTTCCACTTTCTCCCTCTGCGTCTCCGCATACATGCTCCTCTTGACCTTGGCACTCTCCGCTTCCTCAATTATGCTCCCCAAATCCCCATGCTCCGCTCCCAAAGTCAACCCAGACACCAAAACGTGCCCACACCGTCCCTGAGAGGGTATCTCCCAGAACACGAGCACATCCAAAGAGGTCGGATTGTACAATGGGAAGACGGTGTGGTAAGAAGCACTCGGTATGGTCGGGTACGTCCTCGAGAGCGATCGCCGGACGAGCCTTCGTTTGTTTTGCTGTACGAGATATGAGATGTCTTCCGAATCAAACATGAGGGTTGAGTTTGACTGTGAAGCGTCATTTGTGAGTGATGATAGAACATCAATTCAACAACGACTTACACCCGAGAAATGGGTACACGAGACCTCCAATGGAGGTGGTTCCGAAGGGTCAATCTCCTCTCCACGTAACACCGCCCCGATTTTCCGCCTGACATATTTCCTGGTCCCTTCGATTCCCTCTGCACCGCCCTCCCACCGTTTTACGCTGAAAGCCACGCGGGCTACCTGGCTTGGGGGTAAATCGACACTTGAAACCCTGGCGTCAGCTACCCGCCTTTAGATTTACGGACTGGTAGGAAAAACCTACATATACCCGTCCGTGGGGGAATGGCAGGACCACGATGGGCTCATGGTGGATATTTGCGGGATCTTCAGCGAGGCCGACGGAGTGGTGTTCTCTACGTCAAAGCTCAAATAAAACGCAGTGTCGCCACCCCTCCCCGGTTCCGACGAGATAGAAATCTCGAATGCTGGCTGGACCCGAACAGAAAGCGACGCCCGTGTTGACCTAAACTCTCCATCGTCCTTCATGTGGACGACCGGTTAGAATTCCGCCTCTCCGCCAGGCAAAACGCACGTACCAGACGGTAGACGAACATCAAACAGACGTTCCCATCGTCCACCCTGTCCGCGTGATAGACGATGGGAAGTTTGAAGTATCCTCCAGGTTTCAACACCCCCGACCCAGTATAGTCCTTAATTTGTATTTTTGATGGGGCAGGGTTCGAGAGGCTGTTTGGTGACCGGAGGACCTCCTCGCTTAAGCCTGAACAGTAGATTAGTTCCGTTCGCTTCGAATGCTGAAGTCTTACCTGCTGGTTTCTCGGTGGCAGCTGTTTCTATCCACACCACATTTTCAGGCCCAGACACCATCCAAATCTCGTTCACATCCTCCACTCCCGTGTTATTAATCCACAGCTCCAACCGCTCCCTCTCACCCTGAATCAGCGCCACTTCATGTCGATCCTCCACAAAGCTCGCGTCCAGACGCTGTCTGCATTCCTCGGTCTCAACCTCGACGAACAGGTCCGGAGCATAAGTTTTTTCTTGTCTTTGGGCGGCAGTGTCGTTGAGTCGCCGCCCACGGGCACCGAGGGACTCTGAACAAGGGATCGAAGCAAGGAATTTGTAGGTCAACTCTGTGAGCACCAGTTTTGTTGGTCGAAGAGATTTGATGGAGATTGGGATCTGGTGTTCGCGCGAGAATCAGCATGAGGAAAAAATCGAACACGGAAACCCCCTCACTGTGCGTTGCTCTCCAGGAGCCAAACGTATCTTATCTATTTCTTCAACCGCCACCAATCCTCCTTGAGGTTCATTGGTTCCGGTCTTCCCAGCCTCTTTCACTACCACGGTCAGATCCGTCAACTCCACATCGACCTGAAGTGGGTTCTTTAACACAAAGTCCGCCCATATAGTCTCTAGGGGCGAGCGTGAGATTGTCAACGGTTGGGCTGTCGGTACGAGAAGACATGCATACCGTTGACAATCGCTCTCCGCCTATTATCCAACTTTTCTTTCCCCCCTCTCGCTCGCCAAAATTCTGTCCACTCACGCTCCCGCTCCTTCCACTCACCCCTGTCGTCTCCCAAGTGGTCATCTCGAAGCCGCAACTTGGTGAACTTCGGTTTACAGAAGGTGATGGGGAGGTGGAAAGACGCCAAATCTATTTCCCCATCCGTGGTATCCACACAATGCTACGCAGACCATCGGGACAGCTTAGCGCGGGCCCAAGTATGCTGAGCTACCGACTCACTTTAAACGCGACGTGGAAATCTTCGAGGAATATCTTGTCCAAGTTGACTTGCGCATCTAGCACCGGAGGAACAGGCACCGTGCCATTTGGCCCCATGACAGACCCGGGGAGCGATAGCGACGGCGAGCTCGATGAGGTCCCTTTAAGCAGACCCAAGAATAGTTTGACGGCACCTTCGACATCTCCGGTGGTATATAAGAGCCGGCCTATTCCCCGAGGTCAGCCAGCTAAAGCAAAAATGGGTGGGGTTTTCTTACCAAGTGCGTGCTCGATTCCGGGAACGACCCCTTCGAACCCTTTCCACTCATTCTGTGATTTATCCTCGCTTTCCCAGAAAGACGGCGAGAATTCCTTCTCGATTGGTGATTCGTACATCACCTGTGCCCTTCTCAGGAAATAAGTCGTTAAAGGTTTCTGGTGAAACGGGTGATTAAAAAGGGCGAAGCAAGCGTTTGGAGGGCGCTCACAATACCACACTTCTCAAGTCTGTTAGCTGCAAGGAGGAACCAAAGTGCCGCTCTCCGACGGGCACCCTTGATCACGCTCAGTTGCGCCGCGTGTGCGAGTAACAGCGCTGCAGGTGCTTCTTCGGCCTGGGGGATAAAACAGCCTTGCGCGCATCAGAAACCCCCAAGAGCCCATACAATGTAGGGGAGAAACGCACAGAACCCGCAGCCCAAACCAGCCACCGTTCGCCCTCTAGCTCTCTACTGAGGAAGTCCTGTTTGGTGATTCCCACATCCCAGCATACCGTGTACGCTAGCGCGGTGACTAGCACCGATGCCGGGTAGCTAGTGTTGATGCTCATGATCGCGTGTTTGGCGTGTAGACCAATGGCGGGACTGGCGGCGAGCAGTAACGGGAGGGTTTCCTAACATTTGTGATCGCAGTAAGTCGGAGAGTCTCAAACAGAACGAAGACGCCCTCCGTTGCTTACAGAGCCACCATTTCCTTCTTTCCTGACAACCTCCCATATGGGAATGGCAAGCTTATAGTCGCCAAGGACGGTCGCAAACTCCGCGAGTCTCCGTTGTTGGGCAAGAGGGGTCACATATCCAGGGAGGGAAGCCACAGAACTTGTCGAACCCGTATGCCCATGCGAAGGGAGTGAAATCGTGCTTTGTGGAGCGGAGTTCGAAGCCGGGCCTGTCCCGAACAGTCGTCTAGTGGAAGTGAATAATCGGGAAGGGAGCCGTCGAGATGACGAATACTAGTAACCCACGAGTGCGATGCATGAGATACGTCTGGTCAGGCCCCAAGGGGCGAAAGGACAACTCACGGCTTCGTTCCACTCGAGAACGCATTTTCCCATCCAAGGGATCAGACTCTCCACAGCGAGTTCTCGCACGAACTTGGCAGTCGATGCTAGATCAGTTTCAATCATCTTGATGGTGAAGGATTCGGCGTGTGTTCGGGGTTGAGGGACACCCGGCCGAGAGGTTTCTGGATTATTGGGTAGTCGGGGGAGAAGGGCGGGCGAGGGAACGCCTGGGGGTGGAGGGCCAGGGACGGTGAGTTTGAGGAGATGAGTGTTGCTGTATTGCTTCTTAACGGCATTAAAGAGCGATTCTGTGCTGGCGTAGTTGAAGTTTAGTCCCTCAAAACCCATAACATCATGATATGCGCATACATTGGGTCTGAGAGCGACGAGGTCCCGCATTGGATGATGAGTGTGCAACGAAGGTACGCGGGGTCTACCCACGGTGGTAACTCGATCCGCCTTGAGTGAAGATCCTGCAGGGCCTGAAGTGGATTCGGAGCCGTCGTGGACACGGCAAAGATGACTAGAGTCGTAGGTTATGCCAAGGGTCGCATGAGATGAATGGATGAGCCACGTTCACTACTCACTGGCGACGGGGTGGTTCCATCCTTCAGTCCTTGAGGGCACAACATTTCCCTCGGCACACTTCTTGAGCTCTTCCCACCATGGCGTGGTTACACCCTCCGACTTTGCTCTGTCCATAATCTCGACCCATTTCGCAGCTTTTTCACTGAGACGCGAGCTCATCCAATCGATCGTCCTATTCGCCCGCTCCTCTTCATCTTCCTGGCATGCCTCCTCGATTTCGGCCAGATCGGAGAACCTGAGCGCGAATTGGGGAAGTTGGATTGCGGTCGCAGTTCTGGTCGTAACTGTCCAGGAAATACGCCAAGTGCGAACACGCAGTTTGCAGTGATCAGTTTGTGGATTGGATATCTTTGTGTGTTCCGTACCTGTGCCGAGCGGGGAGAAAGATTGGAGAAGTTGGGGAAGAGGTGGCAGGGCCCCAGATCTCAAGGCGACCTCTACGTCTGGAGAGGATACGACGCAGATGTGTGGACTAAGCGACACCGGGAGCGTCGGAGGCATCTCCGGGTCAGCTGAAGATGAGGCGAGGCAGTCAGGAAGGTGATCGACGCGTCATGGAAAATCAAAGTGATACGAGCGCGTATATTGCCGCTTGGGTTGCAGGATAAAAACACATCCGGCGCACATAGGTGTCCGTTCTACATAGTCATAGTGAGAGCCCAAGAAAGAGTCCAGTTGCGAAAATCCTGCGCAAAAAGAATCAGGGGGAGATGTCCTCTTTTTCAAAAGCCACCCCCGAAGCCACCCCCACCACCAAAAACAACCCCCCCACCCAAGACAACAACCC
>Ga0307509_10010129_pt1 | contig 11608 bp, 12 predicted proteins | sample 10_EM_MG_FD_202245 | JGI IMG/M metagenome (GOLD analysis project Ga0307509, IMG submission 202245) | Populus trichocarpa ectomycorrhiza microbial communities from riparian zone in the Pacific Northwest, United States - 10_EM | ecosystem: Host-associated > Plants > Roots > Unclassified | place... | reverse complement strand
GATGGAAGGTGATGGGAGTTGCGACTTTACATATGCAGCTAAGACACGACAACATGGAACCAAGATAAGTAATTGCCCCTACACGCGACCCGTCCACAGTTCTGTGCTTAGGCCAACCTCTTTTAAATAAGTAAAGAAGACGGTCCGATATCGAGACGATTATCAAAGGTTGAATGCCGAAGCAAATCGGTAGAGCATCGCGGTCACCGTGACCGTGTCCATGAGCGGCGGATGCATCTGTTACATTCGGCCCGGGTCAGTGTTTGTTGATGGTTTGAAATTATCAGCCGGACATACCACCACGCCTGCGCCAGCGGAACGGACAAAGTGAAGCTCCGCGTAGACATCCCCAAGCCCTTGATAACGGGTTGGCCGAGTGGGGCGAACGAAGGCGATCACGTTGTTATTAGGATCTTGTAGCTGGAGGGGAGGGGGGATTGTGATCAGATGCCCCTCGCATGTGGTATTCTAGTGAGACCCACCACAATATCCTGGCAGGTAGTACTTGGTCTCCATCTGTATTGGAAACCATCGGGGCCATTGAATACTCTCGAGTTCTTTGTTCACCCCATGTCAGATGGAATATGAAATCGAGACAAGACCAAAACACGCACGGGCATTCTTGGGTCTCGGCGGACCAAGTCGGCCATAGGAACGTGGTTCTGTGTGGTCAAAGGGGAGCGTAAGAAAGACGTCAAATGGGAAAGATCGTTGAAGCGAAGGTCTGACCTTCCCGATGACAGCGCGTCCGAGACCACCACCGGGGGCCCATTCTAGCTTGGCCACGCGATCCTCCTTGTTCGCACGGATCGCACGCCAAACAATGGTCGTGCTCTGTCCCTGCGCGTTGGTCTCGGTCTGGGAGGGTTGAATCAGGACCACCGGGGTGCGGCGATGCCGATAACACATACTTGGAACCGGTAGACGACGCCCCACGGACTGAAGAGTTGGCTTTGTCGGGGATCCTGAGATGTCCAGGAGAGTACATCGTTCTGGTTGCTACCCATGAATGCAGATGAGGATGGAGGTGGAGAGGACGATTACAACTTGAGTGTGGTCTGGAGAACTGGGAAGACTGGTGCTCTTCGGCAAGGCATTTTATACTTGCCCCGGGAGGGGGGCACATACTCATGGACACGGGTGATGGTGAATTGTTCGATCGAAACGTGGAAACAGTGACCGATAAAGCTGAATACAGGACTCGCAGCGTGTCGGCACGAGAAGTGGGCTGGCAGACGTGTCCAGGAGGGTCGTTCATTGGAGCAAGTCTCCCAATCCGCATTCAGGTCATGGCAAACTTGATCGGAAGGCAACACGAGGTGGCAGGTAAGCGCCGAGCTTGGGAGGCAGAATATCAACCATTACATTGGCTGCATGCAGCGTGATGTGCCCTGATTACGACAGCGGTGAGGACGACGATATTTACCAGAACAACGAAAAAAATAAATATACTGACCACGTAAAGAAGGGGGGGAAATTCACGGTGAGCTCGCCATGGCTGAGTGGGGAAAAAAGAATAAATTACTCACCGCCTAGAAAGCGACCTCTAACACGAGGCGGCGGAGGGCAAACGGATATGGTAACCTTGATGCGGGAGTCTGGCGACTGCTGCGGCTCCTTCCCCGGGTCGTGTCTCAACTCAAAGGGCGTGTAGACAGCGTGTCAACAATACCTCGAACAGCACAAAGGCGAGGCGTGATAAGGAAGATTCCTCCTGGGCACAATATGTCCAGCGCCCTCCGCCGCCGCCACTGCCACTAGTGCGGACGCAGCCGTGTAAGTTTCGATGTAGAATGGATCACCGAAAAGTCTATCCACGACTGAGAGTGTGCAAGTCCCATCAAGTCTGGAGTGATATGGTGCTCTGACCTGCGCAGCAGCCATCCGACGTGTCCGCGGCTCTTATTTCGATCTGGGGAACCAAATCGATGATCTTTCTCCAATATCAGCTCGAGGCTCTCAACACGGCATTCCGACCCGGGGTACAACGCCCTGCAATTGCGATTCTACCGAACATTCACAAGCTCCGGGATATTAAAACCCAAGATGGCCAGCGACCAGCATAAACGGCCAGGGCAGATCAACTGCAGCGGAGAATCATTCACCGGCAACCCGCGCGTTGGGTCGAGCTTCGCATCCTATCCCTGGGGCCCGGGGGATCAGCATATCCCGAGGTGGACGGGTAGAAGCGCACTCACATTCACAAAAGGAGGGAAAGAGGAGGAGCCACAAGAGCGCCCAAAGGTCACGGCACAACTTGCACGCCTAGCGTTCGAGCCGAACCGATGATGGTACTCGCAATCGCCTCAAGCCGCAGATGCCTCAGATGTTCATCGGTAGCTTTAATCTTTGCAATCTCGTACACGTGTTTGAGGCTGACAGTGCCAACTGTCTCGTGGCCTGGTCGGCCGGTTCCCTTCTCGATGCCTGCTGCCTTTTTCAGAAAATATGACACCGTTGGGGTTTTCGTGACGAAGGTGAAGGATCGATCAGGGTAGATGTTGATCACGGTAGGAATTGGGATTCCCGGAGAGATATGTGCTGTACGGGCGTTGAACTCCTTGCAAAAGTCCATTGACCTAACGCCGCGAGCGCCGAGAGCAGGACCAACAGGAGGCGTAGGTGCAGCCTTGCCTGCAGCGATGAGGAGGCGCTGTTGTTCGCAGGGTCGAGGAACTGAGATTGAATCGAAATAGGAGAAAGATGTACACGCACGACAAACTGTGGCTTTGCTGCTGCTACGGCCTTTGACATAACCGCAACCTGGTGAAAAAAAAAGAGACAGACGCCCGAGCGCCGCTACGCTCTGGGAATGGGGATGTGGAGATCACGTGAGGGACTCGGTATGGACGCCGCGGAGTGCCCTTGTGACTTGAGTTTTTCAGGATTTTGATTCACCGCCAAGTGTTGCCAATTGAACTATCCCGAGGGTCGGGTAAACACGCCTTGGCCTTGAGTCCCAGTCGGATCTGAACGTTAGGCTGACGACCGGTCGCTGGCTATGGCCATTTTTTTACCATCCCTGACAGCCCCCTCGGTGCGATCTTTGTCCGTCTGACATGACATCCCGTCAAAAAACTACGCGAACGACCTTGCGCCCCGACGATCTGCCATCGGGGCTCGTGTCGACCTTCGGTTCCTTTTCCCGCGTTCACTTTACTCGACGTTGGGGCACGAGGTAAAGTTTCATGTGGATATAACGCCGTTATACAGGTCAAAGGCGTGTTCGGGCGTCCCAAACGAGTCGCACTTGACCTGATTGGAAACATGTACCAGGGATCGAGCTTCGGTGCAGATGTGCGCCAAGTCCGGTCTTCGCTCTCCTCTGCTGACCTTCTAGATATTAAGATATGTGACGTAAAAGCCATGCTCCTTTTTATCAATCATGACGACGATCGCGCACGACCCACACCCACGAGAACGGGTCGAGATTTGTGGTGCGATTGGGCCCTTCGCGTGCGACACGTTCTCCTATCTACTTCCATCAACACACCAGTTTAGGTATCCGCTCGTTTCCTCTGCCCCATTCGCTCGGGTTTGCTCGAGTCTAGTCTCCTGACCGTCAGGAGCCTCCATCCGCACTCCCCGCCGCTAGGCGAGCGGCCTGCAGGTGATAGCAGACAAATGTCCGTGCTTAAATTAAATCACGCACCAGCACACACCATTGGCTCCTCTCATGGCCACCATGCATATTCGTTGTGTCGCGCTTGTTACTAAGCGATTGGGTTCCCCTGCCCGCATCAATATCCAGCCTTCGCCCCACTTTGCACACTATTTCACTGCTATCTTCTGTCGTCTTGCGGCGACACAACGCCGCAACCAAACATCGCAAGCCCCAAATCCTACGTGCCCTCGTCGTGACACAAATGAATTTTTTGCCCTGAGCCACTCCCCCTGCACAGTCAGAGTTTGTCGTCACCTCATGTCCTGTCGGCAATTGAATCTCCAACCCCCCACCCCCCACATCGTTTTCACACCAGCCAGCGGGCGACACGCACGCCACGAGGGGTGCCAAACCTCCTTTTGTCGTCTCCGCTTGTGGGAGCCGCCGGTTTGAAATTTTGATTGTAGGCATGTTGAATACGCGTTTGACTTCCACCGACATCTCGCAAACCGTCAGAACCTCGCGGTTTCCTGTCGGATCGTGTCCTTTTTTGTTCCAGTTTGCAAGCTCCGTAACTTTTTCTGACCGCGAACCTACCATTTTGAGGGGGATCGCGTGTGCCTCCTGTCCATATATTCTCCTCCTAGCCAGGCGCCAAAACGACACGCGTCAAATGAAAGGCATAACAGGCAGTCTGCAGAAGGCGGCTTGGCTCCAGCCGGAATTTGAAAAACATCCGATCAAGTGGACGATGACCCGGAGCTCGAGTTGAGCTGCAATAGGTTACTTTACCCTTTCTAGATGCGATAACTCCCCACGCAGGAGGTGATCCACGTCAAATCTTTTCTTCTGTTCGATGTTCGGGCAAACCAACGAGTCCTATCCGAGTGTTTTCGTCGGTGGCTGGGCTCTGTCGTACCTCCATATTTGATCGGCGATCCCGCCATCCCTAGAGGCCCAGGGGAAGTGACGATCTGTCGTGTATCAGGAGGCTCCACTGTATCATCATCAGCTAAGAAGCGTACCTCTCGGAGATCACATCTCTTCACTCGGCTTGCCATAACGATCGGTCTGCCAGCACAGATCTCCAGATACAAGATAACATTTATGAAGACGTGTTGGCGCCACAATATGCAATGATGGTTAACTGGATCACTTCTTTGAGGTGCCAATGTAAACTCAGGGGAAATAAGCCAACGAACGGACGGACTTACAAGATAACATATTCGAGATGGTTCATCCGCTGCTACTATTGATGATCTTGAGTACGGGCGTCCATCTCGTCCAGGTCATAAATGAAACCGGCGGACGAGGCGCGCATGATGATCTTGCTTTAGCGGATTGTGCCATCGTGTGTCAACGCGCCGCGCACCCGCATTTCTCGTCGTTTCATTATCGATGCATCTATTCCGCGAGTCGTTGGAATCGACATCAGTGATCACAGTAACGGTCGTGCTCCCCTAAAGGATATGTACACGTTGTTCGACTCCGGTAAGGGCGTCTGAAATTAGCCCCTCTACGTGACACTGGATTTCGATAATCAGACGGCTCATCGTTTAGAGAGATGACTGGACTTGGCCAACAGTTATCACTACGAGCGCCCCTTTTGAAAGCTAGGGGTACAACTACAGTCGGAAGGCACGAGAGCTGTAGTCCTGACATATGAAATTCTTACCTGAGCTGCGGAAGGATCGTCCCTGTTGTACCATCTCGCCGCTTCCGGTGTGTGCCATACGACACTAGGACACTAAGATACATGATCAATACACCACCCCCGACATATGGTCGACTGGAACAGGACTCGTTGCCTGCTTAGATTCAATTGGTGGCATCTAGTAGGGAAAAAGTTGTTCCACCGCTCACACGATAGGCACTTGGGGCGACTTTCGGTCCAGCATGGTTTCGAAATCTGAAGGCTGTTACTAGTATGCATATGATCACTCCAGACATACCACGCTAGTGCGGCCTTCTCTCTCCTTCGTGTAACAGAAGCGCCTTGTTCATTGCCGAGGGTTCTAAGACCGTCAAGAGCTTTCCCTGGATAAGGGCTCTTCACCACGGAGGCCACCATGTGGAATTGATAAATGAACTCTAGGGATGTGACGAGCCGCCGCATGGGCTTTTGCTTTGTCGTATACGGTTCCGCTGTCATATCATTCTCGAGGGTCTGAACGTTTTGGAGTTTCTTGTGGCGAGGATGGAACGACAGTGCCGGGTTGAGGCCGTCTGTGACGATACGAAGGAATAAAATGTTCGTAATATTTACACTCACTTTCCAAAGATCGATCCCGATGACAGCGGCTTTTTAATCCCGGAGTCCCCAATAGAAGAGTTACGAACCAAACGAGGCGCGGCTTTTGCACAAAGGAAATCGCTACGGTTCCCATAGTTCGCTCCTCTAACCTGTTGGTGATGGTGAACGAAATCCCTATCAGCCATCCAGCTGTAGGGTCGAGTCCGAGGAAACCTTCCAATGTTCCACATGCCAGTGACCTGGACACATCAAGACGCGGCATTCTCAGGGGTGGATGTCTGGACTCGTCCTAACAGTGGCAATCACAATTTGCGGCGTGTCAATCACTCTGCATCGCCCCGGGCCTCTCTACCACCAGTAGTGGCGTCGAAGTTCTCTTCATCCAGCTCTAGTTCGCCGGTGAAAGTTACACCAACCATAGCGGCTAGCTCCCAACTCCCTGCCCTCATCTCACATTCGTCGAAGTGGTGGCCAAGTTATCGAACATTCAAGGGTCCCCGGGCCCCATCAACACTCAACTCAGGCCAGAGCAGTCGGGATCCCTCCGGACGATTCACAAATGCCCCCAATTGTATTCCACCTTATCTCCTCACGCATGGATACCGTCACCCAGCCAGATGGAACATCCCAACTTCTTCGTATAGCGCTGGAAATACTCCCATCCTCAAGAGATTCCTTGCAGTTTCACGCACGTCTTAATAGGGTATCCCACTAGGACTACCTCTCAAGGCACTTTCGCCAGACTTCCTCTCAAACTTATACACCCCGAATTTCTCCCTCCGACCAACATGCCATGGGTACCTCTGTTTGGTAAGAATCGTGACGCCCCGGGCAGCAATGTTCGACGGTGGTTTCAGATATCGCACGGGAATGAGATATCCCCGGGTAACGTTCACTCCGATGATTGCTTTGTATTCCTATCTGGATCACTGACTCTTCCCGACATTACGATCTATAGCGAGTCGGTTTGCACTTGGACTGTACCTTCGGGAACATCAAATGTTTCTGGCGCCAGACTGGGCCCACTCTACTCCCAGCTTAGAGCCGCGGGACCTATGGCATCACCGGGAAGAAACAGTTGAGGTGAGATGTTCGGTGCTTCTATACGTGATCTCGCGACTCACGTCACTGGAACAGCGCCTTGTTTAATCTCGACAAGTGGACTTTCGTTCCCTTCTGTCAGAGATGACGAACGCCATCCTATAACTAACATAAGGAAAGCCTTAGATATGGCTGCCTGGTCCCCAGGACCGGGGGGATGGCCGGTTTACCCGAGTTAATCGCCATACACCAAGATAAAATAACACTGTTCGTAATCCATTCGTCCGCGACTTGAAGTGTGTATTTCCACAGAGAACGCTGCGAACTTGCGTGACACAAGCACAATCTCGTTTATCGGAGTGAATTGCTTCCGCAACGGCGACCGCCATCACCCCGACCCAACCCTCGGATGAATTGATGAATGATGCATGGTTGATACTGCTGTTCTCCAGCTGGTATGTCAAGGCGTTCAAGCTCGAAGCAAGCGAGGGTAAACACTCTTTCGCGGTTCACTACATCCAGTGCCAGTGAAACACGGTCCATTTCAAGTGTTTCCCCCACCTTGGGGGAGAGTTGTCAGGAGACAGGGGGGCAGTAAAGCACGACCTGTGCAACGATCGACTACCCCCAGCTACCTCCCCACACGGCTTTCACGGAGGTCCCCACATCTGGTCGGTTTTAGTCGATCTGATCGTGCATTCGCCAGGGAGTCATTGGTATCCCCTCTCCGGAACAAACCAGAAATGAATGTCGACCGTGTAGTCAATCAGAGTATTTGTCTTTAAGGTGGGTCGTGTCCTCGTCGAGGACACCCGAACTCCGCTTTTCATATACGCACCACGCCGTTTCCACACTGCGATTCTAGTGTGCCGTCTCTCTGATCTTATTTATTTGTGATAGGGTGATCCAACTGTATTGCAGGATGCACACATTATGAGCCACTGGAGGGGGTTACTGCGATGGGTACCGGAGGCGCTAGACCAAAACCAAAAGCCCCGATTTTGTCTTTCCAGCGCCATTAAGGAGCGCGTTAAAAGTTCCGTCTATATGCAATTGGACGCGGAGGGATCTATATCATCGAAATAATCATGTGCGCATCATCGCCGATTCGCTCGGCCGAATCACCCTCTAAACGCAAAAGATCCATCCGAAATGCGTCTCGGATTCTCGTTGCCTTCTGGAGTGCTGTAGTGGCGTCACAGGTTGATGTTGCGTGTTTTAATAGGAGACTTATGCTCGAAAGAGTCTGTACTGGTGTGGCGAACGGAACATCAGACGGTGGTGCCAGTCTAGAATTGGAGCAGTCGTCATTCGGCGATTGTACGCACAGATTGTTTGGCGTTTGTCGGCATGGCATCCACGTTGGGCCTGCCTCATTCAGTCAACGATGCACATGCATGTGAACCATCTACCGGCTCCATACGGCCCGGTCTCATCTCACCAACGCCAGCGTTTGCGTTTCTCAATCACTTGCCTTGGCCCTTGCTCCTCCAAGTTTTTCCCCAGTTCCTAAAGTATAGTCCCACTCAAAGAAAATCAATGAGTTCGGACGGACGCTCTCGCCGGCGCGAGCGGGTGGAGGAAGCTTATCAACTCCAGGTCAAAGCCGGACTGATGGCACGTCACATTCCTTTGACCGACCCGCACGACAAATCTACCGTGTCTTTCATTGGCATTCATGTATCAGCGTGCACAGGGAGCGGCGCAATATGGCGCCTTTGGCCTCGGCTCTGCAATTTTCGCGCATCGTACCTGGCCTGCTTTCCAGTCAGTTTCCGCCAACATCGTTTGTGATTGACCAATCACCTCGTCCTCGCCCAGACGTCAGACCCTCCCATTCAAGGGGTTTCTCGTATCCATAAGTTAGCCTCCGCGTACAGTGAGCTCTCCTGCTTCTCGCCCTAATCCTCTTTCTTTCCTAGTCACCATTTATGGCCTCATTTCTGGTGCCGATGCCGCGTTGCTCTCTCATGAGAGCCAGCAGCGCATGACCGAGAACGACCTGCGGCGGGAGGCACGCATTGACCTTGCGCGTCGTGGGCTTGTTGCCACCGAGTCACAGATCATGAAATGGAAGGACGAACACAAGCGGGGAAGGTTCCCGGCGAATCCCCAAGCTCGTACATGAAATAGATGCAATTATGATATTGTTGAAGTCGTGGCTTGCAATTCTACTCTACACAGCGTGTACGCTCTCGTGAGGACTAATGATACCTGATACCTAACGATTGGGAGAATGATGTTCATGAATGATTGACCGACAAAAATGCTTGGTAGCAGACTAGTGTCCAATTGTTGACAGTGGATTCGTAAAACACAAGACGTGGTGTCGGTGGGTCTAGTGAGCAGCTTGGTGGTATGACGTGGGTTGAAAGGAATCAGTGATCTGAGTGGGCGGACGTGGAGGAGGTCCAGGGTAGAATGGCTGCTGCCCTCTCTGCGTCACCGCAGATGGAGAGGAGGTCAAGTACTGCTGCTGAGACTGAGGGCTAGGGACTTGTGCCGGTGGCATAGGCAGTTGAGGCAGCGGTAACTGTTGGTAAGACCCCGTCGGCGGCAGCGATGGTGGAGGCGGTAATGGCAGACTTGGCCTGCCGGAGACCGATCTCGGATGTCCCGTCCGTAGGGGTATAGGCGACGGCGGCAGTGAGTTACTTGGTTGCGCCGTCCCGTCAGGTATACGCAAGTTAGGTGACTGGTGCGAGGGAGACGGTTGGGGTGATGGAGTAGAGGTATAACGATAAGACGAGCTTGCAGGAACAATAGCACTCATAGGGTTTGGGGGTGTATGGAACCCAGGCCCAAGACCCGGGGGTCCAGGGGGAACAGGGAGTGGATTGTGCTGGATAGGCGGGGGTGCGCGTTCGGGAGTGACTGGCGGCACCTGGTTGTGTCCGTATGGCAAGGGAAGTGCTCCGATCGCGTGAGGGTAAGCTTGATTCGCAGATATCGAGGCAGAGGACAAAACCAGTTGTCCAGTCTGCTGGGGTTGGGGAGGCAGTGGCCGCGACCCTGGAACGTGGTTCGATACCACACGGCTCATGACTTGTGGTACAGGAGCAGAGGAAGAAACGTATTCATGCGGTTGGTTAGAACCTGGCTGTACGAGACCCGGGTGGACCTGAGGTGGTGCTGATTGCGGAGGGGTGGGAATCGCTGGCAAAGGCGGCGTAGGAAGATGCGTCGATGGTGGTGCTGAAACTGGGGCGTTGTATCCTGCTTGTAGAACATACATAGGTTGTGGTTGTTGTGGAGAATTTGTTGACAGAAAAGGACCAGTGGAGGTTGATGCAGTTGAGAGTGTGGGAGCTGGAGAAACTGATGGGCCTGATGTGAAGCTCGCCGGAGCGGGTGTATGAGTTGGGGAGGAAGAATATCCGGGCACAGTGAGGTTTGCGTTTGTTGGTGGTGGTGCCAGGCCTGATGGTTCCGATCCATAAGAGGCCAGGGTACGAGACGAACGTGAAGTCGATTCAAACGTCGATGAAACCGGTATGAATCCAGAGGATGCAGCGGGCATGCTGTATCGCGGTCCGTGACGGGAGGGTGCATGATACGAGGACCTCGAAGGAGGGGGCGCGGGCTCATAGGCAGGTTGGTACTGCTGGATCTCATATGATTGGCTGCTCGCAAGTGAGTATCGGTGAGGTCGCTGCCCTATGGGTGTTACAGCTCTGTGGGTGAAGGTAGAAGTTGAGGTGTCATGGGCTGAGCTTTCCGACACTGGGAAGGGTAGAGAGGATGAGGACGACGTAGCAGAGTGCCCTGACGTCGATACTGATCGCGTTGAAAAGCTTGACGGCATTGGCTGGGTTCCAGATGATAAGCCAAGGGCAGGGGACACGATGAACAAAGGATATTCTCACCGGAAACGTGTCCCGTCTTCTCGGATCTAACACCGTCAACTCGCCCATGTCGTTGACCAATTGCTCCGTAGAAGCGCTTTGCTGCGCGCGCCCTCGCACTGTTTGCTCGTAGTCAGGCTTGTACAAATCAAGCCCCATGGACGAGTTTGATGGGAGCAATGACGAAGAAAACGAATCTCGACGGTGGTCATCACTTGAGCTACTGCTGCCATGTTGAACATGCCTGGGAGATCCCTCTGATGGAACAAAGACGCCAGGGCCACCATACTGTGGGTTCGCCTTGGCAAACTTTGGCACGGATTTCTTTTCGGGACGTGGCTCCTAGAGAGACTGGCAATCAGTGGGGAGATCGATGTATCATGGACCAAACGTAACGCACGTTCGACCAAAATGTGAGCTCTAGATAGACCTCGCCCGAGTATTTGCCCTTGTGAAGTAGCGTGAACCATTCTGAGAATAGTGTGAGCAAGCAGACAATTGGACAGACAATGAAGATGTACCATCTGTTTCACCCTTGGTTAAAACTTCATTGAGGTCTACCGTAGTCTCCCCAATGAGGTCCGGTTCCTTGTCGGCTGCAAAACAAGCAAGGGCCATCTTTTTTCCTCCTTGAATTCTCGTGGGACTGCGACTGGCCTTCGGGGGTAAAGGTGGAGGCGTCCCATCCTCCGAGAAGTTGAGAGCGTCAGAGTCCTCATAAATCGTAAATCGTATTTCTTCATCCCATTCTGGGTGCTGGCCGCCACGCTTGATGATCCTGGTCTTGCGTGTCTCGCCATTAAGCACAACCACACAATACGGATCTTGCTTCCCAAATTGCCTCTTGTTTGGCAAATTGCGCTG
>Ga0307509_10010128_pt1 | contig 11612 bp, 6 predicted proteins | sample 10_EM_MG_FD_202245 | JGI IMG/M metagenome (GOLD analysis project Ga0307509, IMG submission 202245) | Populus trichocarpa ectomycorrhiza microbial communities from riparian zone in the Pacific Northwest, United States - 10_EM | ecosystem: Host-associated > Plants > Roots > Unclassified | place... | reverse complement strand
TATCAAGGTTTATGAAGTGCTGGGCGGTGAGAAGGAGAGCTTTTTCGATGCTTTTGGGACAGTGCTCTCAGGGGCTGGGGTACCTTTCGATTGAGTGTCTTTCTTTCTTTTTAATATAACGCTTTCCAACATACTTAAAGTACGCTTTTGTTATTTCCGTTCCTCATATTTTGTGTTTGAGGTGTGGTTTATTGCTCAGCGCCTTGGAATGTGCTGGGCAGTATGTTTGTAGTTTTTTATATCGCATTCTGCCTTGTTCCAGAGGTAGCGGGTTCTGGAGGGGATATTTAAAATCATCGATTGTCCTTAATTCTGCGGTCCGGAGGGTATTTTTTTATTTCCAAGGCGGAGATTTAAATATACTTATGTGTCACTCATACATGGCTCCCAATGGGTGTTTTCCTTGATACTTGGAGATCATTTTGCTATGTTCTAGAAGAGGTATTTTTTGAATGATTACCGGACAACACATGAGAACCTCCTTGATTCCATGTATCAAACAAAGTAGTGTTGCAAGAGCAGTGTAACATGTATCCATGTTCCGGTAGCATGATACTGTTTGTATTGAGAGATTTCATTTGTTGGTGTCGGTTTAGATTTGGTTTGATTTGCCTATCTCCCAGAATTGTGTAATTCTGCAAGAATCAAAAGAGCCTGCTTGAAGATTGGGCAGTAAATTACGCAGTGATTTTCTCAGTTACGAAAGACAAGCTTGCAAATATAGATCTGATGCGCAGTACTTGCTATAAGGGACTCTGCTTACTGCTTCTACCTCAGCCACCAAGAGACCTTGATTGTGGAAAGTATGCCCGGGGCGGTTTACGCAATGGCCAACAGCATATTTTCCGGCGCTTTGACTAGGGGGGTTAGTACTGATGGGGCACGCAGCAGCGGATGATCTTACTCTCACTGTGACACCGGATATCAAGGGAATGGGAGCTAGAAAGAAGCTCATTGTCCATATACAAACCTTAGGGATTTCGCCCTTGTGTAGCCGACTTGCCAACACTTGTCATCGGAAGTGGGACTTGAAGGCTCCCTTGGCCGCTTGAAGTTGAGAATTCATGAGGTGGTTACCACAATGAACTCGAATTGTTCATATTTGTCTTTTCCCCCAACATTCCTGAGTCACTTTTTACCATGCCAGGGCGAGGAGCAATGGGTGCCCGACGGCGAGCTATGCTTAAGAACAATACAACAAAGCCATGACTACAAAAATAGTCTGCATTCTATCATTACAAAATGCCACTAGACACTCTATCTCCTCCAACTGTCTCCAACATATGAGCAGTCTTAACACCCATCACCCATAAGCTCCGACACACGCAGGAAAGGGAGAACTCTAATTTGCCCCTCCCCATTCCCTAATCTAAAAATTAAAAATTAAAAGGTATCCATCCTTCTGGTTCGCCGGTTAATCTACAAAACCAACTCTTCTCCAAGATCTTTCTCCAAAGAGCTCCTAACCTCCCTCCTAGCAGACCAAGTATCCTCCCTAGGGCTCTATTCGCCAACTTTTTCCTTCCTCGCTAAAGCACCGCTACAGCGTTCGGCTAGTACTGCGATTCGCGAATCAACCTGAACCACCACAGTGTCAGCTTGGACGATTAGCTTGGTGAGGATACCGTCGCTGGGGGTTCGAGGTCCATTTGGGGTCTATCAGCTCTGATCACCAGCTGGACGTTCCTAGAGGAGAAAGTGCCACCTTTCAGCTTCAACCTAGTGATTGTGCCTTCGGCCATGGTAATTCTTGGAGCTAGCATGCGATAATTTGAGGCTACATTTCAATAGGCTGTTGTCGCAGGGCCTGATTATTTTTTTGGTTAGTTGTTAGCGGGCAGATTATAATTGTAGGCTGAACGGTGGGAGAAGGATAGTATGGAAGAATACCTCGCACAAAAACCTGCTGCCATAATTCTGGTGAGATGTGGGAGGCTAGACAGCGGATCAATGATGATGCCATGTGGATATTGTAGTAACGAAGGAGGGGCTGTGTATGCGATGGAAGGGAGGTGGATGTTTCGAAGAAGTTCGGATTGAAAGATTAACAATTTCCCGATGAAAATCACTTATACACCTGTCTCTACTGTTGCTTTAATTTTTTTGTTTCTTTTAGTTCAGCGAAGTTGAAGTGAAGCAAGAAGCAGAAGTTGAGGGGTGAATAAAGTGCCTAAGTTCCGTACGAATATCTCTCTATCGTTTGCCACTCTGCGAGCCATAACCTCTCACATTGATAGCTAGATCTGGCAAATCCACCAGATCACAGATTCCCTGCTCAATCAAGACGTGATCGAGGTATAGTACCCCTCTGATCTGGGCGATTGACATACTCTAGCTAAGCAAAATTAGATTATGACCTGCTTGTGTCCATCACTACATCTAAAAATCCATGAGTATTGTCAGCCACCTGCTAGGATAATAGGTAAGGGGAGAAAGGTGGGAAATAGATAAAATCACCGAGTTGTATGATATCCCAAAGCCTTTTTCCTTGGTCGCTTGTGTTGGAACGCACTTTTTGACTCTCAACAGGCTCCCACTGATACAGCCTCATTTTATATCTTTCTTCTCCCTTTTGGCAATCCCCACAACCCCCCCCCCGCTCTTCCCAACTCGGCTCCCCTCCTCACGCTTAATTTCTGCAGCGCCAACCGCATTTAATAATTAAATCACTTCTCTCTGCACCATCTTTCCAAGCCTCTTCTCAAGATCCTTCCTGCTCACCTCGTCATCATCCATCGGCACAAGCTCCTTTCCTCGCCCCTTCTCCAACCCCTTTCCCCCCTCATAACGTAGGGCTCCAGGGCCTTCGCCTCTATCTTGCTCACGTTAGTATCTACTAAAATAGGCTGCCGGGATTCCGTTAAAAAATCTTAAAATTCCCCTCTACAAATGATTATAATCGTGAAGACTTTATTTCTGCAGTTCACTCTGTGGCTACTATCAACGAGAAATCGGACCTCCCAGAGCTGCTCATTCGCCGCGCGAAAACGAACGCTGAATGCTTTCTTTACCGGCAATAGCGGGAGGGTAACAAGGAGGATGTACACTTCCGATGCGAAATAAAAGTCGGAGAAGCCGTATTATGTGACTACGCGTCTCAATCCCGGTACACATTCCCCCCTCGTTATGGCAATTTTATGAAGTACGTTGGCTAACTCAAGATGCTAGATTCGCCTATCTGGCATTTGGACACAATCTCCCCAGCAGGCGTTTTGAAACACTGGCTACTTCTCCTCGGCCGGAAAGCGCTGTTAAGTACGGGTAAGGCGAGCACGAAATGGGAATCCAGCAAGCTAACGAAATGGCAATATCTTGCCTAACAAATTCTACGATGCAATTTCTGACACATTCAAGGTCTCCTCTCCCTTCTTTTCCCATCACAACCCATCACTCACCATAAATAGAACATGGTACTCTGTATATGAGTGACACGTTGTGATCGCATGCGTCACCCCCCTCTCGGTCTTTGATATTCTTCGTTCTTGCGTCCGAGTTACCCCTCCCTCCTTCTCTTAATCTGTTTATCATTGTCCCTCAGGTTTTCCCCCCCCCTCCCGCACTCCCTCACTCCCCTGATCCACCTATCACCGATTGAGCTCTTTATCATTGTTCTGGGCCCCACGCCTGCCCCTGCAACCGCCCCACTCTCAAATTCAAAAACATCATGGTTGGAAAAGTTCACGAATTTGCCAATGGGATTTTTTCCCGGTGCATTGACCACAAATTTCTTGCGATGGATATGTTGGGCGAAATAGAGCCAATGCGGAGCGCAAGATGCAAGACCCCCACCAGAGGGAAAGAGCCCGATTCGTCGTACAAACCACAGCTTGTACGCCCCACGATTGATGGTTGGCCTACGTTGGTCCTCGAGATCAGAGTGTCCGAACCCCTAGCAGACCTCCAAGAGGATGCGAAATGGTGGCTCGCAAACTCAGAAAAGAATGTGAACACCGTTATTCTTATTTTTGTTGACCGTGAGAATGAGTACCTGATTTTCCAAAAGTGGGAAATCGTGGAAGTGCCTAACATACGTGTTACTCGTCGCCGTGGGCAGACTGTTGGCGTTCCCATGCTCAGAGGAGAGGTAGAAATTGTTGGGACCACAGTTATAGGCGGTAAAAATGATGAGGACGATAAAGACGACGAAGATGAGGAAGATGAGGATAGTGTTCCCAAGCGTCTAGTCCGTCCGTCTTTGGGTCCGGACGGGACGGACGGGTATCTTGGCGTCCGTCCAGACGACAGCCCGGGACGGACTGGCGGGGACTGCAGGTGTCTCGGGTGGCGCAATTTCTGGGTAACTCCGGATGATGGGCGGGCCCTACAAGTAATTGGCTAGGACTGCAGATAACGGGCGAGGACCGCAGAAGACGGACAAGGACTGCAGAAGACGGGTGAGGACTACAAATTACGGGTGAGGACTGCAGGTACGATTCGGGAGTTACCGATACGTCGAGGACTGTAGGGCCCTACAGTCACCTCTTAGACAATAGTCTTTCCCAGAGGACGGACGCTCTTGCCCTACAGCTTGAGACAGACGCCCGGGACGCCCGGGACTGCAGTCCTGGAGGTGCCTACGCGGCGGACGGGACGCTTGGGAACACTGGATGAGGAAGATGACGATGAAGGGGAAGAAGAGGAAGAAGACGATGAAGAGGAAGGAAGATGAGGAAGAAGGGGATGAAGAGGAAGAAGCCGAGGAAGGGGACGAAGGGGATGAAGAGGAAGAAGCCGAGGAAGGGGACGAAGGGGACGAAGGGGACGAAGGGGACGAAGGGGACGAAGGGGACGAAGGGGACGAAGGGGACGAAGGGGACGAAGCGGAGGAAGCCGACGAAGCCGAAGAAGCCGAAGAAGCCGAAGAAGCGGAGGAAGACAGTGAAGATGACGAACAGGAAGAAGAGGAAGAACACGATGAAGGGGAAGAAGAGGAAGAAGATGATGACGAGGAAGATCAGGAAGATGAGGAAGAAATTAAGATCAAGCTGAGAATTAATTTCCGGAAGACCTTTCTTCGTAACCCGGTGAAAGCTAATGGTGAAGCCAACATTGTTCTCACCAGCGATGACATTATTAATTGTACTCAACGTCTTTGGAATTGCACCACTCACAGTGCTGATACTGTAGGCTACCTTTCCTAACACTTTCCGAGATTCCATTTAAGACTAATTTACAAAGCAGTAGAGCGATTGCGGGTGGGGACGTGATTTGTGGGTAACTGTTAGGGGAATGCCGATGAAGTGTGGTGACATTGTAGCTAGATTAAACTTTCGATTCCACCGTCAGAACAGAATAAAGTCTCAAACATTCATCCATCATATGTAGTGGGAGCCTTGTAATTCAACTGATATTCTTAAACTCAGCCCAAACCCGGCCTAAGTGATGTTATTCACGCCCAGCCCAACCGACAAAGAACGCCGGAGAGACACGAGAAACATTCAACCATGATATTAGAGTTGCTTGGGGAAGGTCTACTTTTATCTGGCAGATTCCCATGATGGGGTAAGCAAGAGGTAGAACTGCTGTTTTTAGGAAGGACGGCGGGCACTGCAGGGTGAGAGATGTTGGTTCAGGGGAGTGGGGGTGGACCCCCGGGAACGGCGGGAGACGGCACGAATGATTTCGCATGATTCAGAAAGAATTCGTTAGGAGATGTATGATTTCAACGGGTAGTACCGGAAGCCCAAGCGCCAGGACTACTGTACCGTAACCACTCTGGAGATAGAGACCGTTGCCAAGGGGAGGGTGAATAAAATTTGCGTTGAGCTATACTATATAGGGAATAAAGAGACGAAAGAACATCAAAGCGGACGGGAAATCAAACCTGCCTCCTCTGCTAATTGGCTAGAGAGCTGAGCCGTCTGTTCAGGTGATCCGCATCGGCTTCAAAAGTGGTATATTCTTGAGAGATACCCTCTTGGCAACGGTCTCTATCTCCAGAGTGGTTACGGTATACTAGTAGTCTGTCTCATCCTTACCTTCCCGGGGGTAGTCTGTCCTAGCACCCCTAAGCCGTAATCCGTCCCATCCTCCCCCGAAGATGGACGGACTGGACGGCTGGGAACACTGCAAGTATTAAGGAATCAATTGAATAACTTTACAACAAGATATTTAGGAGGAAAAGATATGATCCCCCGGCATCCAAAGGGGAAACGAGGACGAAACAAACCTTGAACGAATAGAAAGAAGAAGAAAACCGGGACCCTTCTCCATTTCTTTTCATCAATACCTAATCGAATTCTAATCCAGCCCAACCCAGCTGGGCAGGCCCAAAACCTCTGCCTCTAATACCTCTGCCCTCCCTAACATCGCTAGTGCTTGCATCAGCGGTGTGTGGGAAATCCGTGCTTGCTGAATCGCAATGGGATCATCAGCGAGGTCGGTGAGGTATTTGAGGAGGCAGATATTCACCTGGTCGAGTTGTTCGATCGTATACCCGCCCATCTCGGCCACAAGGCGGTAGCGCAGGTTCGCCAAGAGTGTCAGGTGGCAAATTTCCATGATTCGTAGAGGGGACAGAGCAAAGAAAGGAGGAGCAGGGTGGGAGAAGATGTAAAGGTGAGGTTAGGTGGGAGGTTGGGAATGCGGGGCAGGTGTTATGATTAAAGTTTATGAAGGGGCCGTGTCGGAGGAATTGGTGGGGATTACCGCTTTTTCGGTTCATTAGCCATGTTATGGAAAGTAGTAAGAGAGGGGAAAGGACACTCCGGGAGTTGAAACTCACCGGTAGATATTTCATCAAAGTTGCGGAATAAAGGCAGATTCATGGGGTGGGGTATCCCGTCTCTGTTACTTGTCCTAGGTAACAAGTACTGTACACGCAAACAGGGATTAAAAAAATATTGCCAAACCTCTGTCAGCATCTGAGCGCTCATTCAAAATCGATCCCCCTCGTTCGCAGGTACTTCTTGACTGGGACAAGTACTATAAGGGTGGAAAGTGGCTGAGAGTTTAATCCTGCCATTCCATTGCTCGGGAGTGACGCCCAGCGCATCACCAGGTTGAGATGTCATCTGCGAGATCCCATCAGCCCGCACCCACACCACCAGCTGGATTCAACTGAACCGATGAACTGACAAAAGAACCAACCAATTTCCATCCCCCAACCCTCACGCACGCTCTTTATCACCTGAATAAAGCCCCTAGTTACCGTTCCTTGACATCACCATTACCGAAGCTGCATTTCTCTCTTCTCTGTCTTGCAGGAAGGGCTACCGGCGATTGCAGCAACGTCTCTCGAGCAGCGGTGTCGACGTTGCTCCCCCCACCTACAAAATCATTGCACGGCGCGCTCCGGCCAAAATGGTAAATTATCTCAAGGACAACGAGTGCTGATGCTTAGAATTGGGCATAATCTCGACTAGATGTGTGCGGGATCTGAAAAGGGAATACTCTTGGAAAATCTGCAATGTTTGTTGTAATCCGAGACCGGAGCCGATGCTCACTATGTTCGGATTAGATTCTTGAATGAAGGTATCTACCCACTCTGCCCTGGTCCGACGAGCCAATTCTAGGATCTAATGATGTGTAGCGAAGGATTGTTTCGCATCATACGTTGCTGCCCTCAATGGGATTGCGGCGAAGCGTTTTCTCCAGAACCCTTGGGAAGACCATGCCTGACCTTTCCGTATAGGTTTTGACAGTGGTATTGCATCAAAGGAGAGCCTATATCTCATTTCGAATTGCCCGTTAGCCCCCCTCATTCGTACGAAGTAGGGAGGGAAAGGCTCAGACAGCATAGAAAACAAACCCCATACCTCCGCTGGGCATCCGGAAAATTTGAGGTTAAGCAGGATGGTTTATCGTAGCACTCAGATGAAGACGTTGACTGAATTGGCTTTACCACGCATAAATCAGCACTAAAGTCGGCTATCCGGGAATCCAGCTCTCCTGAGACAATCACCTTTAAGGATGACCCCTTTTTGAGGTTCGCTAGGGTAACATTGCGGCTCGGAAAGCGGGAGGAAAGGACTATCCTGGATATGGATATTTCTCACCAATCCCAAGTCCCTTTCCCATTACTTACACCAATAGGGAAGAGCTTCAGTCCCGTATTTTCATCTCAGAGACAGAGTGTGTCTGTAATGTCGGGAGTATTACTTCAATGTGATGTGCGGTGCACATATGTTCGGCCAATGGCCAGGTGACTTGCAATGTGGTGTACGGGGAAGTAACTAGAGTCATATTGATGTATGTTGATACTGCGAATTGTTATAAAGTACCGCAGTCTGGCGCGTCTATAGGCGAGCAAGCAAGACAGAATCAATCTCTTTCTTTCTTTGATCGTTCAAGTCCCATTACTATACACTGCATCTCCGGCCACTTCTGCGCGATCTCCGACAGGTTATGAGCCCGGAGTGGCTCCCAACTGCACTCATGGATCTCAGAACGATTTACCTCTTCGCAATCCCAGGATGTCCTTCCACCCAAACGATGGATTGCTCCCTCTGCCCAAGGAAAGGTACCGGTCCAAGTTCGGTGAAATCGATAAGCTAAGCGATACCAACTTCCCTCAGTGGGTACGCAATATCCGTGCCTTTCTTTGTGGAGAAAATTGTCTCCAGATCGTTCTCGAACAAGAAGCAGAACCTGCTGCCGATGAATACACAAAGTGGAAAGATTACCAGAGTAGGAAGGGGGCTGCCTATGCTCTGATCTTCGCTTCATGTACACCCGAAATCCAGGAGTACATCAGTGGACTAGATGAACCTGCAGAAATGTGGAAAAGACTTCACGAGAAGTTGGATACTACTGCATCCCGAGCAGGACGGACTATGCTCGCCTGTCAGTTCAACCAATCAAAGCCTGAGCCGACGGAACCGATTCAGAAATATCTTTCGAAGCTACTTCAACTTCGGAGAAGACTAGCGGGTACAGACCAAGCTATCTCCGACGAAGCATTTTCCTCTCACCTCATTTCCACACTTCCTACCTCTTTCAATAGCTTTGTTGACATCGTACTCCACCAACCAAATGGCTATACAGTCGAAAACCTTATCTCGAAGGTGATTGAAGCTGAAGCAACAGCCAACAGCCGCAACAATGAACAAACTAGTTTAAACACTAGTATCACCTCCGGAACAGCCCTTTATACGAATAGTTCCACCCCCAGTAGAAACTTCAAAACCCATTTTGGAAGGGGAAACCAAGGTGGTTCTGGTTACGTAAGGGGAAGAGGGATGATGGGACGAGGAAGAGGAAGAGGACACTGGAGAGCAGGTGGTCAGGAGCCGATTTCCTGCTGGTACTGTGGGCTACGGGGCCACCGGGAATCTGACTGTCGAATTAAGCGACGAGCTAGTACTGTCAGAAGTACTACTCGGTTCCGTTCACCAAAACATGAGACTAGTACTGCTTCAGCAAGTTTGACGAGAGTCCAGGCACTTGTAGCAACTAGGTCTGCTAGCAACACAGGCCGATATGAATGGGTGGTGGACTCAGGTGCCTCGCATCACATATGCAATACCCAATCCGCATTCCACAATCTGCACACTCTGCCGTCAGCTGTGAGCATTCTGCTTGGAGATTGCTCGGAGGCTTTCGGGATCAGACAAGGAGAAATTAGTCTCGATGTAGGATCCGGACTTGTGCTCCAATTCACGGCACTCTACGCTCCGGCCTTTAGCGTATCCCTCTTGTCAATTAGTCAACTTCCGGCGAAGTACTCGGTTATCTTCCGAGGCAATACCTGCTTCATTGCTGATCGGAAAACTCCCTCTGACGAGATCAAACTAGCCATACAAGAGAATGGCCTCTACCGATTAAGAGTCGAGATAACCTATCCGAATAAGTACCCAAGGGGAAAGTCAGTAGCAGCCATGACTGCGAGCAAACCGACTCTCGAGCTATGGCACAAGCGGTTTGGCCATATTGGGGTTCAAAGTCTACGGTACATCTTAGGCGAGTCGGTTCCACCAAATGCTAGCCTGCCATTGTGTTCGACCTGCGTACTCAGTAAGCAACACCAAAAGATTATCCGAACCCCAGTACCTCAGGTATCACGCCCTTTTGAGCTAGTGCACTCGGACGTCTGTGGTCCGATATCAATACCGTCATTCTCGTGTCAGAGATACTTTGTGGTTTATGTGGACGACTACTCGCGACGAGTTTGGGTCTACTTTGTTAGATCGAAAGAGTCTATTGAAATGACATCAGTATTTCAAGAGTTCTTAGCACGAATGGAAAAAGCCTATCCAGATTGGCCGATAGCACGATTTCGCTGCGATAACGGAAGGGGAGAGTACGATAACAGACTCTTTCGGGGAATTCTTAGAGATTCGGGAATTTCTTTTGAGCCAGCCCCACCCTATACGCAACACAAAAACGGCAAAAGCCAGCGAATGATTCAAACTCTTGTCACCAAGGCACGCTCTATGCTTATTGATGCTAAGTTACCCACCGCCATGTGGGCTGAGGCAATCTCAACTGCGGCATATCTTCACGAGCGCTCACCAAGCCGGCCACTACTTCACAAAACTCCATACGAGATGCTAAACCAAGGCAAGAAGCCAGTTATTCACCACTTACGGAGATTCGGCTGCCAAGAATACAAGTTAGTCCCACCACCACAGCGCAAACACAGAAAGTTTGGTGAACGCTCCCGACTCTGTACTATGATTGGCTATGTACATGATGCTACCACCATGTGGAGACTTTGGGATACTGTGGAGAAGCGAATGATCACAGCATCGAATGTTATGTTCGATGAGGGGACGATAGTAGGAGATGTGGGATTTGAGGATGTGCTGAAAGCAGTATTACCCGAAGAGGTATATACAGATGAGGAGTATGAAGAGCTTGAAGAGAAAGTACCAAGCAAAAGTCTAGTTGAGAAAGAAGCTCCTAGTGATATACCATCTAAGATACTAGATGAGAAAGTAAGTGCCGAGAGAGCCTTACCGGAAGCCTCAGCTGCAATCGACAGTGAGAAGGAGTCGTCTGAGGCAGTTCCAGAGACTCAGTTGCGAAGATCAAACCGCATACAAGCTAAGACTACAATGGTAGCAGAAGAACATACCGGTATTAGAACCGATGATCTCCCGAGTACGGTTGAGATTTTGCATCAGAGTCATGCGGGTGAACCAGAGAGTTACTCTGAAGCTGCATCTGACATAAGATGGCAGGAGCCAATGAGAAGCCAGTATGATTCGCTGAAAGAACATGAGACATTTTATCACGTCACAGATGATGACTTAAGACCAATTACCTGCAAGTGGGTTTTTAGACTGAAAGCTAATGCAGATGGAAGTCGGCGCTATAAGGCTAGGCTAGTGGCAAGAGGTTTTGAGCAGGTTCATGGCGTGGATTATAGTGAGACCTTTGCCCCCGTCGCTCGACTAACTACATTTCGCATCTATGTTGCCTTGGCACTTGAACTACAGGCTACGATATATCACCTCGATGTGGTAACAGCTTTTCTAAATCCAGTGATAGAAGAACGAACAGCGATCACTATCCCTGACGGGATCGAGTGGCTTGACCCCACGCTAGCTGATTACCTTACTTCTTCGTCGAAGCTTCGCCTGAATAAGGCACTCTATGGCCTAAGACAGGCACCCCGCTTGTGGTATAAAGATATCGCCAATACACTCACCACCTTAGGCTTTACTCCT
>Ga0307509_10010127_pt1 | contig 11612 bp, 12 predicted proteins | sample 10_EM_MG_FD_202245 | JGI IMG/M metagenome (GOLD analysis project Ga0307509, IMG submission 202245) | Populus trichocarpa ectomycorrhiza microbial communities from riparian zone in the Pacific Northwest, United States - 10_EM | ecosystem: Host-associated > Plants > Roots > Unclassified | place... | reverse complement strand
ATTTTGAAGATTGCTGTATGTTAGTCGGATGCTCGGGGTTTCCTATGCGTCGCGCGGGTGGTACTTTCCATATGTACTACGGACTAGGCAGGTAGAGCTGGCGTACCTCGTGGGCATGTACTGCTGTAGGATAGAGGACCCGGATGGGTATGCTTCCTGGTCATTAGTTACCGAAAATTTAAATTTAACACCATCATTTAAATTCATTCTTACACGCAAGCCACAGCTCGAGTCGTAGCTTCTGTGGCTCCTGAGACAAATAGTCGATGGTTTGGCTTTTATCATTGGTGGGTTGTTCATGGTGTGAACAGGGTTGACGAGCTCACCCTTTTCACCTTCTCGGACCATAAGTTATTCGTACACAGCACAGGAGAGCCCCGCCGTGTCTTCTCAGGACTGGATCTCATTATGACGTTAGCTTGAACCTCTAAAACGCTGAGGAGCAAAAACAGTACAGTACTGGCACCGTAGGACTGAATTACAGGTAACTTTCCTCTATCTTACCCCCGATCGGTTGCATAGGCGGGTGGATCTGCAAGGGAACAAATGTCGCCCAGAGAATCGAGGGAAACAATTATTGATTATTTGGTTCCAAAATAGAAGATTTCACCTGCACTAGAGTACAAGGGTCAGGCAATAAAGAATGGTACTGTTTAGACAAGTAGAAATCGGTTGGGACAAAAATCTGGAACACTATGACAAACCAAGACATTCTGTCTGACCACCATGAAGCTAGAACTGAGAAGCAACGTCCATCGTGACCTCAGAATCAACACTAGTAATACGAGAAGCAACGTCTATCATGACTTCACAATCAACACTAAGAGTCTAAATATGAGAAAAAATCAATACCAATCACAAGTGCCATTCTAGAGAAGAAGAAAAAGGAAAAGAGGTAGAAGAATGGCGAAGTTGTAAGAATAAAGAAAAACAGTAGTTGTGATGAGCAAGGAGTAATAGTGAAGGCAGAAGTTAGAGTAATATATATAGTGAAGAATCCAGAATTGATCAATCGGACTCTAGCAGCTTTAGCTTCTACTTCTTATACAGTATGCCTCAAGATATAACTCGTGCTTTTACAGCTACAAGTCTTTCGACCCTAATATTGCACCATCCACTGATATCAGCGATGCAAGCTGACTCCGGTGAATTGAATTCTGAGTCCTCGCCACCACGATCAAGTACAAGCAGTTCAGATTCAGCTTCAGTTCAGCGAGAATTAACTCCGCTTTCTCTATCTCTCTTCGCCATAGAATAATCTTCCTGAAGATCTGGTGTCTGAATCCGCCACAGAGCTGGATACCCCAACATCGGTTCATTCATATTATGAATTCAATGTTGAATTCAATTCCAATATATATTCCGATTCCGATTCCGATTCTTCCTATTCCCCCGCCTCATTATCTTCTACAAGCTCTTCTTCCTTTTCTTCCCTATTTGTTTCCTCTTCCGCTTCTACTACGATCACTAAGCCCTCTCTATCTTCCACTATTGCTACTTCGTCTTCTCAGTCCTCCTTTGCTACTTCCTCCACCTCTTCCTCAACTGCCCCATCTGATGCCCCCTCTGATGCCCTATCTTTTTCCTTCTCTACTATCTCTTTTCCTCCTGACTCAACTGCCTGTTGCACCGCCACTTCCGGTCCCTCCTCCGGTGCCTCCTCCAGTACCTCTTTTGCTACCTCATCCAGTACCTCTTCTGCTGCCTCTTCTACTGCCCCTTCAGCTGCCTTCGGTGCCGCCTTCGCTGCCGCTTCTGCTGCCGCTTCTGCTGCCGCTTCTGCTGCCGCTTCTGCTGCCGCTTCTGCTGCCGCTTCTGCTGCCGCTTCTGCTGCCGCTTCTGCTGCCGCTTCTGCTGCCGCTTCTGCTGCCGCTTCTGCTGCCGCTTCCTCTGCCGCTGTTAGGCATACTGGAAGGCTCAGCCTTCCCTTAGTGAATAAAGGCCTATAGTTACCCTACCTTAGGATTCTAAGTTCAAAAGGACAAGCCAACACCCCCCCCCCTCCTGCACCAGTATTGGGACGGCGCTACATTGGCAGACGCCGCGGTAGTGGTGTCCCCTCACCAAAGACATTGTCATTGAGAGCCCTCCTCGTAACGCCATATACGTCGCGGCCGTCCGTCCGACCGGATCCCGTTCGCAGAATATATGAGGAAAAGCCTTTGGCGAGCTTATGCAAGTGGTTGGAGCCAGATCGGTGGAGGTCGCATAAGGTTACTGAGCACTAAAGACAAGAGTCGCCAAAGTGGTCACTCAGTAACGGGACGTTTTTACAGACAATGGTTAAGCAACACATTCTATACTCCACGCTCATGCGATGAAAGTCGCAGAAGTGAATGGTCTTGTTGGATGAGGTTGTTTGAGAAATCAAGCATACCCGCACTCACATATGTCGATTAGTATTCTTCGGATACTGACGGCACCATACGAAAACGATATGACTATGGAGAGATAATGGCCATTGGGGCGATTATCGGGACAAGTCTATCTTATGCCTTGCAGCTGTCGAGTGCAGGACATATCGGCAATGCGGGGAGGTTCGATAACAAAGCTGGCCCCTTTGTTGGTTCGATCATGGAAACCATTATGCGTATGCAAATAGTAAGCAAGACTCCATGCCGACGAAGATGGATCGTGAGCAATGGACTGATGTGTGGGAGTACCGTCAGGAAAATTCATGGTGTTGCGATTCGGAAGTCGAGTGAGATAACAGAATTGTCAGGGTCAAATGGTGTTCGCACTTTTAGAAGAAGCTGGAGTTCGTTAGCAGGTACTTGATTAGTATGAGAACTAGATGTAGCCCGCGACCACCCAGATGCGGCATATAAATATGAAGGTGCCTCCTGAGCTATTTGAACATTATCAAGCAACGGAGAAGAGATCTTATCAATATTATAAGTTTTACGCTAGAAAAATCTTTAGTACTTTAACTACCTCTATTTTAAGACATTGAGCCTTCCTAGACAATCTCCGTCTACGATTAAGATTATCGGCCTGAGTTGTCTTGTGTCACAAATCATGACTAAGCAAGGAAGATTACAGATGACTAATAGTTATTAGTTATAAGGTATGTTTATGTTTCACGCTATGCAGTCAGTTGACTCATAGTTCTCACATGACTCGCACTTACGTGTTATCGTTATGTTATGATTGGTTGATGTTTCTATGACTCACGATTGTGAGTCATAATGATGTAATGACTTTCGTGCGTGACTCACATTATGAGTCACGAGTTTCATGCAGGTGACGCACTTTGCGCACCTGACATGTTTTATGTTTTATGATTGGTTTACGGCATGTTGCGCAGTGACTCATAGGAGTCATCTGATGGATTTCGGGCATGACTCATTATGAGTCATAAGACCGCGTGACTCGAGTTATGAGTCACCAGGGTTAGGGTTGTTGGCGTGAAGAGTCTATTAGTAGGAGACTCGGTCACAGTAGTTAGAGCTCTTCACGCTACCATCTAAGTACTTTCTTACAATATAACTTTACCTTTACCTTTATCTCTACCTCCCGCTTGTATGCAAGCAACCTAGCTCTTAAGCGTCAGAGCAAATACGACCTTGTTAAGACAAGGACAGTCTCACATCTCTCTCAAGAGATAAGAGATCACGATACGAAGAAGTTCCCTCACCACCTCTCCCCAATAAGATACTGGGGTAAGATAAGAAGACTAGAGGATAGTCCAAGACGAAGAAGAGATTATAAGTTAATCTCGGAAAGAAGAACACTCTCAGATACTTAAAAGATCGAGAACTATAAAGATAGTTCAAAATATTCACGTAAGTAATTTGTTACCTGTTGCATAACTAACCCCTCTAGGGTAGGATTGTTACATTTGGTAGCGTCAACTAGTAACACTTAACAAAGAAGAAAACACGGCGGCATTACCCCCAAACGAAACCCCCGAGGATGATCTCACGCAAGGGGGAATTGACCTTACCTCCCTGAGAGAAGCCTTAGCAGAGGCTGCCCGATACTCCTCAACAGCAAGTCCAGTATCCTCGGACTCTGAACAAGAGCCCCAAAACTCAGAAGACGACACTCCAACAAGAACCCGAAGAAACACCATCATGACTTCCAAACAGAAGGAAGGGGAGACATCTAAAAAGGTGGAAGGAACGGGCTTATCCACAGGGACACGAAAACCCAAGATTTGAGAACCAAGCACATTCGAAGGAGACAGAGAACACCTAAGAGGATGGCTAGCACAGCTATCCGTATATTTTGAAATTCTAGGGTGGGAAGAAGACAACGACGATGACAAGATCCAATATACCACATGCCTATTACGAGGAGATGCCATGAAGTGGTATATCCCATATGCAGAAAAAGTACAGGCCAAAAATTGGACGACATGGGAAGAATACCAAAACGAACTAAGGAAACAGTTTGGACCGGTCAACGCAAGGGACGAAGCAAGAGCCAAGATAAGGAAGCTAAAACAAGGACAATCGTCGATGACTGACTACTGGAACAATTTCCGACTAATAGCAAGTACGGCCCAGATGGACGGCGCTACTATGTCAGAGTTCCTCATAGCAGGAATGAAAAAAGAATTGCAACAAGCATGGATACTTGCCAAACTAGACCAAGACGACGTTCAAGCCATAGCACTATGGGCTATCAAGAAGGAAGCAAGGATGGAAACCTTGAAATACAACAAGAACAGTGGAGAAGAACCCACGAAAGCAGATAGGGCAGTAAGGAACCAGAATGGAATGTTCAAAAGTAACCCAACGTACGAACCAATAGATATCGATGCCACCAATAGGGGCCCGCTGAACATATAACGAAATGAATACCAAAGAATGATGACACAAGGACTGTGCCTACGATGCGGAAAAGCAGGACACAGGATACAAAATTGCAACGAAGGAAAGAGAGGGATCACCCAACAACCACGATGGAGTCCTAGACGAAACAACTTAACGGCTGGAAGAGTCAAAAGCTGGAGACAGGACACCAAAATCAAAACCATCAATATGGACGAAGAAGAAACGATTCCTCAACCGGCGGGAAACGACTACTGTCCCCAGTAAAGAATTGTCTGAGGGACGGACCCTAGCGAAAACCCATTATTATCAGAAATTTATACGGAGTACTCAACAACACGGAGACATTAGAAAACGAAAACGATCATACCATGATAAAAATACGATTATATGGTATAAACGATAGCACAACTGTCAATGCGATGATAGATTCACGGGCCACAGAAGACTTTATCGACCAACAATTCTGCCACAAATATCAGATACGGAAAACAAAAGCTAAAAACCCAAGGGAGATCTACCTAGCGGACGGCGAACCTAGCTCAATGGGGCCTGTTACCCATATAGCAACGGCACCTATAAACATCGGAGCCCATAGGGAAATTACGACCTTCCAAGTAGCTAAACTCCAAAATCACGAAGCAATCTTAGGAATGCCATGGTTGAAGAACCATAACCCCCGAATTGACTGCGGGCAAGGAAAGATCACTTTTGATAGTGAAAAATGCACAACGATGTGCCTGAACGAATCACCCACGGTATACACAATACCAGAAGCGGAAGCCTTGGAAGAAAACCTAGTCAGCAGGTTCTCCACGATCCAAGCCAAGAAGGATAAAAGTATTCTAGTCAAGAAGATGCATAAAAATGCAAAGATACCCACGAAGGGTACAAGGGGAGCTGCAGGACATGACCTGTATGCAATCGAAGACAAGACTATCCCCGCCAAAGGACAACAAGTAGTCAAGACAGGAATATCCTTAAGACTACCCAATGGCATCTATGGACGAATTGCACAACGAAGCGGACTAGCCGTCAAACATGACATAACAGTCAACGCTGGCGTAATCGACAGGGACTACACGGGAGAAATAGGAGTTGTTCTAGTCAACCTCTTCAGCTACGACTATCATGTCCGACAAGGAGAAAGGATAGCACAGCTCATACCAGAAAAGATTCTGGAAACGCAAATTCAAGAAGTCACTTATCTCGACGACATGAAACGAGGGACGAAAGGATTCAGAAGTACCGATACAGGAAGAATCGAGATAGACGAAATCTCAACCAATACGTTTGAAAGATCCAAAAAACAAGGAGATGAGGATGGCCTTCTATGGGGAAGGTACAACAACGGAAAACTGGAAATACTAGCAACAAACATTAGTACCGAATTAGCAATCCAGAGCAAGAAAGGACAAAGAAAGAAGGATCTCACCGAGATAGTCCCCGAAGAATATTGGGACTACCAAAGGGTCTTTGAAGAAGAAGAGGCCACCGAATTACCACCCCACCGACCAGGGGTAGATCTCGAGATCAACATCGAAAAAGGAAGACGATTACCGCTAAAAAAGATATATCCCTTAGGAGCCAAAGAATTGGAAGAACTCGGCGAATATATGCAAATAAACAAAAAGCGAAAATAGATCCGAGATTCGTTCGCCAACGGAGGATCACCCATAATGTTCATTAAGAAAAAAGATGGGAAACCACGACTATGCGTCGATTATAGGGAACTCAACGACATAACCAAAAAAGATCAATACCCGTTACCCTTGATCGGCGAAGCCTTAGATCGACTCCAAGGCGCAAGACTCTTCAGGAAACTCAACATCAAAGATGCTTACCACAATATACGAATCAGGGAAGGAGATGAATGGAAAACTACCTTCACCACCAAATTAGGAACCTACGAATATCAGGTTATGCCTTTTGGACTATGCAATGCGCCGGCGGCGTTTCAACGATGGATCAACCGAACACTACACCAATTTGTAGATATATGCTGCATCGTCTATTTAGATGATGTCCTTATATACTCCAAAACAAAGAGCGAACACATTAAGGATGTACGACCAATCCTAAAAGCAATCGAAAAATCGGGAATGAAGATTAAACCAGGAAAATGAGAGTTCCATGCAACAGAGACGGAATACTTAGGATTCATCATAGGAAGAGAAGGAATCAAAGTGGATCCTATCAAAACCTCAGCAATATGGGAATGGGCCAAACCAACAAAAGTAAAGGAAATACAAAGATTTACGGGATTCTGCAACTTTTACCGAAGGTTTATCGAAGGATTCTGCCGCAAAGCAAGACCCTTATACCAGTTAACAAGGAAGGACAAAAAATGAGAATGGGAAAAAAAGGAAGATGAAGAATTTGACGAAATCAGAACCCAGCTTACTTCAGCACCAACCCTGATACACTTTGACCCAAAACAGCCAATCACGATCGAAACGGAAGCTTCAAACTACGTTACCACAGGAATCCTATCACAACCTGGAAAAGACGGCATGCTACACCCTGTAGCATATCAATCAAAAATAATGACGAAAGCCGAATGCAATTATGACGTACACGACAAAGAGCTGCTAGCCATTGTGAAGGCACTCGAAGACTGGCGACGATATGTTAGCAACACTGAACATCGAATAACGATACTCACGGACCACCAAAACCTAGTGCCGTTTATGACAACTAAGAAGTTAGTTGGAAGACAGATATGATGGATGGAAATCCTAAGCTAATACTACATCAAATCGAATATCGACCTGGAAGAGAAGGAGGGAAACCAGACGCCCTCACCAGAAGAGAAGGAGACTTACCAAAAAACAACGATGAACCAATTCAACAAAGGGAACGAACCCTCATACCAAAGGAACAATATTTCGAAGTAATCAAAATGGTTGAAGTCCAATCAAACAAAACGGAATTGCTACAAAAAGCAGCAGAACAAGACTCGGAACAACAAACAATAAAAAGAGCATTAGAAGAAGAAAGACAGGAAATGAAAGGAGTAGCCTTAGGCCTATGCCAATGGAAGGACGACCTTTTATGGTATCAAGGAAAGATATAGATCCCCAACGAAGAGAAGCTAAGGATAGAGCTTATCAAACAACACTACGATATCCCTACAACAGGACACGGAGGAACGGCAAAAACTACCGAACTCATCCAACGAAAATATTACTGGCCACACATGAGGGATTTAATCAAAAAATAGGTCAAGAATTGCGACATTTGTCAAAGAACCAAAGCAGTCCGACACGCACCATATGGACTACTACAACCAAACGAAGTACCGAAAAAACCATGGAAATCGATATCTATGGATTTCATCACGGACTTACCAAAGTCAGAGGGATATGACGCAATCCTAGTAGTCATCGATCGCCTAACGAAGATGAGCCATTTTATACCTTGTCACAAGGATATGAATGTACGGCAGTTTGCGAAAAGCTTCATAAAAGAAATATTTCGACTCCATGGACTACCAAACGATATCATCACCGATCGAGGGACTATATTTACGTCGGACTTATGGAACGAAACAACAACAGTACTAGGGATTGAGAGACGATTAAGCACGGCTTTCTACCCGCAGACGGATGGACAGACAGAACGAACCAATGCAACGCTCGAACAATATCTTCGGGCATATTCTAATTATCAACAGGATAATTGGTGCGAACTACTACCAACGGCAGAATTCGCGTACAATAATGGCTACCAAGAAACCATCAAACATACACCCTTCTTCGCCAACTACGGGATGAACCCCGAATACGAGGCGATAGGACACCTGATGCAAGGGAATATCACGCTACTCGAAGAAATGAGTCAATTACATGACGTACTACGAGCGGAAATGTCGGAAGCACAGATAAGACAAAAAGAATATTACGATCAACACAGAAGACCCGATCCAAATCTCAAACCAGGAGATATGGTATGGTTCTTAACAAGAAATGTTAGGACCACAAGACCATGCAAGAAGGTAGATTACAAGAAAATCAGACCATTCAAAATCTTGGCAAAAATGGGATCGAGCGCTTATAAGCTCGATCTACCCGACACGATGAAAATACACAACACCATTCATATCTCCCTTTTAGAACCATACGAAAACAACAAATTATCCTCACAAAGACAAGAACCTCCTCCACCTATTATTATAGAAGGCGAACCAGAGTACGAACTCGAAGAAATCCTCGACGCCAGACTATAGTACGGAAAACTTCAATACCGAGCCAAGTGGACCGGTTACTCTCCAGCACACGACAAAGTTTGGTACCCAGCCGCAAACTTTGAAAATGCAGTCAACGCAAAACAAGGGTTCCATGAGCGATACCCCGAAAAGCCCTCTCAGGATCGATATCACGAAGGAAGACAACGGATGGACCTCAGTACGAGTGTCACGACCAACATCAGCTCAAGGAACACCACCCACCTTTCCGCCAACAAGCCCGGACTACTGTCCTATGAGAAGCCCCACACCGTCCAAGTGTCCAGGGGCGGAAATGAGCTCGACGGCATGCCCAGAAGACGCATGCCAAACACACAGAAGAGTCAAGGAAAGCACCTACTTTCCACAAACCCAACGACGAAACAAGTCACCAGCTGGTCCCTCAGAATGGGAACAAGCATGCGAAATACAACCACCTACGGGACCAAAGACAACCAGCGGGGTCCCCCAAAAGAAAAAGAAACAACATGGGTGGACCCACTGGACGAAGTGTTACAGGGACAGATGCTGGCAACACAAAGAAGAAAAAACGAAGAACCACTACTACCCCAAGAGACCAATCCCTGGGGAAAAGAAAGTGAGAGGATGGGGAAAGGACGCGAGGACATGCCCTTGGGGGGAGGGGAGCGAAAAAACCCAGCCGGACATCGAGGCCTACCAATGGCAAATTCAAGAGCTGTTGGAGGAACGGGACAGAAACAGGAAAATGATTGCCGACCTCGAAACGAATGTCGGAAACCAGAGAAGAACAATCGCAAGCTCGGCATTCATGCTGGGAAGGGCGGAAAACGAAGTGAGGTCCCTCCGTCGAGCATTGGAAAAATACGAGGTCCTCAAAAGCGATGTCAGGCGAGTATGGCGGAAGTTGTTAGATTTGGGAAATTAGCGTTGTGGGACCAACGCTGAGGGAGAAGGGAGCTAATGTCACAAATCGTGACTTAGCAAGGCAGATTTCACATGACTAATAGTTATTAGTCATAAGGTATGTTTATGTTTCACGCTATGCAGTCAGTTGACTCATAGTTCTCACATGACTCGCACTTGCGTGTTATCGTTATGTTATGATTGGTTGATGTTTCTATGACTCACGATTGTGAGTCATAATGATGTAATGACTTTCGCGCGTGACTCACATTATGAGTCACGAGTTTCATGCAGGTGACGCACTTTGCGCACCTGACATGTTTTATGTTTTATGATTGGTTTACGGCATGTTGCACAGTGACTCATAGGAGTCATCTGATGGATTTCGGGCATGACTCATTATGAGTCATAAGACCGCATGACTCGAGTTATGAGTCACCAGGGTTAGGGTTGTTGGCGTGAAGAGTCTATAAGTAGGAGACTCGGTCACAGTAGTTAGAGCACGCTTCCGCTCCCCTCTTTCCCCCCCCCTACATTTCTCAACACCACGTCGTTCTGCGCACGATCTCCTCTCCCATACTTTTCGTCCTCACTGTTGGGCCTCGCGTCCCCACCCTCACCCCCAAGCATGGCCTCCCTCCCAGGCGGCCCCTCGAGAATTGGTACACCGGCCCCTCTCTCTCCCCTACCGACCACTGGAAACCTCGACCATCTGGTCTCGATTTTCCACCAAACGGCCGCCGACCTAGGGCTCCCTGCTGCAGGTTTTCCCCCCATTACCCCGGCGAACATCTCCACCCTCTCTATCGGAGAACAGATGCTCCTCCCTCTACTTTGCACCTCGCTTCAGTCAAGCGTTCACATAGCAACTGCTCTCGAGACTCTCTCGACTGAGATCCACGACTTGTCCTCTCGGATTGCCAACCTGGACATCTCCCCACAACCCCCGAACCTCGCCCCACTCCAAGCATCTCTTCGCGACATCGCCTCCCGTCTCCCATCAGCCGCTCAGGCCCCTTTCCCTCCCCAGCGCCCTGGTGTTCCACAACAGGCCACACCCTCCTCTAGTGGATCTCGTCCCACCCCCACCGGGAACTCCAACCCCGCTCGCCAAGAGAAAGGGAAAGAAAGAGCTCCTCCAGCTCCGCCCCCACCACCTCCTAACACGGTCTGGCCCTCCCCCGCAGCTGACCCGGATCTCCCGAGATACGACATGTCAACTTCCCCTCCCACACTATACGGCAACCCTGAGGGGTTTGCCAAAAAGTACCCCCACACCTGGGAAGCGGAAGAATTCGCCAAAGGGAAATACCCCCCCGGCCCCGCCTGGACCCCTGGTCATCTTGACCCCGACTGGCGTCCTCCCACCACCATGGCCCCCAAAGGTACTCCCACCTACGCTCAAGCTGTCGCACCCCCTGCTAAGGGAAAGAAGGGTCGAGAGGCGAAGGCCTCTGCCTCGGCTTCCTCCGTTGCGGTTGCGTCGGGTGTGGTTTTTATGAAATCTCCCCCTCCTCTCCCCCAAGCTGTCCGCAGATTTTTCGCCTCCAGGACCACCTTCGAACCCCACCCAGAGGCGCTCAAGATAGCAGCGCACTTCCCAGACATTGCCGCCTCGGTTCTCAGAGAGGCCAACTGCTCCCTCCCCCTCTCCTTCACTTGCACGGTTAACGACAAGGGCTCAGTGTCGCTGCTCGGTACCGACCTTCACACCCCCGCCTCCG
>Ga0307509_10010126_pt1 | contig 11613 bp, 6 predicted proteins | sample 10_EM_MG_FD_202245 | JGI IMG/M metagenome (GOLD analysis project Ga0307509, IMG submission 202245) | Populus trichocarpa ectomycorrhiza microbial communities from riparian zone in the Pacific Northwest, United States - 10_EM | ecosystem: Host-associated > Plants > Roots > Unclassified | place... | reverse complement strand
ACTCAGAGACAGTGGCGGAGCTGAAATCAAATCAAATAAACCAAATATAAATCAACTAAACATAGGAGATCCTGCACTGCCCGCTCCTGTGTACCGTTACCGGAACATGTACACATGTTACACATAGACACAGAAACCATTCGCCCTGCCGCTCGCTAAATCTATGTCCCATGCCCCGCCCTCTTCAACCCAAGTTCCTCCTTGCACAAGTTCCTCCCCACCCAAGTCTCTCCTTACCCGCCATCCACTGGAGCACATTAGGATACCTTTATCATCCCTCTATACCAGCCCCACTTCGTTCTATCCTGCTTTCAGCGGGAGGGAAGCTTGCTTTGAGCGAGTTTGTGTGGCTGCGGAAAACTACGAGAGGGCTATCAAAAATGAAGAAGAGGGAAGCGGAGAAGTGCAAGGGGCAGCGCAACTAAAGAAAAGCTGCCAATCACCTCCAGAACTCTGACCACGGGAGTGAAGATATTGCAAATTCTACCATGGATGCCAAAGGTGTGTTATTCTCTGCTATTTAACTGATCTCTCTGCATGGGCTTGAAATTAGCAATTGTTGTATTCAGCCTTCAACTTGGTCGCATATCTATATTCAGTGCATGTACTAATCTCCTCGTCCCTTGTATCAGATTCGGGGGAACTATGTCTACGGCTCAAGATGGATAAGGTTGATTCAATGAAAAGGAATATTTCCCACATGTGAAAAACCCCCAATCATCCACACGTCACATACCACCAATCTGGTGATATTGACGTTCTGGACTCAATTCTTTCGTGACCTACACGGCAGCCAGAGAGCAACTTGCAGGAGCATTTTGAGGAGAAAAATGACCTGTAATTACACCGGATCACCTGTCACATTGTAATAATAAAGGACAAGTAAGTAATTCATCCTTTGGGCTAAGACTCGGCTTATATACTACACTATCTAGAGGCACAGCGTCCCATCTGTAATCAAAGCTGGGAATAGCAAGGCATGTTGGCTATTATGGCAAGTTGAACCGGCGGTACACAAATATGTTGCGTCACAGAATATAGCCGCAGATCATACCCGACATGGGGCAAGCGGTGCGTGGAGGCGCTATTGGCAAAGCGAGATGCAAGACGCTCAAACTACTCATAACGCTGTGAGTAATAGTATGAAGGATGCTACAACCCTGAATTCTCAGGCAGGAAATGGGAGCAGCAAACATAACCCAGATGGTACTTTGAGAACAAAAGGCTGTCTCATTGGGCACCATGCCTTCGTTCCATGAATGGGATCACGAACGCAGAATATTGAACTTGGACCCGGGCCAGCCCAGTCATATAACATGAAATCAGCAATTCAAGCACGAACAGAATTCGGCCATCAGCTTTTGACATTGACTCCAACCATTGAGGCCCTATTTCAGACTTTCCTCCTGGAGGAGCATTTCAAATACACAGCAGTCTATGAGACCATTTACAATGGGACAGCTGACAATGTTGACGAGACACTTGGAATATGGAGCACCCGCTGACTTGTTATCAACGCGAATCCCCATAACTATAAGGATCTGGGGGACGTATACCATGGGTGGTGTGCCATAGTAGTATTGGGAGACTTTGAGAGCGGCAATGCCAGCTTTCCTGAGCCTGGAGTCAAGATTGATTGTACCCCTAGTATGTAGAGACTACCGCGCATCTCATCTAATTCCAATAAGTGACTAAGATATATTCTCTAGGTCGCATTATTTTCATGCGTTCTTATACCGTGGAACATTATAATGGCTCTTTTGTGGGAAATCGGTGTAGTGTTGTCCACTTTACACAACAAGCAGTGCACGATGCATATGTGAAGAAGACGGGGAAGCCATTGTGGGAGTTCATGGGGACGCCTAAATAGTGGCAGATGTTGCGCATGCATCTGAATGTATAATAATGTTCCTAATCATTGATTTTTCTATTTAGTATGGGTATATACTTTTGAGCTTGGCCTGCCCTCGTTTGCAAGGCTGTGCCCCCAAAATCATATGTCCAAACTATACGCCTAAAGCCATACCCCCACAGCCAAACCATACACCCAAAGCCAAACTATATGCCCAAAGCCATACACCCAAAACCATACCCCCAAAACCATACACCCAAAACCATATGCCCAAAACCATACGCCCAAAGCCAAACCATACTCCCAAAGCCAAAACATACGCCCAAAACCAAGCACCCAAAATCATATGCCCAAAAGCCATCCGCCCAAAGACCAACTATACGCCCAAAGCCATACACCCAAAACCATATGCCCAAAACCCTACGCCAAAGGGAGCCACCTTAAACCATAGCTTTTTACACACCATAGTGAGCGCCCAGTTTAACCAACTATCTGCAAGTTTAGGGTAAGTGATTGCCAGAACCTCAGACCAGTTCAAATAGTGGCTAGTATTTGGGTGGAAGGCTTGCAAGGCATGTGAGACGTGAGGCCTAAACCAATAGTCTTAGAATTAAAAGCTCAAAGCTGAATGCCCAAAGCCAGAAGTCCAAAGCCATACACCCTGAATGAGATCAGGAAATGATAAGCTGGAGGACACTGGCATATCTTCAGGAAGATAGCAATCGTGCATGCATAACTATACAACTATAGGCTTAGAGTTATGTACCCGGAATCATGTACTTAGAAGTACTTAGAAACATACCTAGATTATAGGCTTACAATCATATACTGAGAGCGATTTCCAAACACTATTTATCTCAAACTAGAAGCCCAAATCATAATGATAATGTGAGCATTATATTCAAATCCTATCTTTTGAGATAGTGGCTGGATTGCTATATGGAATTTCCTAATAGTGGAGTAATCATACTAGACATACGAAATAATTAGGCGGTGTTTGGCCAGTCAATTCTGATCTCAAATTGTGATTTCGGATGAGAATTGAGAGGCCAAACACCCCTTAGATTTCAACCTGCCATTTGTTGAGTCAAAGAATATCACTTGTAGGAATAAGTGGGGCCCCGGACAGGGGCAAGAGTGAGGCATGAGAACACGGGGGCCATCTATGCAATCAGCGGGGAAAGTAAAATATCTGCCCCGCCCCATAGCCCGGCCAGGGCCCCGTGTTATATGGGGCGGGGAGGAACGGCAAAGAGTTGACCCCAGGCCGAAGTAACGGCCCGGTCAGAAAGTGAAAACCTGCCTCGCCCCGCCCCTTAACGAACACTGGTTTTGTTTGCTTTCCTACAGTTGGGGGTATTTGTTTGTCCCATGACAAGGTGAAGCGGGTCATTTGATTGTTTTATATCTTTTGTTTTCGCTATAGCTAGCGGTAGTGTTGGTTACAGGACGGAGCTGGGCGGGGTTTCAGTCCGGAGACCACCCCCTTACACGGGGCTGGGGGGTATGTTTCGGGGTAATGCCCGCCCCACCCCCATCTGGGGCCCACCCAGACGCATTCTCTAGACGGGCCCCATTTGTTACAACCTATTTTTAATGGGGACCCATCAGGGGTATGGGTGGGGCGGGGGGCTGAGCCGCGCCAGGACCAGGGAATACCGAAAAAGACAGCCCGCCCGAGGCCATTGAGTGGGGCAGGGCAGGGAAATGGTCCTGGGGCCCGCATTTTTCAGGGCCCCGTCCACCCTGTAACGAATTCTGGCTGGCACGCCATGCGCTTTCTTGTACCTTAAGCAACTAATACATGATATAAAAAATTAAAATAAAATTAAAATCCCCCCTTTTTCCTTCCATCTTTCTGGTCCGCTCCACCTCCAGCGATTGAAATCACAACAGTATGAGAAATTATCGTGAGTGTATCCTGTGCCTGTGATCTCTCCCATCCCTGGCCACTATTCAGAGGCTTATCACACCCTCTTCCCTTTCCTCTGGCCTCTCCTCCTACGTGTTATGGATTCCTTCCTAGTTCCGTTCTTTCTTCATTTAAGCACACTTGCATTGCCGTTCCTACCCTTTACTCCACACTTCGCGATGTCTGTTGCTTAGTGATTTGCACGGTCGGCAACCCTCCCTCCATCGTCAACACACGGTCCCTAGTTTCGGGCTATCTGTGAAGTAGTTGCATGCTGACCCTACTCTCTCGTATTGCACTCTCTCCTGAGTTGCTCAGTCGGTACCTTCGTCATTCGAAAGTACATGACCTTGTCTCTGTCCTCCATGTTCGTACTTCTTTATCTTTAGCGAGCCTTTCCTCTCCCGCTTCCCACGCGTTTGGTCCGCTTGCACAGTTACTACTACACTCTCCTTGCTTGCATCTTACTGCCATTAGTTGGCACCTTATCTGCCCTGTCTCCATAGCTGCCATCTTCACTCCTAAGTGGCTCTCCTTACTGGGTGGCTCACCACACCTTCTCCTTCCGCTAGCGCTTTACTCTACGGTCGCAACACCTGTCTTTACAGTATTCCAAGGTATAGCTCTACTTCCTTGGATGTTCCTAAAATCCTTGGCCCGCGTATTTCCTGGCCATCTGCCCCTGTCAGGTCTTGCTCCTGGGCCGTTAGGTTCCAGGAATTCCCTTTGGCAACCAGACAACTGTAGTTTATCCTCTCTGCTCGGCGCTGGGCTGTAAGATTCTTTTCGTTTGTTTAGTGGAGCCTGGTGAAGGGTTTCTTTGCTCCTGTACATGTTTCCCCTGGTTGTTGGCGTGTTAGGCTTTTGTATGCTTTCCTGCCCATTACTTTGGGCTGGTGGGTGGTCTGCCGTTAGGCCCAGACCCTTGAGTCTTCAATGTAAGGTGTGGTTTTGCATGCTGCATTCCTTTCCTATGGGTTGAGAGTATTTGTTTGTCCCATGATGACGTGAACCGGGTTGTTGGATTGTTTCATAGTTTTGTTTTGGCCATAGCTAGCACTCCCTGCATTTTCTTGAACCTTAACAACCAATACATGAACAAAAAAATATAAAAAAATATAAAAAAAACCCCTCTATTTCGTTGGTTCTTTATGCTACCTCGTATTTCTTTCATGACTCCTGTACTTGAGAATATAACTTCTTTTGTTCTAATATCCGAGATTCATGCCAAGAACCCACGAATTCTGACCCTGGTCTGCCATTACGCAATCAGCCTTGACCCGAGATTGTTATCTCCGAACCCTCACCCTAAACTACTGTTATTGTTTATGACCTTCCTGTCATTGTGTGCCTTGGACTAACATCCAGTGCCAAAACCCCGTGATAGCAGGTCTATCGCCAGTGCTATTCTATTTTCATTAGAGAGAAATAAACCAGTTACAGGCTTGCCTTTATATACAATAAATCTTCCACGGCCGGTTGCAAATTTGAATGCTCCTCAGGCTTCAGTTCTCTGTTGATTAAAGGTGGTTGGTGTGTTTGATATCCGATGCTTCCTTATAAAGAGTCTTTGACCATTGGTTACCCTCCCACTTCTGTGGGGCAATTGGCAGTCACACCTGTCAGAGTCCTTCTTCCTATACCCCTCTGAATTTCTTATGCCACGGGCAGGTTGGCGGAACCTCCAATAGCGAGAAAGGTATTAACATTGGTTACTAATACTAGTTGGAGAGGTGTTTTGCATACTTTCCCTTCTGCAACTGATATCATGCTATGCCTGAGGGTGCTATTGGTCCATCGGTAATCCCCAAAACTGATACCCTGGGCAAAAGAAATAGGTAGCAGATTGATTCCGACTTGCACCGTGTTGATGTTTGTATATCCCAAGGCACCAGACATGGGGACAGAGGATCAAAATGAAGGTCAACCTCTCTACGTGAGGAGGTCAGCCCGAGGGAGTGGCTGGAGGGGTCTTTATATAGACTTCATCCACAGTTTAAATTTTGCCCAAAGTGAGCCCTCACGGCCATACCAATATGGGAGACTTAGAGTGCACTGCAACATCATAATGTTTATCTGGATCTGTAGGGCTTTAATACTGTATTGTCGTACCAATAATGAAGGCACTTTGCCAATTCCGGCAGATAAACATATAGCACTTAGGGTGTCAAAAGATCATGAAAAGTACTGAGTCTTGATTGTCACTGGTGATTTGCAGCACCTCTTATGATAGTACTTTAAGCCTCACAAGCCTGCATGCCCCAAGGGACATCACGTACTGTGATATCTCTTGGCATCAGAGTCAGCTAAGACCCTAGTCCCTGGCCTTAACCTGAACACAACACCCCAAGCTATCATACTATACCATGTCCAAATCCAGATGAAGCAACCCTTCAGAGCAAGATATAAACCCTATGTCAAAACTTTCAAGTCGTCCTTGAAATCTATTGAACAAAAATTCAAATCACTAATATATGTCTTGGTAGACTTAGTACACATACAACGCACTATGAGATTGACCACACTCTGATCCACTAAACTCTGTAGAGAATGTCAAACACAATCTCTAAACTGGAGTGGTGCCTCCATGACCTTTTTTGTCATCCAACTAAGCTCGACTCTTCTGGTCCTCCGTTGCTTTCAACCACTGGCAGACAGGGGAAGCTTCACACAATTTCTTATTCCAATCTGTGGAATCTTCCAAAGCAGATAGAGCTCCACTCTACTGTATCTTGATATTGAAAGTCTGACCCCAACAGCCCCTTAGGTCCAACCCATGGTGGGCATACATTTTGGATACTGATTGAAGAGTCAGGAGCACTTGATGATGGTGGGACTCGGTGGGACCGAGAACGGGGGATGGCGACATTCCAATGATGGCTGAACATCTCTCGCCGGCCTTGATGACATCAAATAAGGCACAGCAAGATACCTGGACAAAACGGAGAGCGAGACTTGTCTTGTTACCTCCAGCATTGGCTGGGTTGGGGACAGGTCTCACCTCTATTTGTGGGGTATGAATGCCAATACGTGCTCCAGCTTGCTATACCCAATTGGCTCTGGCATTTTCAGAAAGATAGTTGAGCCTCCTCAAGGGCAGCATGGCTACCCTCTGCGCAGTATATCGGCCATAGGAATCAGGAACCTGATCCAAGGGATCCTCGAGAATCGGATTCAACAGCAACCAAGCTCTTACCTGTCCATCATTTTTGACAAACACATAATTTATATCACATAATGGGAGTACGCAATGAAGTCACAGATCTTTGCGGCTTTCACCAGTTGTGCCAACTATATAGCGAATTTCATTGTGAAGTACAATTCTCAAATTAATCACTACCAGTCCGCATATGTCATAGGTATTTAACTGAGGAAAACCAAGCTCATTGATATGAAGATTGAGTCAATAGAGAAGGTCATGATTCGGTTTTGGTGCATCGTTATCGGCCGAATTACCGACCCAAAGAATAGAACAGCTAGTGGATATCCAACCATAGCGCTCCAATCTATATATCCTAAGTCAGTACATTAAGAAAAAACATATCCGGTTTGTTGTAAAAACACTCACCAATTTAGAACAGATATGGCACTGCGCAAGATGCTCTTCCTACCAAGCCACATTATTCAAACACCGGATCCTCGAGAATCACTGGTGCAGTCCCAGTGATATGTGCCTGAGGAATATTTTGGATCCCAAGTTGAGTACCTAGAATGCCCATTGGCTGAGCTGGTGGGATTTGCGCAGGAATAATTACCTGTATGGCAGCATTGTTCAGAACAGTTACAGGTTAACTAATACAGTAGGATTCTACGCTAATTAGGCCAAGGATATTTGAGACTACAGATTAATACTCAGAAAGGCTCTTATGCAATCGTTTGGTAAATCTAAAGTTATAAAGTGTAGTTAAATATAAAAGAGTTATAATATCTCTCGCTAACTTGTTAAGTTATATGGTTAAAGTCTCTTCTCCGTTGCTTGATGATTCTTCAACAACAGCGGAAGAGGCCTACTATATATACTGATGTTCATGCTACTTCAACCTCTTTAGTTAAAAGTATTTTCTTTAACTATTTAGTTCGTCAGAACAAAGTGCGAACACTTTTTAAGCCTGAAATCTGGTGGAGACCGACTCAGAGAATCTTCTGAACTGCCATTTCATCTGAGAGTGTCCTTACACCACCAGTACATAGTATTCGATTGCTTCGTCATGATAGACTATATATGAATATACTGTCTGAATGCCAACATCCCAATAGTAATATGGAATGTGCAGTGATTGGCTCTGATATCGAGCTATCAGAGCATTATGCCGCAATAGCATATGCAACTTGAATATGACAGGAGTAGTGTTCTCAAAAAATTGTTCCAATCACATAAACGTATCTTGATATGTGCTCTCATCCAGTGGTCCAAGGCGGCTTCTAAATGCCTCTAGGAAGCTCACAACTTCGGAAGTATAGGTTTGGATATACTGGCTTCTTAAAAGCTGTATACCTTACTCTTAAATATTAGGTAAGCTATTCCCACTAGGGTATGTAATAGTTTCTACTGGCTTTACATAATTGTACTTTACTAAATCGTAAGTTATCCTATTCTAATAATGAACAATTCTCCAAGAACTGTTTTAGTCAAGCTTTCAGGCTTCATGATATTAATTTTCACCTCTTGATTCTACTTTGAATTATTTTTATTATTATTTTGATCTTAACTTCTACTTTCTGTGTGCATTGCGGTTGCAATCTTAGGATCTGTCCTCCTACTTTGTGCCCCTATTACAGCACTGCAATAGCACTATTGCATTGTTATTGTACCAAATAAGTCTTTATTACTATTTTATATTGTTCGTTATGCTACTACCCTTTGTGGTTATTCCATATTCTTCTCAAATGCAAGAAGGTTACCAGATTTGCTCTGCAAGTATAAAACAATATCATGAAAGGCTTGCTGGACGTAGTTAAACAAACTTTCTTCATTAGATTCTAATACAACATTCCAATATTTCATGATGACAAATTATACTTCTAGCTTGAATTCTGCCTACATAATAGCTCTACTCTTTTACTACCCCAACTATATTGGCAAATCTCTTACCTTCACCATGCTCAGCTATTTTCAAGGTATACAACTTGAATATCTTGCGCGATTAACCTTCTCGGATTTTTAAGGGTTTTTGCTCTTGGTTGTAGTATAGTTGCGAGTTTACTAATAGAATCTAGCGAAATATAGAAATTGAATATAAATTGGTATATGAAGAGCAGTAAAATTAAACTTGGGCAATGAATAATTCTGCTATTTAAGCAATATGTTGCTATTTTTCCTACACTTTGTTACAACTAGTAATATAAATATTACAACCTAAATCCAGACAGAGTTCTACAACCTCCTGTCAAAAGCTTTCTTCCAAATTCTTTATTCCCTAATTGAAATTTCTTACACCACTAATATAATATATATTTTGTAAATAATTGTACTCAGTGTGACAAGATTTATGCACAAGCTGCTAAGTATGTGGTATTTTCAAATAAGTGCATTGACCCTTTTAATTACCAGGAATGGTCTAACTTTAATGCATTCATACTTATGAAAAGCTTCCATGCAATAGTATTATTGATTAATACTTGTAACATGTATACATGTTCCAGTAATGGCGCACTGCAGCGGCAGTGCAGGATCTACTATGTTTAGTGTGATTTATATTTGGTTTATTTGATTTGATTTCAGCACCACCACTATCTTTGAGTCAGATAGACTATGTAATACTAAGTTTAGTATGCTTTGCTAGAGGTTAACATTTAGGATTCCAGATATGGAATGGTCATGTAACACTGGCAGATGCTGCATTATGACTCTGTGTTCTTGGATTATTACAGGATTCCAGTGTGTACGTAGCTACTGGTAATAATAGTAATTGCAGGAAGGTTATCACCCTGAAGCATTTGTATTTAAACGAGTCTTGTAGCTACTAGGAGCCAGCAGACTGCGACAGACTTTATGTTTACGAATACACTATGTTGAATGGCAATCCCTGAGTCTAATTTGTCCTTTAACTATTCTCTCTTTAGGCTACTGCTTCATTGAGCCTCCCAGAGCACTAGCGCTACTATGTCTATCGCCAGTCCTATCAGATTCTCCTCAGACCGGAATTAACTTGTTAAAAATGATCCCCTTCACCTAATGTAATTGAAGGTTTATTGGCTGTACAGGGTCCAGCTTGGCGCCAGGCCACATCCCTGTCCCTAGCTGCTTCACTGTAAATCCCTTATATAAAATATGGAGTATTGATCACTACCTATCAATAAACCCTTACAGAAGAGCGAGTGATTAGTGTTGATAACTGTAGTATTCGTTACGATGCAGGTCCGGGTGGTTTTTAACTCACCAGACCACACCCTTATATGGGGCCAAGGAGTGTATTTTCGGGTAATGCCCGCCCCGCGCCTGTCTGGCCCCACCTGCACTCATTCCCTGGATGGCCCCCTTTGTTACAACCTGTTTTTAATCGAGATCCGTCTGGGGTATCGGTGGGAGGGGTGCCTGAGTGGGGAATGCGGCAGGGAATGCCCAAAAAGGCACACCGTCCCAGGTCGTTCAGTGGGGCGGGGCCGGCAAAAGGGCCAGGGGTCCACATCCTTCTGGGCCCTGTCCGCCCCGTAACCAACTCTTGATGACTGTCTTCAACAGCATTATATATCTATATGCATAATCACCCAGAATGAAGCAAAAGGGTTCTCCATTTATTGAACAATTTAAAATAAACTTTCCAGAAATGTCCAATACTCTGGTATCCTGAGTAGGCAGCTCCCATTCCTTCACGGCCTTCTACTCATAGTGAGTTTGAGTACAGACATATTTGCATTGCTCTGGAAAGGCAGCTTCTTACTAAATTAGTTAATCTATCCGCACTAGGGTAATATTTGCTCATTCCTCAAAAGGGTTTACCAGTTGTTTCAAATCCTCTCATAATTTACATCAAGAATCAATAAACATTAATTTCTTTTCCTACTCTACTGCATAGATTTAAAAGCCTTCCATATAGGCTTGGCTATAGCAGGAAAACTATTCCAATTAATACTACTTAGCCTAATCTTGGCTTATGCACTCTGGTCTCTGTTTCTGTTATTTATCTTACTGCATTTTTCTTACAGCAATTTCTACGGATATCCACAAGGAATGGCTACAACTGTTGAAGCAATTCCTATTGTTGGAAATATCACCGAGCACAAGCACAGAAGAAATTGCGAGAAGCAGGAAAAGGTTAGGGTTTAGATAAAGTGTGGAAGACGAAGAAAGAAAAGAAAAGGGGAACGAGACACGAAAGCAAATACCGGATGATAACCTGTGTCCAGGCTAGCATGGGGATGAGTGTAGCGACAGAAGTCGTAGATAAGTAATCACTTTTTTTAAACATCAATTTACGTTTTCTAGCAATCTCTCAATATTCCCTAAGCACACAGAATACCACTCAATTGATGAGAAGCCTTCCCCACCCATTCCCCGCGTGAAATCAGAGATTCGGTGCTTTGGTGGCGATCATTGTTGGAAATGTTCGGTGCTGCTCACCATACTAAACCCCCCAGCAAAGCACTCAACCCCTGACCACGCAGTTAGCCCGGCGGCCCCGCACTTATCCTACCCCGTTATCATTCAGACAAAGAACTATCTGACATGCGCGCTGGATCAATACATCTATCGGAAGGAAAGCGAACACCCGGAAGCATATTTTGTCCAGCAAACTCAGCATCGGTCCAGCGTGCACTCGACAAACCTCCGGGGAGGCACTTGCGATCGGTGAGAACGACTCGAATGCAAGTAGGCTATGGAGCCTGGAAGAGTTTTTCTTTGTTCTTT
>Ga0307509_10010125_pt1 | contig 11614 bp, 11 predicted proteins | sample 10_EM_MG_FD_202245 | JGI IMG/M metagenome (GOLD analysis project Ga0307509, IMG submission 202245) | Populus trichocarpa ectomycorrhiza microbial communities from riparian zone in the Pacific Northwest, United States - 10_EM | ecosystem: Host-associated > Plants > Roots > Unclassified | place... | reverse complement strand
GTTACCCTACTGAGGAACCCAAGTTACCCTACCTTCACCGGCAAAGTCATCCTAGAACTTAGAGGTCGATTGCCTCACATTCTATGGGCTCTTAGATGTTCTTGGGCGCACATGCATCTGCGCGGGGTGGCCCCACGCCTGTATAAGGGTGGCCCGAACATACTATTGAACTTAGGCAGGTTTAGCTAACACCGCCCTCTGGCCCCAGCGTTGGGACGGTGCCTCATAGGCAGACGGCTGTGTAGTTGCTCGTTTGCTAGTTAACAGAGATCTTTGGAGCCGCTGTGGTAACTCCGTATAAGTCGTCGCCGTCCGTCAGACTGAATGTCATTCGCAGGATCTATTAGGCGAGTATGGGTAACCGCCAAAATGGGGGTCATCCATGTATGGTCTCTCGGGCATCTAGGAGTCTATTCTAGCCTACAGGTTGTAGGGTAGTCTTCCTAGTGGTACTCAGGTAGTCTCAGAAAGCCAGGGTGCTTTCGAGACAAATACCTCAGTAACCAGCCCGGACCTTCTCCCCTTAATTTGTAGCATTACTATGGGTTGTTATTGGACTCAAGAGGTATGAGTCTTATCACGGTAGAGTATGTCCCAAGAGGATGGCTCTGGGTAGCGCCCACTTAGCCAACCATTGGCTATATCTCACCCGGGGAGCTTGCATGTCAATTTATCACATTGGATACTCGCGTAGATTAAATGATAGTCTGCATAGCTTGTATAGTGGAAACTGCCTCTGGGCCAGTGAGTCCACCACCTAGGTATTGACTCCGGTTGTTGTCATAACAGCTAGCCACTGGTATGACTTCGATAGGAAGAGTTTTTCCACCTGCGGTTGTATTGGAGATGCTTTGCAGAAACTCATATCCTATTGACGGAGTTAAGTGTACCCGAGTTGGTCCGACACTTCCCGCAGGATAAATCCTGATAGAGGGTAGACCTCGGACAGACCATGAGCAGGACAGGATGCTCGCACAAGGTCTGAAGTAGTGGTGAATGTCAAAGGCTGAAATCTGATATCTACTTAAGTTTAAGCGTTTGGCATTCTACATCCACAACCAACTTTTCCTCGTGAGAACTAAATTGAGTGAAGCTTCGAGCTTAACTATATTAAGTTTTACCGTTGATTCTTCTGAATTATTTCACCTCATCTTTATCTCCACTTTGAGTGTTTGGTGCGGTCGCAACCTTCGAGTTCACCTCTCTATAGGGTGCCCCGTTACATCCAATGACCTCTTGTACCTAGCAAACAAGCAACAACACAGCCGTCTGCCTATGACGCGCTGTCCCAACGCTGGGGCCAGAGGGGGGTGTAAGCTAAGCCCGCCCAAGTTCAATAGTATGTTCGGACCACCCTTACACAGGCGTGGGGCCTCCCCGCACAGATCCGTGTCCGCCCAAGAACATCTAAGAGCCCAAAGAATGTGTCGCAATCGACCTCTAAGTTCTAGGATGACTTTCCCAGTGCAGGTAGGGTAACTTGGACTCCTCAGTAGGGTAACAGGGGTCCATGGGCATAATGACCAAATTCCCAATATAGGGTAACTTTGCCCTCTTATGCCATCAACCACTCCGGAAGTCCTCCCGTTGACCACAAACGTCATCTTGGAGGTCCCCATAACATTCCCATAATTCTCTTGACCTTATGTGAATGTTCTCGCGAAAGGTTACCCTGCCTAGTAGAGTATCTCAAGGCTACTCCCCTATATGCCAGGCCTTATCCTAGGTTTACCAGCTATGTATATATTAAGTATACGAGACCATACCACCTCTGGTTACCACGTGGTATACCATTTGGGCTAAGGTGATAGTGATTGTAGCTACCTATCCTAGGGTCGTTACAAAAGGTAGGGTAACTTGGATAGCTCATTAGGGTAACTGAGTTCCATGGGCATAATGGTCAGATCCGCAAGGTTGGGTAACTTTGCCCTCTTATGCCTTTAACCGCTTCAGAAGTCCTCCTCTCAACACACAATGTTGTCTCAGAGGCCCCTGTAATGTTCCCATAGTTTCCTGAACTTTTATGTGAACTTTTTCCCGAAAGGTTAACCTGCCTACTAGAGTACCCGAAGCTACTCTATTGTTCTCTGGGCCTTGCACTAGATTAACTAGCCTTTTGTATACTAAGTATACCAGACCATACCACCTCTGGTTACCACTTTGTATTCCATTTGGGCTCAGGTGATTGTTATTGTAGGTACATATCATAGGGTTGTTACACTCAGGATGCACCGGGTGCAGACCTAATGCTCAGAACACACTAGGCCCACACCTAATACCCAGGACACAGTATGTAATCTTCTGGAGAAATATGCAGGGTCCCCGCTTTACCCCTTTCTGATCTTGGTCACCAGGATTACAATATATTTCCCAATTTCAATACTATTAATTTATTAATAATAATAGTCTTTTATTCTTCTAATATACAGCTTATTGGACCCACCACCCCCTTCTATTCCCCCCCTCCCGGAACTAAATATCTCTATAATAAATTCCCACCTCAAAACACTCTTTATACCGATACATAGCTGGCGTTGAGCGGAACGACCTCCAGGTAATGGATTCAAAATGGCTGAAGCGGTTGTGGAACTGTACCCGGGGGACCCTATAGAGAGGTGAACTCTAAGGTTGCGACCGCACCAAACACTCAAAGTAGAAGATAAAGATGATGTAAAATAATTCAGAAGAATCAAGGATAAAACTTAATATAGTTAAGCTCGAAGCTTCACTCAATTTAGTTCTCTCGAGTAAAATTTGGTTGTCGAAGTAGAATGCCAAACGCTTAAACTTAAGTAGATATCAGATTTAAGCCTTTGACATTCACAACTACTTCCGACCTTCGGCAAGCACCCTGTCCTGCTCAAGGTCTGTCCAGGGTCTACCCTCCATCAGGATTCATCCTGCGGGAAGTGTCGGACGAACTCGGGTACACTTAACTCCGTCAATAGGATATGAGTTTCGGCAATGCATCTCCAATACAACCCCAGGTGGAAAAACTCTTCCTAACGAAGTCATACCAGTGGCTAGCTGTTATGACAACAACCGGAGTCAATACCTAGGTGGTGGACTCACTAGCCTAGTGGCAGTTTCGTCTATACAGGCTATGCAGTCTATCATTTAATCTACACAACTATCCAATGTGATAAATTGACATGCAAGCTCCCCGGGTGAGATGTAGCCGATGGTGGGCTAAGTGAGCGCTACCCATAGCCATCCTCTCGGGACATACTCTACCGTGATAAGACTCATGCCTCTAGAGTCCAATGACAACCCATAGTAATGCTACAAATCAAGGGGAGAAGGTCCGGGCTGGTTACAGAGATATTTGTCTCGCAAGCACCCAGGCCTTCTGAGACTACCTGAGTACCACTAGGAAGACTACCCTACAACCCGTAGGCTAGAATAGACTCCTAGATGACCGAGAGACCATATATGGATGACCCCCATTTTGGCGGTTACCCATAGTCCCCTTATATCTGCTGCGAAGGACATTCAGTTGGACGGACGGCGACGACTTATAAGGAGTCCCGGCAGCTGCTCCAATGACCTGTTTTAACACGCAATTGAGTATCTACACAGCCGTCTGCCTATGACACCCCGTCCCAACGCTGGGGCCAGAGGGCGGTGTTAGCTAAACCCGGCTAAGTTCAATAGTATGTTCGGGCCACCCTTATGCAGGCGTGGCGCCTCCCCGCGCAGATGCGTGTGCGCTCAAGAACATCTAAGAGCCCATAGAATGTGAGGCAATCAACCTGTAAGTTCTAGGATGACTTTGCCGGTGAAGGTAGGGTAACTTGTGTTCCTCAGTAGGGTAACTGAGACCCATGCGCATAATGACCAAATTCCCAAGGTAGGGTAACTTTGCCCTCTTATGCCTTTAACTGCTTAGGAAGTCCTCCAGGTGACCACAGAAGTTGTCTCGGAGGTCCGTGTAACATTCCAATAATTCACTTGACCTTATGCGAATGTTCTCCCGAAAGGTTACCCTGCCTAGTAGAGTGCCTCAAGCCTACTCAACTATCCCCTAGGCCTTATCCTAGGTTTACCAGCTATTTGTATAAAGTATACGAGACCATACCACCTCTGGTTACCTCTTGGTATACCATTTGGGCTAAGGTGATAGTGATTGTAGCTCCCTATCGTAGGGTTGTTACACTACTCCCCTCTTCTCTGGGTCTGTCCTCAGACCGTCAACGTCGTCTCTTAGTTCCGCGGTTTGGATTTTCTATAACCCTATGGTCTCTTGGTTTAGACGGATACCTCTCATGGAACTGTTGTAATGCTTGCATTGCGCTAACTTCTAACATCTCGAACGGTTCCCAAGATTTCTCTTCTGGACCGTACCCTTCCCAAGTAACCATATATTGCACAAAGCGGTGTGGAAACTTTGACTTAGGATTCCCATACCATCTGCTATCAACCACTTCCGCAACAACATATCTAGGCTCATTGTCTACTATGTCAGGTGTTGGTATTATCTTTTGAGGCCTGCCCACAGGATCCTCACGATAGGGTTCCAACAGACTAACATGAAATACAGGATGAATGTCCCCTCTCTCCGGCAGCTCAACCTCATATGCCCTAGACCCCACCTTGCGTTTGACAACAAAGGGTCCAAACATCTTATGGTCTAGTATTTCCACAGGCCTTTTTGTCCGGAGGTTCTTGTGGTTTAGCATAACCCTATCCGCTTTCTTGGCTCTGCCCTGTGAGACATCTTCTAACGTAACATATTCCGAAGCTGGCTGTCTCTTTTGCTCATGCCATTTCCGTTTTCTTTGCTGTGCCTGCTTTCTTGTCTCTCGGATCTCCTGCCGCGTACCTTCACAATCCTTCACAACGAGCTCGCTATCTCGGTGGATTCCTTTGTTATCCGACACTATCCCCGACCACTGAGTCTGTGGCGAGAATCCATAATTTATTTCAAAGGGACTAGCCTTTGTGAATTCTGACCTTGAAGTATTATACGCATGTTCCGCGAAGGGCAACAGCGATACCCAATCGTCTTGCTGGTATGAACAATAACTTCTTAAATATTGTTCTAGTGTCTGATTAACCCTTGCAGTTTGTCCATCACTTTCTGGGTGGAATGCGGTAGAGAGGTTTAGCTTTACTTGCAATAGTTGCATCAGGCTTGTCCAAAACTTCGACGTGAATCGGGTATCTCGGTCAGAGACAATTCATTCCGGATGCCCATGTAGGCGCCAGATTTCCTTCACGAACGTCAAGGCCAATTCCTTAATCTGTTCCTCCGTCCTTAGCGGTATGTAATGTTCCATCTTGGAGAACCTGTCTACGATGACCCATATCTTTGTATACCCGTCGGACTTTGGTAAACCGACAATGAAGTCCATGGATATTGCCGTCCATGGTGTCATGGGAACTTCTAAGGGTGCTAGGAGTCCAAACTTCTTGTGCTGGATGACTTTATTACGTTGACATACATCGCAAGAGCAAACGTACTGGGTAATGTTTTCATCCATCTTTGGCCAATAGAAGTTAGCCCTAACCCTACCAATGGTATTGTATGTTCCGAAGTGTCCAGCAATCTTTGAATCATGTTCTGCCTCCATGATTGTTCACCTTAGACCTTCGTCCTTTGGAATGTACCACCTATTTTTATACAGGAGCAAGTCCTTTTTGATATAAAAGTTTGTATCGACCTTACTATCGCCTTTGAGGAGTGCCTTTAGCGTTGCTAAATAGGTTTCATCGCTATCGGCTGCTTTCATAAGAGCCTCATGAAATATTGTCTGCAAGCGAAAACCTTGGCAAGTCTGCAACACATGTGGTCGCAAGATGACAGGCTCCTCTCCAATATACTGTCCAGGGCGAAAAAATGTAAAAGGTTCGGAATTACTCCCCCCTTCCGGGCGGTAGTCCCTACGCCTCGACAAAGCATCAGCCTTTTCATTCAACCCTCCTTCTCTATAGATAACCTTAAAATTGAACGGTTGTAGAAACTCTGCCCCGCTGTGTTGTCTGCGGTTTAGAGTTTTTGTAGTATTAAAGTACTCTAAGTTCTTATGATCGGTATACACCAATAGCTGATCATCAACCGACATCAACATATATGCTCATTCTTTAAAGGCTGCCACTATGGCGGCCATCTCCTTATCATGAACCTCATAATGTATCTCTGCTGGCGAGAACTTTCTACTATGAAAAGCTACAGGATGCCATTTCTCATATTCACAGAGTTGAGATAATACGGCTCCTAAGGTAAGGTCACTAGCGTCGGATTCAAAGTTAGTTGGACGAGTGTCATCAAAGTTTGTCAGAATCGGACCTGTGGTAAACATCTCCTTCAATTTGCCAAAAGCATCTTGACATGAGGGAGTTCACGTCCATTTGATACCTTTCTTTGTCAAGTCCCTTAATGGTTTGGCTATCTTGCTAAAACCTTTTATGAACCGACGGTAGAAATTAGCAAACCCCATAAAGCTTTGCACATCGACAACCTTCTCGGGCGTTGACCATGCCCGGATCTCTTCACCCTTTGTACTTGTCATAGAGATTCCTCTATCGGATATCTTATACCCAAGGAATTCTACTTCCCGTTGATGGAAGCTTCACTTCTTAATGCTAACGCAAAGGCGTGCCTTTCTCAGCCTTTCCATGACCCGCCTTACCAGGGCGACATGTTATTCAACTGTTTCCGTATAGATTAATATGTCATCCATATAGGCGATGACTCCGACATCTAACATGTCACGGAATACATCGTTGATCATACTCTGGAAGTTGATGGTGCGTTGCATAACCCAAAGGGCATCACGGTATACTCATAAAGATCATATCTGCTTTTGGAAGCGGTCTTCCATTCTTCACCTTCCGCCATGCGGATAAGGTAATAGCCATTCTTCAGATCCAATTTTGTGAAGATAGTGGCTTTACCGAGCCTGCTCCAGAGCTCGCTCATCAAGGGTCACGGATACTTATTCTTGATAGTAATCTTGTTTAACCCTCGGTAATCAACACATAACCGAAGCGTTCCATCAGGCTTCAGCACAAATAATATAGGGGCGCCTATTGGCGAGGAAGATCTTCTAATCTTTGTATGGTCTTCCATTTCCCTAATATAATCCCAAAGCGCGTCCAATTCCTTCTTAGACAAGGCATAGATAGGCCCATCTGGTAGTTTGGCCTCTGGAATCAAGTCGATACCATGATCGTATTTACTATGCTCAGGTAAAGCATTGATTTTCTCTTCACTGAATATATCTGCATAGTCTCTATATTCAGGGAGAATTTTAATCTTGATGTCCTCGCCGTCTTCATCAGTGTAAAGGGCCATGCCGATGACAAAGATATTGTCTGGGTCTTCGGCTAAGAGTTCCTCTTCTGTGATGAACTCTAAGTGCCTTTCTTTCCTTAGGCAGTGGACTTTACAATATTCTGATCGCCACTTATGACTGCCCTTCTCCCTGTTAATATCTGGGTTGTGGTCCTTTAGCCACGACATTGGCAGGTAACCATTCACTTTGCCTGTTGGGATATCTGCGACTTCAAATCACATTTTATTCATATGGTCTCCTATATACATATCCACCGTAGTGGTATAGTGTAGACCTGAGCCAGGAATGTGGTTTCCACTAGCATCTAAGATCGGTCTCGGTTCCTTCCGACGTACATAAGGTACTTGGGTATTCTTAACCCAATCACTGCTTAATACAGCCCCAGTAGTGCCACTATCTAACAATCAGAGGGCTTCACCACTTAGCCTCTCTTGATTGTGGCTCCATTCCAATCTCACTCTTACGTGAATGGATCTTGTGTGTGGCGGTGGGCCTGCAAGCCTCAACCGCTTATCGGGTCTCTTGTCCCTAAACATTGCGGTTAGTAACTTTCCAGAATAATTTGGTATGGTTTTAGAATAGCTAATCAATGTCTCTTGCCTTTCAACACAAGAGCGGCCACAACAGGTCTTGAATAACTTTTATCACTTGATAAATTTTACGGGGTTTCAATAGCTGGGCTGTTTACTATCACGCCAGCATGATTTCGGGTATTCAACCCTCCTCAGGTAAACTTGCAAAATAACATCAATTGCTAAGTCAAGTCCAGCCTAACGAAATCAACACAAAACCCAACCAAATTCAATGCAGAATTCCAAACAATATGAGATAAGCAAATAACACTTTCGCAAAATCACCTAGGAAACAAAACAAAAGCGTAACACAAAGTATCGCAACCATTCTCAATATAACAAAAGAAACCCAACCAATCTCGCTATCCCTACAGCCAGATATTAGTTTCAATATGTTGTACCTCTGGTGGGGAACATTACTGCTTCGTTTCTGTCATCTATCTCATCAGCCTTTCTAGGCTCTAGAGTAGAGTTAGCTTTTGCATTCCTATCACCTCTTGGGATAGATCTTACCTAGCCGTCCATATCGGTATCAATCTCCAAGATATCCAAATCTGGAGGTGGTGATCCGCGGACCTCAGCTACAACTTGCTTAACAGCAGGTTTCGGAGCAGCTTCAATGCGGCGCGATTTCGGGACTTGGGTGGCTTCGTATCCAGCTTCCCCGGCGCCTCTTTTTCGATTAATTCGAGAGAACGCAACAACTGGAGTAGCAGACGGACACTTTGCCCAGTAGTGACCGGCTTGTCCACACCGAGAGCATTGATGCAACCCTTTGCGTTTGTCAATCAGAGTCTGAGGAATATCATGATGCATTTTCGCGTACTCTGTTTCTTGACGTCTTGAAGACCCAGACGCTTGGTTGCGGGGTTTCTGTTGGTGTGGCCCCGAGCCTTTCCTATCCTTTCGCTGTTTCTTAGTGGACGATTGCCTATCATCGCTCTTTTCCAGTCTGATATGATGTTTTTCCTTTGTAACCGTACAGTTAAAGAAAGCAACGTCTTCCAACTGATGTCCGGGTTGACGGAGGAGATTGATATATTCGATGTATTTATCGGGAAGCGGAGTTTCTAAAGCCCATGCATTGCGAAGGTCTGTAGTTTTACCTACGCGGGCTTTGTCCTTGACAAAATTGCCGCTATATACCAACTCTAAAGCCAGTCTCATCAGCTCGTCACAAAAGTGATCGATCTTACCGGACTTCATAGTCAAATCATTCCACTCCTTAAGAGCGCGATCCCGGTCGGAGTGTCCTCCAAAACTTGCCACCAGCCGTTGCCGAAAACTTCCCAAGTGCGAAGGACATTTTTCAGATCGCAGGGAATACCTTCTCGACGGGCACCCTCTTCACTAACGTAAGGGTGTATGCTCTCGTACCATTTCTTGGCAGGACCTTGGAGAAGCGGGATTACCAAACTGACTTTATCGCAGTCCTTGCGGAGGGATTCCCTAAAGTAGTCCAGTTTGATTTCGCAATCCTGTATGAAGCGTTGACTATCGGTAGAGTCACCTTTGAACGGATTGACACCTAATTTCTCAGGTTTCTTCGGTTAATGCCCTGACTTCTTACCCTTGGGTTGTTTCCGAAGATACCCAGCAAGCTCATGACACCGCCTATCATACTTTTCCTTCCTCGCATCATTCCAGTGGGACTTGCGTCTCCCTAGGAATTTCCGCGGGTCGGGAAGGGAGGAGTCAGAATCGCCCTCTGACGAGCAGTGGGAATCGCCCGCATCTCCACCGCCTCCAGCGTTTCCACCATGGGGGGGAAGATTTCCTCCACTGCCACCAGCGTTGCCACTGGGGCCTCCCCTAGGGGAATCATACCCACTAAAACCATCTTCGCCCGGCACGTCTTCGTCCATTCTCTCTGGTAATGGGTTAGACGGTGGGGGAGGAGGTTGTTGGCTAGCGGCACGAGTGTTAACCGCATAGTCTCTTAAAAAATCAGGGCAGTCACTGTGCCTTTTGTGCCTTACACTCTCACAGTACCCACATCGGTTCTGTTTTGACTTTCGCTGAGGAGCGTCGTTCCTAGGTCTCGACCAAATATTGATCTCGTCAAAGTCACTCTTGAGACATGGAAACCTATGCTCATAACGAATATCGCTTCCTTCGGGCACAACCCTACAGTCAGGAGAACAAACACCCGTAGGCGCTAGCGCTTCTGACCTTCAGGTAAAACCGGAAGGTCCAACATTACCCGATGGTTTTGGTGGTGCGGGTGGTGCTATTGCCGAAACAAAGGCACCTGGGACTTGTGGAGTGATGGGTAGAGGGGTTTGCCCTGCTACCGTAAAGGGTCATTCTCGTTCGATACGAATTGCCAGCGTATTTTGTTCCAATGCCGGAGGTGCAGGTACAGTCGACGATTGTGGTAAAGGGGAAGGTGTTGCGGGGACAGCCTCCGGAGGTAGCGGCTGAGGAGAGTTCTGTCTCGATGATCTCCCCGACGAAATGGAGCTACATTTGGTAACCCCGAGAGGATGTCACGAGGGCCGGAGGCTTTTGACCGTAGGAGTTGTTCCCCGTGATCGGGCAACCTCACTGAAGGCCACTTCGCGAGGGCTTCGACGTTCATGTCGTTCGGCCACCTGCTTTTGCAATTGCGCAAGCTTCTCTTGCTGTGCGACGAATTGTCTACCCACCTCATTCAACCATGGTTGATATTTGTCATTTCTCATGCAGGCTGCGACTACAGCAGCGTAATGAGGAGGGGGTTCTATTGCCAAAGGACGGGCAGGCGCAGCATTCATAACCACGTCATTTTCAGCGTCAATGGAGTACCCTTGGGCAGCAGCCTGCTCCAAGGCTTCTACCCTTTTCCGGATCATCTGATCGGACATAGCTAGCTTGCGGAAGTTCTTTCGCTGGTATTCCATCCAACAATTAGCTTTTTCCACGATCTCAGTTTCACATACATGCTGATGCTCTTCAGCAAGATTGAGGAGATGGCATTGTGCATCTTGCATCTGCCATTTGATTTCCTCAAGAATGTATGGTTCAACGAGATCTTTTGTGAAATCAGCGAAAGTCATCTTCCATTGTCTATTCTGGGGGATTCTCCGTCCTACTGATGGGTTATGAGTGAATCTTTGGAGGAAGGCGCAAGGGTCTTGAATCTCCATCTCTCTGACCGTACGAGGTATTTCCTCCTCAAAGGTAGGGCCATTCTCAATGTCATATGTCAGGAGCTGCTTGATTGGCCGCCAACCTAATCTCTTCAGGTCTGCTCTTGCAGTGGTTCGAGATATTTCACGTTCAATAGCAGTCATGCGCTCAGGACGAGAATGAAAGCGGAACACAGCCATAGTTGAAGACATTGTTCTTTCCACCCAAAGGTTCTTGTACCTGACAAGCGACTTGTAATCAAACAATGTCCAAACTGTAGGCTAAAACAACAATTCTCAGAACAGAGTTAAGCGAGTGCGCTTAACTATATACTGTAACGGAGGCACCCTATAGAGAGGTGAACTGTAAGGTTGCGACCGCACTAAACACTCAAAGTAGAAGATAAAGAGGAGGCAAAATAATTCCGAAGAATCAACCGTAAAACTTAATATAGTTAAGCTCGAAGCCTCACTCAATTTAGTTCTCTGGGGGAAAAGTTGGTTGTCCAAGTAGAATGCCAAACGCTTAAACTTAAGTAGATATCAGATTTAAGCCTTTGACATTCACCACTACTTCCGACCTTGTGCGAGCACCCTGTCCTGCTCAGGGTCTGTCCGAGGTCTACCCTCCATC
>Ga0307509_10010124_pt1 | contig 11616 bp, 11 predicted proteins | sample 10_EM_MG_FD_202245 | JGI IMG/M metagenome (GOLD analysis project Ga0307509, IMG submission 202245) | Populus trichocarpa ectomycorrhiza microbial communities from riparian zone in the Pacific Northwest, United States - 10_EM | ecosystem: Host-associated > Plants > Roots > Unclassified | place... | reverse complement strand
AAATCAGCGCAAAGTCTTCATCCGAATCCCCCTCCGTGCCGCGGACCCTCTTCCTAAATTCAAACAAACTCGCCAACAAGCGATCCCTAGCTCTATCCGTCTTGGGCAGACTTCCCGGTAGCGGGAAACCCAACTTCATCGATCCGGCCAGGACGTAGAACAAATGGCTGATGCGAGCACAGAGGTCCTCCCTCTCGCGGCGGGTGTGTGCTAGGATGTCCGTTTCGCGGCGGTGCGCGTGCGGGTCTCTGTCAATCATGACGGCCATACCGTGGAAAGCGTCTAGCATGGCTTGGCTAGTCACGATGAGGTCTTTGTAGTCCTTTTCCGGGAGAGGGCCCTTGAGGCTGAATTCGTGCGGGGCAGGGCGCTTTGGAGAGCGTGTTCTTCACTTCTATCCATGTATTTCGTCTGGTCGCGGTGGGTGTGATGGGGGTTGGTTGTGGTGGTGGCGGGTTCGAGTAGATTAAGGAGTAGGTCACGACGCCAAATTAGTGCCAGGGATTTACGAGTTTCGTTTACATGTCCCATACGGTTTTGTTAGTGTGAGATTGCTATCTTTGTGAAGGTTGGGTTTATACATTGCTTGCAGATTTCATCCTGTTTTATTTAATTCTTCTCTCCGTAAATTCTTATGTCTTTTTTTTCTTGTATGATTTTTTCTTCATTCCTTTCTTCCCCAAGAGGGCAATATATAGACTGCTTGAGATACCTTTTTTTTTTTAGGGAGAGAAATGTGGTGTATAGTAGTGTGAAGATTCTTGCTGAGATTGTCAAAAACTGAGTGAAGATGGTACTGTACCGGCTGGTAGTTAGATATACCAGACGGGTTTCTTTAAGCACAATAATACAAAGAATTTTTTTCATCCTCATTCGATAGTGCTCCTCTTTTCGCAAGACAATACGAGTAGGGAAAGAGGGAAAAAAAATCAGGGAGTTTTGATCTCTATTCCAGTCCTGGAGAAGTTGGAAACCAATTTTACATCTTAATCTTTGTATGTTTTTTTCGAGTTCAGCTGCTGCAAAGTTTATACAGCAAAGGCACTCTAGAGTACTAGGAATGTGACGGGCGCAAAACCATGTGCAATTGAGGAGGGCATGCTAGAAAATCATAAAGTTGACGCATAGTCACTAAAGTCCCTTCAAATTATTTTGTTAATCTTCCCATCTCCTCTATCCTCTCGCCCACAACCCTTCCCGGATTCTATCATCAAATACAATATCTATTAAGCAATTTATGCAATAGAACTCAATTCCATACACCAACACCAGAAATTAAAAAACCCACACCAAAGTCCACAATCTAGGAATTGCAGCAACATGCAAACACAGTCGCATCATTTGCGCCTTTCACAGGGCGATAGTGACTGGCGATAGATGACGAGTGACAAGCTGTGAAATGAAACGAAACGTCAAGCAACTCACAACCAAAACGATAGCCCACTCAGGTGGGTGGGAAATATTTTCCCTAACAACCACAGGCTCTCACTCAACAACTCCACTGTCCTCAGGTGCTCACTAAACTAACCAACGGCGACCACAGGGGTATATCAACCACAAAGACATCCTATCGATCCATGATGCACCACACTACTCCAGGTGAGTCTCCCCTTACTCCATAAGCACGCCCAGGTTAACATAGGGAAAACAAACACAACTGCTCACAACACTTGCGCAGGTTTTCTCTGGGTGTAAACCCCTTTTACTTCCTTTTCGCTTTCTTTCCGGCTTCCCTTACAGCCGTTCCAATTCCCATCCGAGAGTCGCATTCCTGCATAGGAAATGCTTTCCCGAGCGTCCAAACAAACACCCGAAGCCGAACCATATACCCGGAGCCAAAGCGAGTCTCCAAAGACAAACCCATGCCTAAGACCGAAGTATATGCCTAAATTCTCAGCGCATTTCTGGAGCTAAATAATCTCACTCCTGGGAGCTAATCAAATAACAAAGGAAGTATCATGGGAGTATGGCGAGCAGCACCATCTCCACCATTACCATCCTCTCTAGATGATGGTAGTCCCCCACCCAGTCCGCACTCTTATCCCGAACAGCTCTCCCCCGGCTTTGTATTGCAATAATAGTCAACTAGGATCAACAATAGACTTTAGCAGTGCACCTGTATGAATCTCAGTTTTTGAGCTTTGTGCTTTAATATCTGCCCGTTGAAGGAAGGATTTAGAAATATGGAGTCTAGCTTAGGACTAACTTGGATAGATAGTGTGGTCGGAGTTAGTGGAGTTTGTGTATCGGGAAATGGGGGTCGATGGGGGAGCAGGGGTGGCGTTTGATAACCGAGTGAATTCAAGGGTGGGAGGCTTGAAGAGGTGTACGGAGGTACAGGGCATAAGTTTTGTAGGTTCCACAAGCGAAGTTTGCTGCCCTCACCCCCTGTGTAACCTACAAAACTTATGCCCTGTACCTCCGTAGTGTCGGAGGTGGATGTCGGTTAGCAAGTGACTTTCCGTCATTGATGTGGAGCATTTCTTGTTCGAAATTGTGAGTCGCTTACTGTACTGGTGGCCTAGTCATGAAGCTTGCCGGTACAAGTAGTCATCGGTGGTAGTTCTCACTTGTCTTTTCGGTCTCTTTCGCTTGCTCTTCACCAAGTTCTCCTTTTTGTTTTTTACAAGCCTCGATCAATTAAATTGAAGCCGCAACACTTTTCTCATTTGGTGTTTCCTCTCTGTCCCATTTCATCCTTGCACTTTCTGCATCCAAGCAGCCTCTGTTGAAATTCTGTGCTTGAACCACCACTAATTTGGTTTAACTCGCCGCCTAAATTCCTGATACTACTCTAACAAAATTATAAGGCATTTCGATACACTTCTTGCAATCGCTGAAGAAACTATTTTTGCTAGTACGATATTACGAATAGGTGGGTATGCATACTCGAGTACTGTACATAAACTATAAAAAAAACTGCCAATCAGTGAGAATGAAAATAGGAAACAAAGTGGGGATGCGGACTACTTCTGTCGCCAAGATCGTGCGGCAATCTTCTTGGTCGGGTGAGAGGTTGGTCTCATGCATTAGCGTCGATTCTGGTTACTAATATGCCAATACATCGAAGGTAGGTTGCGATTAACCCACTGCCCAGACTCAAGCGAACCTCTAGAGTGTTATCGATAAGTGCCCGTGACCCGGGGCACGGAACCTTTGATGAGCGAAATGGTGGCTTTAATTCGTAATTGTAGTGGCCATGGATATCCTGTACTTTTATCAATTGAGAGGGGAAGCCTGGTAGACTAGATTCTATCTTAAACTGAATTTCTCCGGCTACCACCGGTTGCGATGATATTTGTGGCTCGCACTAAGGTTTGTTTTTTTCATAGAGTCGGCCACCAAGGCTGCAATACCATAATCCGGCGAAAGTCGGATTCGCGCTAGTGAGTATTTTCTTAAATCTGCCCAATCACTATGGCCTATATGTTTAAACTGTGGCAAACGTGGCAAGTTGGAGTTTTTCCTGTGATCCCGTTGGCTTGGTTGCCCGAGTTTAACTTTAATTCGCTTTAGTACCAATCCGACTTTTGCCGGATTATTGTAATTTATGCATGGATCTACTAGTGGGGCTTGTCCCAACTCAGGCGCTTAGGCACTTGTTGTGAATCACCGTTTGTATGGTGGGACACTTTTCTTCGGTGTTCCAGGTGCACTCCGCCTAAATGCTAAAAGAGCCGCGCTCCTCCTTACCAAGACCCCACTTTTTCCCTGCTCCCAAGAATATCATCAACCAACCATAACCAATAACTCTTCTACAATAATGCAACCAGCAAAGAGCGGAAAATGTCGCAATATACTATCGATAACAGCACCTTCTCCAATAATACGAACTCTTTTAATGTGCAGAATTACTATGCTGCGGAAGATCGATCGCAACTCTTGACCTGGCTATCACCCCTCAAGCCGAGACTACGCCATCGGGATATCCAAGAGCGCCGCGTGGACAATGTAGGAGAATGGCTGCTGCAAACTGAGGAATTCAGAAGCTGGCATGGCCGAAGTGGGGAAGGTGAAGATGATAAGGCAGTATTGTTTTGCTATGGGTGTCTGGGGGTCGGAAAGACATTTATCAGGTAACTGAAATTACTCTCGGAGGAGAAAAGAAAGAGATTCAGGGCTAACGGGCCACCGTGCCAGTTCACTGGTAGTGGATAGGTTGTCCGATCGGTCCAGGGGGGCAAAATACAGTCGTTACATGCCCCCACCCAGACCCCGCAGCGAGAAAGGAGCAGTCTGTCACCAGTATTCTAGGTTCCCTGTTGAGACAAGTCATCGGCGGAATGGAAAAGGCTCTAAAGGAAATAATACGGGCTTTAGAAGAGCAAAAATTGGCTAATACTGGGCGGGGACCGCAACTCCCGGATATCGTGAAGATGTTACAGACCATCACATCCTCACTACGCACATTTGTATGCATAGACGCCTTGGACGAACGTGCGGTGGCGAATCGAATCAAGATCCTTAATGCGCTTCAGCAAATCTTCCAAACATCCCCGCACACCCGGATATTCATCATTGCAAGGCCTCATGTCCGAGCCGAGATAGAAAGGGTCTTCCTGGACAAGTGGTAAGTGTGCCGGTTGAGCCCAGAAAAAATGATATCACGGGGTACCTTCGCCTTAGACTAGACGAGGACGAAACTCCGGAAGCTGTGAATGAAAGTCTAGAGGCAGACATTCTGGAGAAGATTCCGGACAATATGTCGGAAATGTACGCATGGGCATGCTACTCTAAATACTTCTGCATACAATCTTCTAATATATATACATCTAGGTTTCTACTAGTATCCTTAAGTATCGATGGAATTTTACACGAATCAACAATCTCCCGAAGACGAGAAAAACTAAACAAAATGACAAATGGGTTGGAATTAGGAGATGTTTACGGGGCGACGATTGAGCGGATAAAAGCACAAGATGGGGACAAATCGAGACTCGCGATGACAGCCCTGATTTGGATCAGCCATGCGGAACGGCCACCGCGAGCGGATGAGCTCTGCGACGCCTTAGCAGTCCAGCTAGGCTCCACGGATTTCGATGTTGGCAACATCCCTTCGATATCGACATTGGTGAACTGCTGCCAAGGGCTTATCACTGGAGATAAGAAGGCATCAACTGTGCGATTGATCCACTTTACCTTGCAGGAGTATCTTTCCGTTCATCCCGATATATTCACCAAACCTCACTCGGCAATGGCCGAAATCTGCATAACCTATGTGAATTCCACACAGGTCAAGGCCCTCTCGACTTCCCATTCTTCTGATACTCACATCACACCCTTTCGGGAATATTGTTCACTATACTAGGGAGTGCATGCGAAAAGGGAGCTCTCAGACTACGGGATATTACTTGCGCGGGAGCTGTTAAAGGAGAATTATAGCCCGATATCGACTGAACTACTCCTTACGCATGCAAACATGCGTCTCAACGATCGCCCTACTAGTTCTTCATTTAGTGGGCTGCACTGCGCATCGTTCTTCGGAATAGTTGAAGTGGTAGCTGCTTTATTAGAGGTAGGAGGTTCTGATCTCAACGATGAAAGCTATTTAGGTTTTACACCACTTTCATTGGCTGCGCATTATGGTCATGAAGAGGTGGTGAAAATTCTACTCGAACAGGAAGAGGTCAACCCCGACAAGGCAGATCAATGGGGCAACACACCGCTCTCGGACGCCGCTTCGAATGGACATGAGGGAGTTGTAAAAATTCTACTCGGACGGGAAGGTCAGCCCGGACAAGCCAGATGAGGACAACCGAACGCCGCTCTCGCATGCCGCTCGGAATGGACATGAGGATGTGGTAAAAATACTACTCGAACGGGACGAGGTAAACCCTGATAAGCTAGATAAATGGGGCTGAACACCATTTTCGTATGCCGCTGAGGATGGACATGAAGAAGTGGCAAAAATACTACTCGAACGGGAAGAGGTCGACCCCGACAAGCCAGATAAATGGGGCAGAACACCGATCCACTATGTGAGTTGGAAGCAACGTCACAGGATATGGGCGCTCCTACGGTCTCGCAATTCGGTCGCCCCCAGTAGAACTTAAGGTCTAGGAGACGCCGCCCCTTCACACCCGCCGCCCCCTCCCTTTTCGGGCATGTTCCCTCCCTTTTCGGGCATGTTCCCTCCCTTTTCGGGCATGTTCCCTCCCTTTTCGGGCATGTTCCCTCCCTCTTCGGGCATGTTCCCTCCCTCTTCGGGCATGTTCCCTCCCTTTTCGGGCATGTTCCCTCCCTCTTCGGGCATGTTCCCTCCCTTTTCGGGCATGTTCCCTCCCTCTTCGGGCATGTTCCCTCCCTCTTCGGGCATGTTCCCTCCTAAGATGCACTCGGACATCACCGGCTATTGACCAGGGGAATACCCCGAACTGGCAATGCAGATATACCCTCTTCCACCTATTGGCCATTTTCCTTGGCTGCCGCGCGAGGATTTACTGGCTTCTTTTTACATGTTCCCTAATGTTTTGTTCCGGTGATATTTCCATCGTTGGGAAGGTGGAGTTTATACAGTGCTTGTAGATTTCATTCTGTTACTTTTAATTCTTATCTCTCTATAAATTCTCATGTCTTATTTTTCTTGCATGGTTTTTTCTTCCCTCGTTTTCTTCTCGTCCCTCCCCCCGAAAGATACGCAGACAACCTGATATAGTGTTTTTTAAGTATTGAAATGTGGTCTACAGTGCAGGGCACGAGGATCCTTGAGGAAATTGCCAAAAACCGGACAAAGGCTGTGCTTGCCATAGAATACTACGAATTCGTACTGTACCGGCTGCTCGTTCCATACACTAGACCAGTTTCTTCAGGGACTATGATAGAACGAATTTCGATCCTCCTTCGACAGGACTCCTCTTTTCGCAAGACAGGTACCAGTGGGAAATGGGAGAGAAGGATATTGAAGGAAGTTTTGAGGTCAATGTCGTGTCGCGGGAAAGTTGGAAACCAGTTTTTGAATTTGAATTTTGGTAAATATCTTTGAGTTCTGGCTCTGCAAAGGCTATCCAGAAGAGTAAAGTAGCAGGAGGATATCCTGCGCAAACCATGCGCAGCCATGTAAGTATGAAATGTAAGATTATAAAGTGGACGCATAATTACCCAAGTATGGACCCGCAAAAATATTATATCAATATTCCATTTCGTCTATTCTCTGATCCACAACTCAACCCTTAAACTTCTATATAAAATCCAAGCTCAGTGAGGAGCCTTGCAGCATAACTCAATTGAATACAACAACCCAGTAATTAGAAACACTCACCTTGAAGCTCATCATTTAGGCAATTCCAGGAATGTGCAAACATAATCTCAACTTGGGCTAATTTTTCATTTCGTAGACGAGGATGCCCTCCCCAATCCATTTTCACTCTTATCTCAAAACAGCTCCCTCCTGACTTTGTGTTGCAATAATACTCAAACATGGGTCCACAATAGGCCTTACCAATGCCCTTGTACGGATCTCGGTCTTGGGCTTTTTTGCTCTAATACTTGGGTATTGAAAAAAGGATTTCGAAATATGGGGGTTGGCTGAGGACTAACTTAAGTGGATAGCATAGTTAGTGTTGGTGAAGTTGGTGTACTGGGGAATAGGGGTCGAAGTGTGGGGGAGAGATGGCGTTTGATGATCGGGGGAGTTTGGGGGTGGAAGGGTTCAAGAGAGGGCCGTGCTGGAGGTTGATGTCAGATGTCAGCAAGTGTCTTTTAGGATTGAAGCAGGTCCAGTCCAGTTAGACATCATGGGGGGTTCGCCGAAGCTTCATCATAAGGCTGTCTTGGCTGTTATTGGTTGCGGGGCTCGGTGGTTTTTCTTCTCTTTCCTTTCCTTTTCTGTTCCATTCTCTCAACAAGTGCGTTTTCAGAACGGTAAATAAAAACAATAAAACTGGTCTTAACACGACTCTTATCTGATATTTAATACCCCTGTCCTGTTTCCACATTCAATTAAGCTCTTCCTGTACTCCCTCTACCTAACCGGTGGCTGCGCAAACACAGTATTCTCTAATTGGGCCAGTGAGGTTTAACTGACCACAGAACATTTCCACCACCTCCTTCTATCTTAGCTAAATTGTAACTTAAGGTATTTCTATAGACCTCTCACAATCGCTGAATAAAGGAATTTCAAGCATGAAATTAGATGTTTTTGAGGGTATCCTATTTTGGCTTAAACGAAGAAGCCATGGACACCTGCGGTAGATAATTTAAGAAGCCACGCTGCCCCCAATAACACGATCAATTCAAACTGCTAGATCAATTCTTCTCTTTTCCTTGCCACTAATTCTTTAGAATCTGGAGGATATATCTAAGGTGAGGTATACGCCTGTGATCTAGTCACACCTGACTAACAGGAATAGAATACATAAGGCGCAACATATTAGTGCACTGGGAGAGGAGAAAGAACTAAGGGTATGGTGGGTACAGGGGCTGCTTTAAATCTAGCGCAAGATCACATCAGATAGGGAATTGGGTCTGTGGGGAAGCCAAGCCTCGCAATTGGGCTTCGCGTTTTCGGGTCGACCAGGGTTTAGATCGGGTTGGGTTGGGTCGGGTCTGGTGGCCAGAGGTTTGGGCCGGGTCGGGTCGCCCAAGTTGAAAACCCAGGTAGCCCAAACAGACCCAAACTATAACCCAAACTAAGTTTCACTTTTTTTTTCTACCATGTCACAAGAAATCACTCATATCTTCTAATGTAAACGAACATCTGGTGAACACCAGAACTTGCGTCATCTCCAAGCTAGTCTCAGAGTGATGAATTTTCAGCAACAGGTTTTTGAATACCCCTTTTCTGTTGTGCGGCCGGACACTAATTCTTCAAAAGTCATCACCTTCTTGTCACAACCCCCTTCCCCCCACGACCCAAAGTACCACTAGTTGCCACCCCTCACTATCAAAACCCCCCAACCATGTGTAACAAACCAGCCTTGCCTTCAGGTGTTCGTAATGGGAAACGACTATCGTGACTATCATAGACTATTGATATAGTCCACGTAGCCTACTTAGTCTATCATTATAGACTAACATCTTGCGTTCGTTATAGGTGTAATGATCGTAGGAAGTCCTATCGTGTAGGAATAGGGTTTTTGCATATAAGCGAGGTTGTATAGAGATAAGGGCATTAGGTATCTCGAACATATCACACCTATGGAAGGTCACTGTCAATGGGCTTGGCCCTTGCCCCAGTATCTGAGTGGTGTATTACTTAGATGGTTGCGTGAAGAGCTCTAACTGCTGTGACTTTTTTTTTTTTTTTTTTGAATCTCGATTATTAATTGTTTCTATCGGGGCAAATGCACACCTGTGCTCATCCCACGGTCCTAGGAACAACGGACTTTCAACCAAGCATGGGCCAGGTAGTCCAAAACCTCCAACTACAGTCCATCCCGCAATCCCCAAGCTAAAACCCTCTGACCCTGCCTGACAGAGGAAACCCCGCCCGGTACTATGGGTAAAAACTACAAGGAGATGAGAAAGTGGGCCAGAAAGCCACGAACCAAAAAACCCCCACGAAAGCCTAGCCTAAAAGAAAAACTTCCCCAACCAACAGTAGACATAGCCAACAAAGGAAAACAAACCCACTCCCCCTAGCCAAACAACCTATAATCTAAACCGTAGGAAAACCCCACCGGGCCCAACTCCGGAGGGAATAGGGACTCCTGAATGATGGGTCTCGTGGACACAATGAGGGGAGAAAAGCTCCCGGAGGCATATAGCCCCGCACGCCGAGGCTCAGGAAGAGCAGCCGAGTTCGAGAGAAGGCCGCCAAAAGGCGGAAGGCTCGTGGAAGTCGGAGGAAGATCCGGTCAGCTATTTCGGGAAACAAGACCCAGAAAGATGGTTTAAACATGCGCCCCTAGTTCTAGGACATCAGAAGGGAGCAGAGGTCTGGTGGTGGGCATAGAGCCACAAGCAGTAGGGTGCCAGCGGATCCAAACGTCGGGGAGGGGGAGGGCAGAGGGCTAACTGACACGAGAAGTAGGAGGAAGGCCGATGGAAGCGGGGTCACAATGTTTCGAAAAGTCAGAATGTACCAGCACAGCACAAAGGAGATAGTGCAATACCAGAGAGCAGTGCCACCGGAGACAACTACTTTACTGATCAACCGAGACTAAAGACCGACCATTGACGGGTGAGCGGTTGCCAACCGTGGAGGGCTGCCTAAGCGAGCCTGGAGAAGAGGGGGTGAAGGCAGACTCAACCAAACCCCTAGGAAAAAGCTCGCCAGGCCTGACCATCAGAAGGGATAGGAAGAGGGGAGGGAGATGGCTTCAATCACACAGAGGCAATGTGACATGTCTGACGAGAGGGGGGTGGATGGAAGTGACAATGATTTCTGATGGTGTTGAGATTTCAATCGCGGAAGGTGTAGCGGAGACGAAGGATGCTCTAACTGCTTTAATTTTTTTTTTTTTTTTTTTTTCAAATCATATGTTCATTGTTTCTACGGTACAAGAAATGACATGCATCTTTAACGATATGGTCAAAACAAAACCGAAAATCAAACTAACAATCCACAAAAGAAACAAACATAGCCAGTTCCCCCAACGCGACCAGAAGCGTCGCAAAGCAGCCGTAGCTAAATAAGAAAATTATAAACCGCTAACTAGTCTCGAGGGCCAGGGGCGGGTAGGGTGGTAGAGGGGAGAAGGGGGTTAGGCAGGGGAGTGTGGAGGGAGCGAGGGAGCGGGGGCATTCCAGGAGGGAAACCGGTGGCAGTGGTGCGAATGAACTCAGCCAGCGCAATGAGCAGCTGCTTGTCGGACCAGAATGGGACATCAGGGGCCAAGTCCGAGACCCCTTGGAGGAGGCGGAATCTCTCATGGGCAGACGAGGGGCAGGAAAGGATGGCATGTTCGAAGGTCTGTGCGCCCTCGGAGCACAGTGGGCAGGACGTGTCGGTGTCAGGGTTGTCCCATGAGAGGTGAGCCGTGAGGTAACCTTTTCCAGAGCGCATCTGGTGTATCCTTCCCGCAACAAACTAACCGAAGCCCATGAAAAGATAGAGGCGTGTTGAGGGCGGGTAGGGGTAGTACAGGGGGGCTGGGGTGGCAGACCAGTTGGAGAGGAGGTGTTAGGCGGGAGCCTATCTCAAAGTCTTGCGAGATAACTCAGGCCGATAATCTTATCGTAGACGGAGATTGTCTAGGAAGGCTCAATGATTCAAAAATGGAAGTTGGTAAAGCGATAAAGATTTTTCTAGCGTAAAAACTTATATTGATAAGATCTCTTCTCCGTTGCTTGATTTTTCCAATAGCTCGGGAGGCACCTCGATATTTATATGCCGCGTCTGGGTGGTCGCGGGCTACATCTAGTTCTCATACTAACTAAGTACCTGCTAACAACTCCAGCTTTGTTCTAAAAGTGCGAACACTATTTGACCCTGACAATTCTGTTATCTCACTTCGACTTCCGAATCGCAACACCATGAAATTACCTGACGGTGCTCCCACACATCAGTCCATTGGTTACGATCCATCTTCGTCGGCATGGAGTCTTGCTTACCATTTGCATACGCAGAATGGTCTCCATGATCGAACCAACAAAGGGGCCAGCTTTGTTATCGAACCTCTCAGCATTGCAGACATATTCTGCAACCGACATCTGCGAGGCATAAGATAGACTTGT
>Ga0307509_10010123_pt1 | contig 11618 bp, 11 predicted proteins | sample 10_EM_MG_FD_202245 | JGI IMG/M metagenome (GOLD analysis project Ga0307509, IMG submission 202245) | Populus trichocarpa ectomycorrhiza microbial communities from riparian zone in the Pacific Northwest, United States - 10_EM | ecosystem: Host-associated > Plants > Roots > Unclassified | place... | reverse complement strand
TGATAATATTATTATATTTTAAACAAAATTATTTTACAAGAAAAAATTAATCATCTAATATTTCTGCATAGCAACCATCTCGTTGCCATCACTTTGAAACGGAATGGTTGATAAATTTTGTGCCAAACAGCTGTTTTGTTCCTTCCGTTTCGAAATGGCAGGAAATGGTCATTTGCATGGGCCAACAGAACGGAACCATTCCATCCAGACAGGCTCTTAACCTGTACGATCGTTCACTCAGCTTTAGCGTGGCACTAATAGGACGCTTGATACAGGAAAAGTAATGATAGACAACACCCCAAGATAAATTAAAAGTACTTAGACATGTACCATAGTTGGGAGCAAATCTACGCAGACAACCTGCTTTCCATCATGGCCATGCTGAGCAGTACTCATTTAGCACTATTCTGAGCCCTACACCACACAGTTTTTCATATCACAATTATCCAAATAGGCTAGTGTTTAAACGGGGCTGAATTATCTTAGCATCCTTTACTTCCATCATAATACTTACATCATAGCTGTCACAATTATTCCTAACTTTGCTCTCTTCAGTTAGTTCACCACCGATCGCTTCCACAACCAGGTGTATAGCGAGTGCTTGAAAACGGTTTAAGGGATAGTTGTTGCTTTAATCTTGCCGCTTCGTTTCGTTCCGCTCAGCTATCCCATGGGCTAGTGAGATATACGGTTTGGGGACCTTCCGTATATCGTAGCTCTATGCTGTGGCTGGGCAAAATTTTGTGGAGAATAGTCTTGTTATTGGGGAGGTTCTGCTAAGACGGTCGTATTATGAAGAGTACGAGTACTTGTTGCCAGAGCAACGACGCTAACCATTCCAAATTTGTATAAGTCTACTGTGGCTCAACTTTAGTAAAGTCTTAACTGTTCTGAAATAAGACGGTGGTATGATACCGGTAAAGGGGTTGTGTTTACCCTGTTGGTTACTCGAGTACCAAAAATTGGTGGAGCTTACACCAACGCTAAGAGAAAATTTTTCAACCCACACTAAATTTTGTACTGTTCTTAGCAAAACATCACGGTCGCTGGAACTGTGCTTAAATCTTGGCAAAGCTCGGTGTGGCGACAGTGGACGTTTTTTTCGTCGTTTTGCTAACTACATCACAGCCTGGCCACCCGTTCATACCCCACCCCCCACGAGCCATCTGTGACACTCACCCCCCTTCTGACCAAGCAGAACATCACACCAAGAAGCAAATAGTAAAGCTTTCTCGCATAGTGATCCTGCTGGCTTTGGGAACAATATTTTTTATTTTCCAAGTTGATGGTCACGGTGAAAAGAAAAGAAAAAAGGTCCATTTTGGTGTCAACAAACTGGTAAACAAAAGGCTTTTACAACCATCCTATAAGAACTGTTCTTAGAGCACAGTTGAGCCACACAGCACTTGCACAAATTTGGTATGGTTAGTACCGTTGCTCTGGCAACAAGGACAGTTCAAGTGACGACCGTCGTAGCAAAACCTCTCTATTGAAAAACAAGAAACCGAGCAACAGTTTCTCTCAGGCGCGGAGGAAGCTACAAATCACCAACCATCAGAGATAACAAACCCGCACGGCAAATAGAGTCACACACTTCACAATCAATTCAGCTTGCTCTAGCTAATTCAAACTCAAAGAAAGGGAAAAAGAAAAAAAACGAAAAAGAATGCCCAGCCTTTTCCGGTTGTCCGACCATCTGTCCCAGGTGATCCTCCTCGTGTAGTTTGCCTTCCCAAAATTTCCTTCGTCGGTTGACCGTCCTCACTGGCCGTTGTGCCGTGGTACCGCGGTGGAAAGAAAATATGAGAGAAGAGAAAGATCGTTGCCTTACATACCTTACAAGTAGAATCGCTCCCGCTTGTATGCCAAGAATGAGCCACAGCCACCCCTGTCTACAATTCAACCTAAGCCCAGCATACTCCCCTTCCCAAGCAAAGTTACACCATGAACCGCCATCTATCCTCTAAGTTACCCTATTCTAGCAGAAGTCGGATTGAGACTACTTTCTTGAACCTGTCCAACCACGGTGGTCTATGTGGCGGATTCGACTTCTTCGCGTCGTCTTATTGTCTCGGTTACCTTATTTTCGCTTTATCTCCAGTCCGACTTTTGCCAGATTACGGTATACGGGTATCTGTAGGCTGGGCGAGCTAAGAAGTGCAAACTACAGTCGCACCTCGTTGTAAGGAACCTCTCTGTACTGAAAAATTTGCTATTACGAAACCACTGTCTGTGAGCTCAAAAACCCCATACAAACTTTCTCGCTATAATGAAATACATAGTGGAGAATACTCTATAACGAATCTGTAAGGAAATTTTGGATTTTACCGCCCCTGTCAACATATAAACTCGTCTCGCTATAAGGAAAAACATGCTGACTAAAGAAGCAGGTTTCCACTAGCATAGGCCTAACTGAACCCGCTGCTGTGATCATACTGGGAAGGATTGAGATTCCGGTCTTAAGAGTTCTCTACTAGCGCGGCCGAATTGAAGCAGGACACTTAGGGTGGCAACACCCATACAGAGTGTCCAGCTTCAATCCGGCTGCGCAAGTAGATGTGGATACAAGTAAGAGCCCGGGCTGGTCAAATGATCTGAAAGCTGCTCTCCCCCTTATCTGCACTTTTGCTTCCCAGAGTCTCCTCCACATTCAAGCCCTGGTCTGAAATACACACTCTTTTCCTTTGCCCTTCCGGGCTTATTTTTGGGCTTCTCCTGTTTCCCGTCTCCTCTACACATATTACTGCATTTCTAGTACCTTTCTTCTTCCCTCTTGGCTTACTAACATTCTTTGGCATTCCAGAATTATTCGCTGTAATGGAATCTCGTTATAACGAAAAGAAACATCTGAACTCTTGGCTTTCGTTATAACGAGGTGCGACTGTATGTGGAGCCAAATTTTATCCGCAACAGTATTTCGTGATTTTAGTCAGGCCGGGTCTCTGAACCACACCCGGATTCGGAAGGTCCGCAACCTGCATGTCTCCATGATAGCAATTTCTTTTAACCAGTGGCTCGGAAGGACATAGAGGGCTGAAAGAAGGGTTTGAGAGGAGAAAGCAACCGTATCCGAACATTTCACAAGCCGCGGAGCTGGGTCGCCTGGAGTGAGAATGTGCAGTACCGGTGCGGTACTCCTAGAACAAACGACCGATGGGGGGTTGGGAACAGCAGACCAAACATAGGAATGGGAACCGCGGGGGCCTCTCTACAGTACTAAGTGTATTGACACCTTTGGTATCTCGAGCCGCTATAGTATTATTATGTTTAATATCTTGAGAGTCATTTTTGGTGGAGTTGAATTGGAAGCTGGTGGTTACCATGCAGAAGGATTTGTCTGGCCTCGGCTGGTGGTTGTTGCCAGCGCTTGGAGCCGCCATCGAACACCTAAAAGTACCCGAGGCGCATTATTTTTTCACATCGCCAACACCGTAAACACTCCTTTAATCAAGCTGTTAAAGCCTACTTTACCCTCAACATACAACTGGATCCTGGCGAATATTCGAAAAAACTTAGCGTAGGGTGGATTTAATGGCGAGTTCTAAATGCTTCCTACCGCCTCAATAATAGGCGACCGGTAGTTCGTATGAATGTAGACAAAAAATTATCAAGTCTCTCATTGCACTTGCCGAGACTACCATAATCTGGCAAAAGCCGGATTGACGCCACTGGGGATTTTCTTGAACCTGTCCAACACCGTGGTCTATATGTTTAAACTGTGGAGAATTCGCCTTCTTCGCGCCCTCCTGTTGGCTCGGTTGCCTTTGTTTCTCTTTAGCTCCAGTCCGACTTTTGCCAGATTATACGGTAGTTCGAGGCACTGGTAAGATAATCAATATGTCTATCAGGAGTTTATTCTCCAGAGATAAGATGGGCGTGCTGACGAGCTTTGGCATGGAATGGTTGGCTGGTACTCCAATCTGGAACAATAACCTTGTCCCAATCCATGAGAGGATTCCCTGTGGGTCTTGCCTTAGGGGGGAGAAGCCCATCAACCTCCACGATACACTCCCACACAGTGTGCTGCCGTATCACCGAACTTTATCCAATATGACTACATTACCAAGCAGAAACAGAGGACCAAGTCTCACTCGTGATCCCTGCCAATATGGCATATCCAACACCCGTGCCGACAGCAACACGAGCAATAGTATTCACGGTCACTCGAATCAGAACATCGGAAATGTGTTAAACAGCTATAATAACACCATTAATGTGGGAATAAGTGAAGAGTCTTTAAGGATCCAAACGTGGTTGTCGCCACTCGAGCCCTATACAAGGCATCACGATGTGAGGAACCGGCGGCTGGATGGTGTTGGGGACTGGGTTCTGGAGAATAATGAGTTCGAGTCATGGCACAAGAGGCAGGAGAGCTCAGGGAATCCTACTCTTCTATGTTATGGGGATCAAGGGGCTGGAAAGACATATATAAGGTAACGGGGTATTTTCTGGGGACGATAAACAGTGCTAACAAGGAACTATATTAATTCATTAGTAATAGATACCCTATGCGAGCAAGCCTATGGACAAAACATCGCAGTTCTGTCACTCTATTGCGATTACCAGGCGCAGAAGGATCAATCGGCGGTTAATATGATAGGGGGTCTGCTCAGGCAGATTAGCCTCGGGAGTGTAGGGAACATAGGCAGGCGAAATTCAACAAGCCTTTGGGAAGTCCAAGCAAGGAGGTGGAAAAGGTCTCCGAATGCCGGAGATGCTGGGATTATTCGTCAAAACAATTGGCTCCCTCAAGCGAGTATATATCTGCATCGACTCAATGGACGAATTAGCGCCAGAACATCGGTCGGGGCTTCTCCACGCGCTACGACAGATGACCGTATTCGAAAAGCGCCAAATACGCGATTATTTCTCACAGGAAGGCCGCACATTCGCGGAGAACTTGACAAGCATCTCACGAAAGGTGCCTATACCTATACCATACGCATTGTGCCCCAAAGAGATATCGCTAGATACATAACCCAGAAGATAGACGACGCCGGCGCCCGAGATCCGGACTTGATCATTGAAGGTCTAAAAAAATGATATTATGGAAAAAATGTTTGAAAAAGGCTTCGGGCATGTAAGTAGGAACGGCTCTATTATGAATTTTGATCATGAATTGACATTCTGCTCAAGCCTCGCAATTGGGCCCGGGCTTAGATCGGGTCGGGTTGGGCCGGCCCGGGGGTCAAGGGGTTTGGGCCGGGTCGGGTCGCCCAAGTGGCAAGCCCGGGTAGCCCGAAAAAGCCCGAAATAAAGCCTGAAGAATTGTCACTTTTGTTTATCAAATCACAAGATATCACTCATATCTTCCAAAATTGCTGTGAACCTAGGACTTGTGTCATCGCCAAGCTAGTATTTTGTCGAGAAATTCTCAGCCTCACATTTTTAATTACCCCTTTTTATCCCAGTCACGTAGCTGAACTTTGATTCTTGACAAGTGATCTCTGTTGAGGAACATTTTTTTCAAGATTTAGGAATATCGCAAGTCTTGATACTGAACCATCAATACTATCAGTTTCTTTTCTTTTCCATCATTCACATCATGGTGACTAACTCTCATTCAACTCTAATCACCTGTTTTTCCTAGAATCAATGCAGCTTGAAAGTCTCTCAAGTACTAAAGTTAAAATAGTTAGCATCTTTAAATAGAATTGGATTAATCCCTGTTCATGAATAGTTTGGGCTGTTTGGGCGGCCCGGGCTTTTTTGGGTCGGGTCGGGTTCGGGTCGGGCCCGCCATGGTTTGGGCTTAAGAATTTGCGGCCCGGGCCGGCCCATTGCGAGGCTTGCTCTGGGCGCTTCTCACAATGGGTGGGACAGGGTGGTGAGGCTACTACTCGCACGGGACGATGTCAATCCCGACAAGCCAGACAACTATGGTAAAACACCACTGTGCACAGCGTGTAGATGGGGATACCCCCGGGTGGTGAGCCTACTACTCCCACGGGATGTCAATCCCGACCAGCCGGACAACAATGGTAGAACACTACTCTGGGGAGCTTCTAACAATGGGTACGACGGGGTGGTGAAGCAATTACTCGCACGGGACAAAGTCAATCCCGACAAGCCGGATAACAAAGGTAAAATACCACTCTGCGGCGCTTCCAGCAATGGGCATGAGGGTGTTGTGAGACTACTACTTGTACGGGACGATGTCAAACCCGAAAAGCCGGACAACAATGGTAAAACACCACTCGGGGGAGCTTCTAGCGAAGGGCAGGAGGGGGTGGTGAGACTACTGCTCGCACGGAACGATGTTAATCCCGAAAAGCCGAACAACAATGGCAAAACACCACTCTGGGCCGCCTCTCACAATGGGCATGAGGGGGCGGTAAGAGTACTACTCGCCCGGGGCGACGTCAATCCCCACAGGCTAAACATTGATGGTGGAAGATCACTCTGGCGGGCTTGTAGAAATGGGCATGAGGGGGTGGTGAGGCTACTACTCGCACGGGATGATATTAATCCCGACAAGCCCAACAACGATGGTCAAACCCCTCTCTGGGTCGCTTCTAGATGGTGACATGAGAGGGTGGTGAAACTACTACTCGCACAGAACCATGTCAATCCCGACAAACCAGCCAAATATGGTGTAACACCACTGTGGCGGGCTTCAATCAATGGGCATGAGGGGGTGGTGAGGCCAGTGAACCCAAGCGTCCAGTCCGTCCGTCTTCAGGTCTAGACGGGACTGACGGCGGACGTCCAGTGATGCCCGGGACGGACGGGTTTGGGGGCGTCCGTCCAGACCTTGGCCCGGGACGGACGGGCGGGACTGCCGGTGTCTCAGGGTGAGAAATTGTGGGGATTCCTAAAGTGAATTGGGGGCCGATATAAATACAACAGATAGTGTCTGCTTCACTGTCCAGGGCTGACCAGGACTGCCAGGGAGTCCGAAGTGTGTCTTGAATTGTAGATAGGAATAACATTCAACTACTCTGATAATTTTAAAGAGGAAATAAGAAGAAATTAGAAAACAACCAGACTCAAAATAAGTGCTAGCCAACAATTACACTTGTACTAACATCAGACTGAATGTCTGACTTGCCAGAAATAGAAATGAGCCAACTGCCTCTGACTTCGGATACTCTAAGAGTCGGATTTTCAAGGTCTTCAACCATAACCTCCACGTCATGTAGTCTTGGCTCCAGAATCAATTTTACCTTGCGTCATGACTTCATACATTCGATTGCTTCTATTACTTCATCACTTAACTGGGCTCGGCGATTGGTAATAAGATTTTTGCTACTAGGATATATCACAATGGTTTCAGTTTTTTGAATACATTTAACTAATATAATGACACAGCGTGATAAGAAAGAGAACTAACCTGCTGAAGACTCGTTCAACTTGGGCAAACATGGCCGCAATACTGTTAATTTCGTGTGCCATATGTGATAGCTGAGTCCACTGTGAGTTCTTTAATCGTGTTGACCAATACCCGCACAAATCCTCCACCTCATCTACCTCTTCTGCAATCTGGAAAAGATCCCATTCATCCATCTCATCATGTATTAGTTGTGCTCGGTTGTTTCTTTTCCAGCACGATAATGTAGGATCTGTAGAGGTACTGGTAATGGCTGAAGTACCAGCTTCGTCTGAATTGTGTTTTCAACATTTACCGAGAGTTTGTAAGACGACTGTTGAGCCTCTAGAAATCGATGGATGAGATCTGTATTCTGATTCCCATAGATCTTTGCTTTTGCTTTTAGCCATTTGGATCCAATTTGAATGGTCGGTCCATTGAACCTCAAAATATGTCAACTTAATATCGGGATCTAGTGCTACTGCAGCGTATATGGCCGGTAGCCTAGTATCTGCCAATGAATAATATATATTTTTTCAATTATCTTTGTTAGCTTTAACCTTATAACACGAAAGCCTACAATTACACATCCCTTTAAGCAAGTAAAGAGTAGAGATTTACTTATCCAAGATAGACCATGCATGATTAATAGAGGTTAGTAAATGAATACTCTATATTGAAGTACCAGAATACGTGATTTTAGCAGATTCTAAATGTGCAGAAAGTTTATCCATTGCCGGATGTACTTGTGCTAAATATCCATTTGACTCATCTTTCCGCATACTAGCACCTTGTAAGTATAATGACAGTGTCTGAAAAGGCTTAAGAAGGAAGAAAATTGCTGTTAGATCCACCCAATTATCCAAAGGAAGGTCATCAAGTGTAATTTGCTCTAGCAAGCGGTTGTCCCTTAGTCTACTGGGGGTAATAGCTAGCCAGCTAGAATCTGGAATATTTCTGCGACTTTTGACTTGCCCTTCTTCCGTAATTGCAATTCCAATAAATTTATCAATAATATCATGCAGTTCAAATGCTCAATTGATCGATTCCGTATCACTAGATTACTAAGTAATATTACTCACAAGGGGCAGGAGTGGACCTTTATAGCAGCCTCCACAGGCCTGCTGTACTTTTTGGCTAAATTGGTCACGCTGTTGAGGTGTTCTCAAATCCAAGTACCAATATTATAGAGCTTTCCCATGGCTCCTTTCGTCCGCTAGGCCTTTAATGCTTCCTTTTCATTTTCCTGAGAATATATTCCTCTGCCAGATTGACTACTCATTCAAAGGCCTCACAATCAGTACCCCATATAAAGGCTTTGACAACGAGATTGATTATGTGGCCAAAGCATCGTACATGCATCATCTCGGGTTTGAATTGGATCTTCCTAACCGCTAAGAGTTTCGATAACTCAACTAAGGCACTATCATTATGGGTAGCATTACTTGTATCGGTAGTGATATATCCTAATTTTGGAGCTATCCTATATGAATCTAGAATTTTAACAACGGTTTCAGCAATATTGAAACTGCAATGTGGTCCAAAGAATCTGCGAACCCCCAGCGTAGCGGATTCAAGTTGTGCATCCTCTGTAGCCCAATGGCCAACGATGTCTAGGAATGGCCGATAGGTGGAAGATAACTATAAATCAAAACTTAGATGGATCCAGAATGGAAAACTCTGGAAATATGCGCACATAACCGTACTAGAGGTAAGGTATGAAGCCAGGAGCCAATTGCTAATCGTAGTACTGGATTTTGGAAGAGTATTGTGGAGGTGACTGGGCGCAGATATCTGGTAGCTCATACTTGTTAATTAACCGCTAATAGATTCTACAAAGGGGGACTATTATGCAACTATATAGGAGACAATGGGTTGTACTTACACAGGTGAGCAAATATGTTAAAAGTATACGAAATGTAGGATCTTCTACTACAAAGAAGGGTGTATTGGTAAGATAAATCCATCTAACTAACATTTCTTTGAAAAGGTCGCTATTGAATCGAATACGGGGGATTAGTGTGCAGCCAAATGCAGCGTCGAGTCTTGACTGCCCAGCCATATGGCTTTGTTCCAATCCTCTGTCTGGGAACTCTTTACTAACACCATGTTGATAGGACAGATGTTGATTCATATTCTTTGTAGATGAGTCGGTATATATTGGGGTACAATGGGGCGGACCTAAAATATGCGCCTTGGTTATCAGCTAAATTGTTAAAAATCTGGATACATATTAGTTCACTAATACCGCAAAGTCACCATAAAACACCCGCAATCCAATTGAACCAGTAGCAAGAGTACCTACACCGCGCACATTTCCAACACCATTTTCCATTATAAAAAAAAACCTCAATTCCATTCGCGGAGAACCAGCAGTGTCCTTTCCGTGCTTTCTTTAGTGGAAGAAATGGAAATGGTATAGACAAGTGAATTCCAGATATGCCTCCCATAAATGATGGGACCTGGGGTATATTCCCGGCTTGGTTTCTATGACATGTTAGGGCTCTATCCTGTAAACTATTGCTACCTATTGTCAGAGTCAAAAAGTGTGATGGAGCAGAGCTTAAAATGTCGCTCGGTCCTGAGCCATCCTTATCAATTTCTATATCATACCGGTAACCACTATTGTCGGTAAAATACGGAGGAATGACTTGTGAGATCAAATCATCCGGACGAAGGGAATGTTGACTACCTGTGGATGACTGCAAGGGTGCTTTTGACATAGTGATCTACCTGCTAACTCTAAATTAATATTCAACTATTTTACAAACTGTAAGTATTGGATACAGGTGGAACATGTGCTTTCTACAAGAAAATAGATCTTGATAAGCGCAAACCAAAAGCTGCGATTGTGGCAAGCCTTTATCCAATACCGAAACCACATCAGCAAAAAGCTATCCTGCGTCAGATGAGGTGGTGTTGCGTTCTGACTCTCATAGTGTGGACTCTGCGTCCTGCGCGTCCTGTGCGTCCTGTAGTCAGACGTCACATCTGGTTGCGTCTGGTGCGTCTGGACACCCTTCTCAGTACCGGGTTCCGTCCGGACACATGCAACTAAGCAACCCTGTGTCCCATGCATCCAGACTTCAACCTCAACACCATCGGACATCAGGATTTACCACTACTTCTGAGCACCCTCCCAGCCTTCAAGTTCTCCGAGTCTGAGGCCTAGCCCTAGGGTGAGGCAGGGGTATTTCTTGGCACAGAAAATATAGTTAGTGTTGGCGCCAGGTGAGAAAGCCATAGTACCCTTAATCTTAAATTTACGCTGAAGACGGCCGGGCAGAGTCACACTGGCACTCAGAGTTCCATTTTCAGAGGATGATCTTTGAATGAGCGAAAATGCCAGCTCACTCCAGTCTGAAAGCGAGTGATAGCCATAAGACTCTCTCGGGCCTGGTGGTTTCTCGGCACTTATCCTCAAACTGGACGCGACACGACACATCCTTTTCTTCACAACACTCCGTGTCAACATCCACACTCCTGGGCCACAGCTGCAACACTCCACCACAGCCCCACAATTGATCCTGAATCCAATACATGGACGTTCCTGGGCTTGATGCCAGCTATCCAGCGGTATAAGATTCATCCCCAGAGGGCTATTATTCATGAAGTTACACGGTTGAATGGGGTGGGATACTGGCGATGCCAGAACTCGATGGCAGATTCCTCCACAACACTTCCCCGATCCTGGATCTGATTGCAGGAGATTGTTGGGCTCAACGCCAGCTACGCAGCGGTATAAAGGACATCTCTGTCGCATCAAAGCTCATGAAATCGCTGACCCTTGTGGGGGTTGTCTTTATAGGTACCCTGGCGATCCCAGAACTCGATGGCAGATTCCTCCACGACCACTGCTCCAATCCCGAATCTGATTGCAGGAGGTTATTGGGCTCGATGCCAGCTACGCAATGGTATAAGGTACGTCCCTGTCACATAGAAACTCAGGAAATCGCTGTCTTCTGTGGAGGGTGGATCAAGTATCAAGCGGGCGATACTTTACTCGATGGCAGATATCTACACAGCCGATAGACGGATTTTGATTGCGTTTGTAGCAGGTTGTTGGGCTCGATGCCAGCTACGCAATGGTATAAGGTACGTCCCTGTCGCATCAAAACTCATACAGTCGCTGACCCTTGTGGGGGTTGTCTTTACATGTACATCAGCAAAAACGGACCCTGTGTCTGATCCGTCGGCGTTGCGTCCTGACGCAAGCGACGTATTTTCTGCGTCCCATGCGTCCTGTGCGTCCTGACTTGCGTTGCAACGCCCCGCCACATTCCACGCCTCCTGAATTGCCCCGCAACGT
>Ga0307509_10010121_pt1 | contig 11620 bp, 8 predicted proteins | sample 10_EM_MG_FD_202245 | JGI IMG/M metagenome (GOLD analysis project Ga0307509, IMG submission 202245) | Populus trichocarpa ectomycorrhiza microbial communities from riparian zone in the Pacific Northwest, United States - 10_EM | ecosystem: Host-associated > Plants > Roots > Unclassified | place... | reverse complement strand
TACTGACCGCCACCCCACCAGACGAGAACTGCCCAGTATGCAAATCCTCCCGCTACCTCAACCCAAACATCCGCTTCCTCATGAACCCGGTGTGCTACCACAAAATGTGCGAATCCTGCGTCGATCGAATCTTCATGCAGGGCCCGGCGCCATGCCCCGTGATTGCGTGTGGCAAGACTCTTCGCAAGAACAAGTTCCGCAAGCAGACCTTTGAGGATGTGGCCGTAGAGCGCGAGGTCGACGTGCGCAAGCGAGTGGCGCTGACCTTCAACAAGCGCCAGGATGACTTCGATAGCCTGCGCGAGTACAATGACTACCTGGAAGAGGTGGAGCAGATCACGTTCAATCTGGTGAACAAGATTGACGTGAAGGAGACCGAGGCGAAACTTCTCGAGTACGAGGCGGCAAATAAGGAGCTTATTAGCACCAATGCGGCCCGACAAGCGGCCGAGATGATGGCGTTTGCGCAGGCTACAGAGGCGGAGAAGGAGAGTCAGAGGTTGGCGAGAGAGATGGCGGTGAGAGAGCGGGAGGAGGAGCGCAGGGAACAGGAGGAGTTGAAGATTGCTACGCTGAATGCGCTGGCGAGTGGGGATAAGGGTGCTGTCAAGGTTATCCAGGAGGTGCAGCTGAAGAGGTCTGGGGAGAGGAAGAGGAGGCAGGCGGATGAGCAGATGAAGTTGAAGAGTCTGGCTGAGGGGCGGTCGCTGCTGAAGTCTTCGCTGTTGGCTGGGACCAGAAAGAAAGTCCTTGAAGACGGTCCCTTCGACCCGCTTGGCGGGCTCAGTGATGTTAACGAACACTACATCGTTCAAGACTATTATGAATATAAGTACGTTCCCTTCCCTCCTCCAAGTTGCCATTTGCGCCATATTTAAATCATTGCAGATGGCTGGAGAACGTCCGAAACGATACGGCGGCCCGGGCTGGTGGTTACTTTGTCGAGGAGTACTACGGACGCTCGTTGTTCGAGGCTTTCTCCGGCCTCACTTTCTTCGTCGACGAGGAGGCCGCACGGATAGAGGAGGAGAAGAGGGCTATAACATATACAGACTTGATGATTAGCGATGCTGTTTCATAGATTCCCTTGACACCCTGTTTCTTTACCTCCCCCTTTCCCCCTTTCCTTACTCTTATCGTCACATACATTCCCTTTTATGTACTAGTACAGCAATAAACGGCTTGGGGTATTAGCAGGCACTGCTCGGGTAGCAAAAAGTATAATAGTCATTTTCGAGAGATGCCCACCAAGCGAAAGCCGAAAAACCTATCAAGGTCAAATATCAATATAAACTTATATAATACCCGTTTAACCAGGGTGATATCCACAGCCCGGTACGATATTTAATACTTTTACCCCAGTAACAGACTTCGGGATACCGTACATAATATTGAAGCATTAGAGAAAATGCCGCACTAGCAACCAGGCACTCACAATTTGTCACTCGAAGACTAATATTTACTCTAGAGCGGGGGTACTGTACTTGTAGTGTAGTGTGGTAAGGAACCCCAAGCGACAAGGGAAAAAGAAAAAAAAACCACTAACCAACCCCCTAACATTGACGGAACTATACATCCTGGAGACCATTGGTAAGGAAAAAAAATAAGACAGTAATGAATAAAAAGGTACCCAAAAAAAACCCGTAACTCCAATAATTTTAAACGCGGAAACGACTATCGCCAGGTAGAATATTGACAAACTCAACTTTCCTCTTCCTCATCGCCAGCAGAATCTTCGCTATCGACATTCTCGCCATTTTCAAGGACGAACGACTCAGGGATTGTCCATTCTGTCAAGTCGCCCTCGTCTTCCTCTTCCTCTTCCTCCTCTTCCTCCTCTTCCTCATCGTCTTCATCTTCTTCAGAATCCATTCTCCCACCAAACTCCTCGTTAACATCATACAACGCGTAGATTTGATCGCATTTGTAATCCATCTCTGCCACCAGTTCGTTAATCTCCTCAGTGAGTGCCTTGCGGCGTCTCTTTCCCATTGATGGGTCTAAGCTCATGAACTCCTCCGCCTTATTTTGGTACGTTCTATTTCACGAAAGTTAGCATGACAAAAAAATAACTATAAGGAAGGGGTAGGGAAAGAACATACAATTTGATATGAGCAAATTCGTCTTGGAGTTGACGAACAACCTTACTCAGCTGGGTTTTTGGTTCCTGTGATGGCCTGGGAGTTACTTCCTCCTCATATGCCCCGGCGTTTTCTGGCCTCCTCGTAGAGACGGGCTCAAGGGGAGGGGCGGGGAATGCCATTGAATTATCAATATCCGCCAGAGGATTAGCCATCTTCTGTTCTTGCTCCTTCTGTCTCAGCTTCTGCATGCGTTTGCAGACGGTGCAAGATTCAGGGTCATGCTCGGCAAGGTGATCAACCATACTTTGGGCGTCATGCGTTTCTCGAGGTGCCGGCTGGGCCGCTACTTGAGGAGCGGAGGTGGCTGGAAGAATCATGGACTCCTGGAGAGCCATAGGGTCTTCGTAGGACATTTCCTCATGAGATGTGTGCTCTTCATCGCGGCCTGGCTCAGGAGATCCTTGTCTAGACTGCCCACTCAGAGTCTTTGTCTCCTCATCCTCGCTTTCAGATACCTCTTCCTCAACCTCTTCTTCAACAGGGAAGCTCATTGTAGTCTCCTCGTCATAATAGTAAACCACCTTCTTAGCGACTCTCCTTCTCCTTGGTCTTCGGGAGGTCTGGGAAGCTTGTGCTGCAGCATCAGAAGATGCGGTAGCCGGAGCTTGTGGCTGCGCTTGGGGTTGAGCGGGTAAAGTGGCGGTGACTTGGGCCGAGCTGTCAACCATTTTGCCTCCGGACTTCGCGTTCTTAGCGATTCTGACGGTTTTGGCAGGTTTATTGGACGTGTCAGGTTTACAACTAACAGGGGCAGTAGTTTCTTCGGCCTTGTCTGCTGATGGAGCAGATGTTTTGACGGGCTTCTTGATCGAGGGTTTCGGCTTTGCGGCCTTGTTCGCGTGGTCTTTCGTCTCCCGACCGGAGAGCGCCGGTTCGTGCGCAGCAGCAGCTTTCCTCTTGCGCCTCTCGGTGTTGATTTCTTTTGCAATCCTCTTAATTTCATCGGGCTACACATAGCAGTTAGAAAAGAGTATCAGAAGGATGGCAGATGATTATACTCACAGAGATAGACATGACAGTATCGTCACCAGTCGAAAGATCTTTTGGCTCATTGTCCCTAGAAATGGCCTGTGTGTCTTGGGCGTCCGCCGACGATGCTTCGCTATCGCTAGCAGCAGGATATCCACGGGCCTCATTGGAACGGGTATCCTTCTTTCTCTTCCTCTGTGCCCGCGTCGTTTCCCTTCTCTGTCTAACTGGTTCCGGTACTAAAACCCGGTTAACAGTCAATGATGAGGCGGCAGGAATATCCGACTTGGACATGAAAAGGTCTGGGCGAAGCTTCCTGAGCTGATGTTCAACCATTTTGTTAAATCGTTCCTTTTGCAATGCAATTCTCTCTTTTGCCCTCTGCTCCTCAGCAATTTTCTTTCCCTCAATGTCCAAACGTTCTCTTGCGTTTTCGGCCTCCTTCTCTCTTGCCCGCTGCTCACCCCTTTCAGTCATAGCAGACCCTTCGTTCGCTGCAGCCTCTTTGCCCTTTTCACGTCTAGCCGCGTCTCTTGCCACAACTTCAGCAACTGCTGCGGCCTCCCTAGTTTCTCGGGCCTTCCGCCGCAACCCATCATCATGAATTTTCCACTCCTTGTCTTTGGAATCATAATCGGAGCGCCCTTGTCGAAGGTGAGCAATCTCGATTCGAAGCCCCTCATTTACTGCCTTGAGGTCCTCATTAGTAGAAATTGCCATCGCAACGGAGTTGATGGCAGAGTTCCGCTCTTCCTGCATATGCCTCAAGGCAATTTTAGAAACTTCAAGCTCGCGAGTAAGCATGTCCAGTTGAGTGCGAAGGCTGTTAATAGTGGTTTCCAATTCTGCACTGTTGTGAGCGAAAATACATTTAACAAGGGATAAGAGTGGCAACGCACTGAGTTTCTCCATCTGATGTTCCAGCTTCATTTTTTCTTTGGCCCTCTCTTCTGCGTCGCCGTCATTACTTCCACCAAATGCGCTGTCCCCACCTCTCTTTCTTATGAGACCATCTTCCGCTGCCTTCGCCCGGTGTTGCTCCTGGCGAAGTCTTGCCTCACTCCTTCTCAACTCATGTTCCAAATGCATGCATTGTTGCTCAGCTTCTGCTTTGGAGCCTTCAAGAGCTTCCACCTTGTCTTGCAATAATTTCATCGCCATAAGGATTGCGCGCTCATCATGAGGAACAGGAATCGATCCGAGAGGCTTGTGGGTCTTTGAAAATCCTCCAGACGTACGTTTGCGGGAAAATCTGGTTGCGTCACCGGGATGGCCGGAGATAAGTTCTGAGAGATCCGACATTTGTGGGAGTAGAAAAGACTGTTGGGTAACGCCGATAGCCTCATCAGTGGGCTTATAAAGCCCTGGAGCCCTTCCAGCATCAACATCTTTCAACCTGTCCAATCTTTCTTTCAAGTCTGTTGTAGTGGTGTGTCCGTCTAGGCCTAGCTCCTGTAGGAAAGCGTCGGTAGATTTGAAAGACTTCGGAACTGCTTTGTCGGCACCGGTGCCTGTTCTGCGAGCTTTAGCAACGATCGCAGGTACGTCTGCGGTTAGGTCATCATCCTTTCCCACCCGATTCCCACGAGCACCTCCGCCGGGTACGCTGCTCGAGGAGGTATGTTTTGACTTCAATGATGCGAAACGAGTGTTCGAAGGGCGGGCTCTACCGGAAACACTACCGGCATCCGAGGCGGTGTCTCCGTGCTCGTCGCGTGGGCTCTTCGATTGCCCACCCCGAAATCGTGACCGCGAGCCCCCACTGCTACTGTTCGAAATGAAATCAGATATCTTTGATACTCCGGTCCCTATCCCAGTAGTTCCAAGTCTTGATCGACCTCTTGAATTGTTTTTCGGGGTAGATAACTCGACTTGTGCCAAATCGAATCCTGTAAGACCACCCAAACCCTGAGATTCCTGGCCAGGTTTGGCCTTTTCCTTTGGTTTGTTGTTGGCGGTAGAAGCACCGTTCCTTCGTCTCGAGGCTTTCGGATACTCGGAGGGGTCTGAATGTGTGCTTGAGATGCTCTGTAGTCTTGCGGGGGGGTTTGGCGAGACGGTAGAGAAGAAGCTTGACATCTTACGGTCCTGCTTCCTACCGCTACCGGCTCCAAGGGAGAACGGAATATACGATGAAAAATCTACAGACCTTAAACCAGAGCCGTTGTTGTCACCTCTCCCCACCTCTATGCTATCGGTAACCTCCTCATCATCATCATCACCGTCGCGGCCAGCCATTGTGAAGTCTGCAAACTCTTGTGAGAATAACCGTGAGTCAATTGTAGGTGTGTGTTGTAGCATGTCTACCCGGCGCGTAGAGGTTCCGCGAGCATCTCTTGATATGTCAAAAGATCCCAGGGTATCGGTTTCTTCACCGTTGTTATTGCCATTTGCACCCCCGTGTGATGAATTGGAAGAGAAAGAGTCGTGACCAAAATCGCGCGCGAGTTCGCGTCCAAGGCGTAGACGGTCACTTTCTGGGTCGTGAATGTTGGAGGGAAGGGAGACGTGACTTTCAGACATGGTGTCTGTTACCTCGTAGTAGGCCATAGTGAGGGGTCCTGGTGATATGGATTTTTCTTTTTTTTGATTCTGTTGTCCTCGAGATTACCTTCCAAATTCAGAGTATTGGTGAGGAAAAAAATAATACACAATATGGAAATCTACTCGAACATTAAGAGGTCGAGGCTCTGTGGGAAAGGATTAAACAGCTGAATAGAAAGGAAGCAGGGTGCGTGAGAAGGAGGGGAGGGAGGTATAGTACTGTTGTCGGCGAAAGGTGGGCTCGCGTCTGAGGGAGCGGATGGAGAGGAGGGTTGGGCAGGCGTATGTCTCTCTTTTTCAGTTGAGATTTGTTGTTGTTGTTGTCGTTTGTTTTGGTTGCGACATGCAGGATTAGCTTCTTGGCATTGTTGATCTCATCTATCCGGGCGGGCCATCTGATAGGGTTGGCCAGCCTTCATACAGTACCATTCCCTACAGTATCACTCGGTGATGGAATTGGACTCGCCAACAAATCTGCAATACCGGCATAGTATAATGCCCATATCTCTCGGCCCAATCCATCCATATCTTCTTGGGATTATGGGCAAGATATGTATATTTCGGGTGGTTATTTAGGCCCGGTATATCCTAAGTGGTGATGAAACTCAACTCGCTTACTCTCCTAGGGGCACACTGATTACTGGTACTGTATTGTGCTGGGCTCAAAGTGACTGACTTCGCGTGCCCCGGCATGTCGCGTCCACGCGCCCCTCACCTTGGAGTACCGGTAATAGTATAAGGTACCGCTAACTCACGCGAATCCTAAACAATAGAGAATTACTGACGGCAGGTCTCTAAGGGGGCCCAGGGAAATCATAAAGTGGAGGGATGAGTATCTGGCTATCGCTGCAACTATTCTCCGGACGCGCTTCCCAGCACCCGCAAAACGACCAAAGTTTCCCAACAGGACAGCCCACAAGTTCGAAACATCGCCGCAGCTTGTTCCGGATGGATGACAGCGTCAGTACAGACAACCTGCCGGTATTCCAGTAATTCTGCTGCTAGTTCTACTGTATTGTACTGGGCAAATTTAATAATTTATAATACTACCGGTAGAGTGGGGTCTTGAGGCCTTAGTGCCACTGACATGCATCAGCATTGCACGTGCAAGCCATGTCGAAGAATGGACCTCATAAGACATCACTCGGGAAAATCCATAGCCAACACTCTCGCGACCCCCAATATACAGTTCTTAGTTCTTGCGCCACTGGTTGGTATTTCGGAGTGAGATCATCAATTGCCTAGCCTAACCCATTCCCCTACACTGCCCGTCTAACATGATATGTGATGAAAGGAGGGAAGGAAGGAAGGAAGGGAAACAAAAAAAAAGATGGAGGAGAAAAAGTAAAAAAAGCAGCATTACAATAGCTATGATACCGATTTACCCTCAGAGAAAAAGACATAATAAAGGCCCAGTGACGGTGTGTGTTGGGATGACGTCGTGGAAATGGCTTGAATAGTGAAGGTGGAGGATGAAGGAAAGGAAAATCAAGAATGCGCGCCCAGTTACCTTAATCCCAACGCGCCGTAATTCGAAAAGATGCAGTGAGAAGAACGAAGATCACAAGTGGTAAAGGAAGAAAAAAAAAGTAGACATAAGGAAATGACTCGGAAGCGAGAGGACTTCGAGAATTTAGTGATCATATGATATGGTTAAAAGTGGCTAAGAAAAGGCTGAGAACGGCAATGTAAGAAGTTTTAAGAGTGAGGTAGGCAAAATAAAATCATGTTATCCTCGATCGTCCCGAGTTCCCATCAAATCCCCACGCTATCGCTGGTATCAAAGAGTGGGAGGGGGGAGAGAAAGAGAACGAGAAAGAGAAAGATATGTAGAAGAATATAACAAGAAAATGAAGATGAATCCCCCCCCACGCCGAATGCTAAGGCCCCACACTAGGGCCATACTAAGCCCTCCCGTAAAATTATTAATTTGCATTGCAGCCTTCCTATTGGAGCTGCCGTTGCCCACCCATTTCTCATTAATGTCCGTACTTCTGGACAGTCCCTCATTCTCTAGAATTTGAATTAGGATAGAATTTAGAGATAATGAGGACGAAAAAGGAAGGCTTACTCTTTAGCTGTGACCTCCTCTTGAGCGTCGCCTTCATGTACAAGGGTGGTGGATGAAGCAGTGGTAGTAGGAGTGTGCCCTTCATCCTCTTCATGCCCAGCAGCCGAAGAGTCCTGAGTGTTGGTATTGATGATCTCCTTTGCAGTTGTGTCGACACTAAGTTCATTGGCACTTGATTTCGGCTCCTCGGCGACCTCGGTTCTCTGCTTGGGTTTGGGGGTCGCTATCTCAGGGGCGATCGCTGCGCTAGCTTCAAAATCTGCCTTCACCTGGCCCTCAGCCTTAGTTGGATCTTGGGTAACAGACTCCTCGGTGATAGAACCTTCGGATTGTGTATCTTCCTTTTGCAATCGAACCTTCGGCGGAGGGAGTGAGGATGCCTCTTTCCTTCGACTTGAACTAGCCACTGAGCCGGATCTCTTTGATGGCTGATGGGTCGATATCTGCTTTTTATCGGTAACCTTGCTAGCACTTGCAGTCGTCGGTCTCATCATGCGAGACAAGAAATCTCCCCCAACGGGAGGGACGCTGGTGTTGGATCCTGTGCTTGTTCGGCTGCCTCTGGTGGCGGCAGAGGTCGCTGGTCTAACTGGTGACTTTGTAGCCTTACGCGCAGTAGCTCGAGTACCCAAATTAGATTCTGGGCGACGGATAGTGGATGCAGAAGAGGGAGGGCGGCGGGCTGTAGGTTGTTTAGCTTGATCCGCCGCTAGCTTTGCTGCGGAAGCTGCGGTAGGGCCAAAAGCTGAGCCGCGCATGGCTGCTGGCTTGGTTGGCTCCCTTGACTGAACAGGTTTCTGCTCAGTTTTTGGGGGAGCGGCGGTCCTTGCCTTTGAGGTGGCTGGCTGCCGTGTCTTGGAAGCTGTCGGCAAAGTCGCGTTGTTGGAATTTGTATTGAAAGTAGAACTGGTAGGTGTATTAGATGTAGAAGCGGTAGTGGTCGAACGAGTCTTAGAGGAAGCCCTTGAGGTGGAAGTGGGTCTCCTGCTTCTCGCACCGCCTGTAGTCAGAGCACCACGGGCGGGGCTTCTTGGAATAGTTGGGGAGGGCAATGGGGAAGCGGTGGTTGTTCTGGATGCGGGGAGAGTGAGAGTGCTACCTGACGCAGCGGGAGATTTTACAAAGGATCTGTTCAGTTTCGGGGAGTTGAAGCCTGATTTCATGGGGGATTTGGGAGGATGGCCAGTTTTGATGGCCGCGGGCCTTGGCTTGGAGTCATCAGTTTTCGTCGACTTTGTATCCTTCTTTTCTTCCTCCGCCTTGGTGAGTATCGTTTCAAGAGGCTTCTGGGGGGTTTCGTCCTCCTTCTTGATCTGGGTTTTTTCGGGCACGGGAGTCGGGATGGTAGGCGATCGCTTCGGCGTAGAGAATCCATTAACAGATTCTTTCGGTTCAGCTTTGATTTCCCTCTTAGTATCTCCTTTGGAATCTGCTTTGGCCTCAAGCTTCTTAGGCTCTTCGACCTTTGGGGCTCCATTGACTGGTTCGATACCTTCCTCCTTCTTGACTGCTTTATCCTGAACCACCCTGTCTTTGTCCTGAAAACTTGGTGTAAACCTCCCTCCATCTGTAGTAACGACTGGACTAGGAGGAGTGGATATTCTTTGCAATCCCATCATCTGGCCGTTATTTCCCGTAACCGCCACGAATGAAGTCCTGACTTTGCTCAGTGGTTTAGGACCAGGGGTGATGTCGCGTGAAACATTACCACCGGCAGGGCTAGCAGAACCAGAGTTTTCAAACATTGCCAGGAGACCCTTTACACCACCACTACCAGAGGGGCGAGCCCCCCCGATGCGGCTCGATTCCGGAGAGGCCATGAGGAGGCCGGTCGGTCGTACTTCTTTTTGTTGTGGCCGAACGAGCGTTCAATGCTTCGCCTGCCTCGGGTGCGCGAGCGGCTTTTCTTTCCTTCGTGATTTTTTTCCTCTAGGCAGGCTTGTTTTGCCGGTGTTGCTGCTGGGAGCGGGTGTTGGCTAGGCGGGTCTCCTCTCTGTTCGCGTTTGTGGTAGAGAGGGGGAGGAAAAGGGGGAGGAGGATGGGAAGGTAGGCTAACAGTAGGTAGCCGTGTTTGGTTGGTATGATAGGAGAAAAGTTTGTTGGTGGAGAAGGGTGACGACGGGTGAGTAAGGTGGGGAGTTGGAGAAGAAACGGGAGGAATGAGAGGGTGGAGAGAAGGTGGTATTGTTATGATGTTTACAAGTGGTCTCGAGGAGCGCAGGATACCGTACAAGGCTGGGTTCGGTTGCTTAGACGGCAGCGAGAGCAGTGGTGGTATACTAGTAGTAGTTCTAGCTTTCGGCTGGTGCCACTGCCCCCCAGGTTCTCGGGCAATAAGTTTGCAATGCAACGGCAAGCTGAGGGTTTCAGACAAGTGAGACCTTCGACAAGTGAGTAGCGAGGGGGCCTCTCTGGACTGGGTGAGGGTGATGATGGGAGTGAGGGGAATCTGTAGAATATAGTATAGCGAGAGGAATATGTATCTGGAGAGATTTGGCAGGAGGGTGCGTTATGCAGGTGGGAATAGGGAATAGGGGAGAGGAGGGATCAAGGAGGTGATCGGAAATGGGGCACGATACTGTATCGTGCTTTGGGTGTATGCTTAAGTTACTCGTATGTGGTGGAAGCTTGGAGGAATTAAAGGGAGTTACTAGTACTGGTATGGATGCCAGATGCTACGAAATTGAGTTGATCAATTGATTGCTGCAGAGGAAGGAGCTTTGGGGCGGGGTTTACAATCAAGCTACCGGTATTGGTTGCAGAAGAGGCATCCGGGCCCCGAAAGAAAAATAACGTAAATAGCAACAGCTGGACCACACACTAAGTTATCAAAGATGGCGGGAGAGGAACCATATCTTGGAGGTACTGTACTCGTACTGTACTCGAGTGCTCGAGTACGGTACTAGTACAGTACCAGCACCACCAGTGATGTCGTGAATTTGGAAGCCGGATTCAACATCATGACCCCCTAATTATCCCAATTTAATCCATCAACTGTGCCTGAGATTGATCGGTTGCCGCAGTCTGACAAGAAGGCACTGTACTCGAGTACTGCACTGCTGCACTGTATCATACTGGTACAGTACCATTTCCGTTTTTCCGACACCCCATAAAGTGATTAACCCCTGTCCAACCCTGAACAACGGGAAAGAGTACCTTCAGAAGCTTTCACTTTATTGAGAGAACACATATGCTTGAAGGCATTCCTCCATACGGCTACACGGTGACCCATTCCACACACTCTCTGTACGACCTCTGAAACAGACCCAAGTAGATTGCAAGAAGTATCAACAACCTCAGACGAGGCGACCAACATCGGGGAAAGGTGTAAACTTTTTTTCTGGTTTCATTTGACGAATGGCCCGTATTGTTTGCTGTTATATTTAGGCCATATGGGCGACCCGAATGGAGTGGGATTACAGTATTAGTACTGTACCGGTGGAATCATGACACCGGAACAGCAGCTGCGGACGCGAGCTCCCAGGCTGAGCAGTGAGCACAAGAGGAGAGGAGGAGGCATTGGTGGACAAGAAGGCGTTGCCAGTTTAAATTTACGCTTGCGTGAGTAGGCTGGGGTATGCTGAGCTCGTACTGTGCTGTATTCGAGTGCTAGTACTGTACTAGTACCGTACTCGAGTACGAGTACAGTACCGTACATACCCTCCTTACCCTGTGCATTTCTTATCATCATCATCTTGTCCTTCGTCCTGCATAAAATAAGCCTTGGCACTTTTCAGGTCTTTACCATGATACTTGCATTTGGTATCATACTGACTACCGGTACAGTACCGCAAAAACTCGAATAATTGAACCGTGTGCTATGTCGTTGGAGTTGCCTCCTCTGGTAAGGTCTGGTATTTTTTTGTTTTTTTATGGCCCCCAGAGGGGCTGA
>Ga0307509_10010120_pt1 | contig 11621 bp, 2 predicted proteins | sample 10_EM_MG_FD_202245 | JGI IMG/M metagenome (GOLD analysis project Ga0307509, IMG submission 202245) | Populus trichocarpa ectomycorrhiza microbial communities from riparian zone in the Pacific Northwest, United States - 10_EM | ecosystem: Host-associated > Plants > Roots > Unclassified | place... | reverse complement strand
AGTGCCTACAAAACATAAAACAAAGAATATCAAGGCATTTTATATATAAAACATAGGCAAAACACTAGTTAAATATGGGTGAAACTATCAAATAATATGGTTGCATCAAACTCATTATCATTTTCATCAAAATCCAAATCTTTTAACTCAAAAATTAGTGTTGCCTTATTGCTTTTTTCAACTTCAACATCATATGTAGAAAAACATTTAGTTCCAAATGCCTTACCATCATTGGACTTGTCTTAATAACATCCATTCATTCTTAATGTTAGAGGAGCAACATCAGTATCATCATCATCACACATACACACACATACACACACACACACACACACATATATATGAATTACTTATTCACTTACTTGTTCATGCATTCTTAATATTTTTAACATCGAGGCATCGTCAAAAATATTATTTCCTTTATCATCCTTTATCTAAAAGCCAATCAAGTCTACATACACCTACTTATTTATGAACAATGTATCTATGTAAGACATATAGGCAAGGTAGCAATTTCTTTGGATATATGAGAAGAACTGCCTTGATAAGCAATTATATCTAGCATTTTGTATACTTTCATGGTGAACAATTTACTATTATATTAAGGTTAAACAATTATTAACAAATTATGAATGTTGGAACAATACCTATGACCTATAATTTTGGATCATTTTTTAGGTTTTCTAAAAAAATTACTATTTAGGTCAAATAATGGTTAAACAAAGTTAATAAAAGCTTTATTACATTCATCAAACATGTTTTTAAACAAAGATTACAAAATAAAGGTTTTGTGAACAATACTGGTGAGATGTAATTTGGAGTTTTTTTATTGTTTTGAAAAAAGTAATTAGATTCAATAACAGTTTAACAAAGTTAATAAAAGTTTAAAGCTTAATTAAATATGTTTGAAAGAAATATTAAAAAATTAGAGTTCTGAAAATAATAACTTGTGACCTTTAAATTGAGGGTTTTTTTTAGGGTATTAAAAAAAACAAGATTAATTACTTTTCCACTAGAAAAATCATATTTGAGATGTTGATTATTGTCAATTAAACAAGACTAATTGACTTTATTAGGATTTTTCTAGCTTCAGAATCAATGTTTGCACATTCACAAATTTATGATTTTTTATTTACTTAAAGTAAAAACAACCTATAAACAAATAAATTAATTATATTTAACAACAACAAAATGCACTAGAAATGATTTTCTAAGTCTTCAATAGAAAAAAATAATCAAAATATAATTATTTGCTGTTGAGTTCCAAATGAAACCCATGCAAGATTCTAGTAGCGCTACACAAGAAGAGACAACCAAATAAAACATAGTAAATCATGCAAGAAATCGATTATAAATAATAGTTTTTTTTATTTGATTTGGATTCAAAAAAAGGTAAAAACTGATTTTTGAATGAGAAAAAGTTTGTCACTTGATGAGAGAGAGGATAGATCTATCATTTGGTTGGCTTTTCAATTTAATATATATGAGGATAATTTGATCATTTTGTTAGATTTGAAAATTTATGTTGATCATTAAACAATAATTTTCCAAAGTATAGTAGGTATATAAAAAAGACCAAACTATATGATGATGAAGGTAATTTTTAGCTAGTCCTTGTTGTATATTTAATTCATGATTTTTATACATATTTATAACTTGATCATTTTTTGTCTATTTTATATTCAAATCATTTTTTTAAGGAACAAAAAAGGTATATAAAAAAAAAGTAATATAAAGATTTGATGAGAAAAGAACACATTTTTTAAAATAAAATAGTACTAAATTAAATATAATTTACAATAGTCAATCATGTTGATCTAAACAATAATTGTGCAATTGATCATTAACCAATCAATTTAGTAATCATCCATATTTTGATCAATTATGCTATATGTTAATAGTTTATTCTTCTAATAAGGATAAACTATAATTAGAATTGAATCCATACCAAAGCTGGATAGCAACCTCGCAAAAACTAAATGGAATATGGTTGTTTCAAGTTTCAAACCTTGATAAAGGTGTATATATAGTAGCACCCCACGAAACAATAATAGGTAGAGAAAATAGGAATTGAAAGCAAAAAGGGTAGATAAAGCAAGAAAATAAATGAATAATTTTAAAATAAAGTAAATAAAAATTATAAATAAAAGGAATAGTTAAAAAATAGATTAAATAAATTGCATATGTGCACTGAACCATCTTTTCCAGTTATTGGTTAGTCTATTTATATTGGTACAATGTTTGAGTTTATCTTAATATCAAATTATAATCATATACATATTGTTTATATCAAATAAAGAGTTTACACATTGAATCCTACTTCAATATAAACATTTGCTTGTTGATAATCACATGAATAATAACTAATGTACAAATTTGACTAGTTTGATCTATTAAAGACTCCTGACCTAACTAAGATTGAACTTTCTAGTTATTTATGTGAATTCAAACTCCTATTATTGTAGATGTTGCAATAACCACTACTCTATTTTCTAGGAAGAGGAAATGGTTTTTTATGTTTATAGATAAAAAATATCTTATATTAAAAGAAGTTGTCACCTTGTATTATAATCACTATAAAATCCTAATTGGTCCGCAGAGTTCTAAGGTAAGAGATTGATTATGCTAAAGGAAAATATCACCCTTAAAGCACCCTATCTAAGATAAGTTGCATTACTAATTCTTGTCTTTTATTCCTAACAATTTGTTATGCATAACCTACCACTGGTTTATCTACATAGGTGATGGCAAGTCTACTACTATAAGTTTAACCTTATGTAGTTAGTTTAAGCCTAATCAATCTAAGGCCTAGTTTATCTTTGCCAATAATTGTTATTATCTTTTGATAATAGTTGGTGACTTGACATGTCTATAACTAGTGACTCTTAATCATAACATGTCACTAATAGTATATCAAGTCATGCAAATGAATAACCAATGAACAATACCTTATTAAGATTCATCTATCCTAGTACCCAAGATTTACTCATATTATTTGTTGAATGAATAAAGGTTGCATACCCAACTCGAATCCTAGATAGGATACATGAATAATACCTTATTAAGATTCATCTATCCTAGTACCCAAGATTTACTCATATTATTTGTTGAACGAATAAAGGTTGCATACCCTAGTCTTACGCAAGTAATGACCATCATGGGTTCATCTATTTGGAATATGATCTAGTTGCATAAAGGTCCCTTATAATTTAAGTTTTTTAAAAATTACCTTGTTGGGGTTCACTTGTCTTTAAAATGTGTTATCTAATAATCACTTTTTTATGATTCCAGTTTTACTTGGTTGCCCATCATCAATATTTGTATATATCGGTGTTATGACTCATGTATGTACATTCATAGCACGTGGACAACTTTTTAGATTCTTATTAATATGCATGCATAAGAATTTATTAAAGAGGTCAATACTCCCAATTTATTTGGTGAATATTGGACCTAAACATTTCTAAGACTTATTTTTTTTTATTTAAAATCAAAAGAATGAGCCACTCCTTTTTTTTTAGATTAACATGGGTGTCCGGGTCAGCTTGCGCGCACCTTAACTAATCCTACGGGCCTTGAAGTTAATGACCATGTAAGTCTCCAGTGGCCCTGAGGTTTGTAGGACTTGAACTGGTGACCTCTAGGGAGCAAACTCAGGGCTTAACCGGTTAAGTTATATCCCTCAGGGTTGAATGAGTCACTCCTCTTAATATCCAAGGTAATGGCCCATGTTGAGTCTGTTTACCCTAAATACTAAGAGTGAATAGCAAGACATTTTTTACATGATGTTTAAGAAACAAGAATGGGTTTTAAAAAAAAAACATTTGGAATGTTAGTTCAATATACCTTTTAATGTGGGTCAAACCCTTAATGAGTTTTATAAACAAATTATAAAACCCAATGCAAATATATGTATGAATGAGCATTGATTTTCTATAGTTTGGAGTCAAAAGACCATGTCAATATATATTGTTGAATGGATCAATGTTCATTCATAAAGGAAAACATGTTATAATCCTAAGGATAATGAAGAGATGGCCAAGGACATGAAAGAAAATAAGATGCAAAATTAAAGGATTCGACCACATGCATTCAAACACAAATATCAATCCAGTAAACACTAATCAATCCAAAAGATCTCATTACAAAACACATTAAAATCAATGATAAAATAATATGCAAGATTAAAAGGCTTGACCAACATCATTCAAATATAAATATCAATCCAATAAAAATTATTCAATCCTGAAAAAGTCAACAATAAAACAAGATAATTATTTAAAAAATATTTAGGGTTTGAAATAGATCTTCTAGGTGGCTAAGGTGGACCAAAAGCTGCTAGAATAATAGTTGGTAGTAGTGGCGGAACAATGGTGGTGCGTCTTTGGCACGTGCTTGGAGGGGCCATCAAGGTTAAAGCATCATTGCACATGCCAACGATGTCTGATCAACACGTAGATGGCTCTGCCTAGTATGCCACTTTATGGTCATCCTTATTCCACCAACAGTGCCATCCACCACCTTTAATGAAGAGAGACTTGAGGTGTTGAAAGTTCGATTCAATGGTTTTTTCTCTCTACTGGTTTTTTTTTTCTAACTTTTGGATCTGCTTACATTGATTTTATTGGGTTATGTGGCTTATATGGTTGTGTTGTCCTCATTAAAGGGATAAGACTGATAGTGGTCTTGCCTTGTTTAAAGATCGAAGAAGAGAGAAATCAAATAGATAAGTTTTTAAGGTTGTTTCCTCGATTGACGATGATATAGAGGTTATTGGTTTGGCTAAGCTTTTAGGGTGTTTTGGGAAAATACGGGGGAGGGAGATGATAAATAGTCCCATATTTTCTCTTTTTTTCTTTTTTTTTCTTTTTTTTTATCACATTTTCTCTCTACCCATTATGGTTAGGGTTTTGGTGGAAGAGAATAATGTTTTTCATGTTGTACTCCCCTTTTCTTTATAATTCACATATCTATTTATAACCTATAACTTTTTTTTCATCTTCTCTTTAGTTACTTGGTCCTTAAGTAATTCAATTTTATTTTGATCCATTATTTTTTCCAGTTTTGCTCCTTATTTTGATTTTCTAATTTGTTTTTGTATTTTGTTTTTCTTTTAAAAAACAATATTTATATTAATTCAATAAGAAACCAAGAATTATGAAATGGATGTGAATGGATTAACATTTTTTTTATTTGATTCTTCAGAAAGACAATAAGAGAAAAATAATTGAAAATTATAAAATAGACGTGCAAATGACTGAAATGCATTGAAAACATATCTTTTGAATTTGTTTTTGCTTTTTTTAGATTTTTGGAACATATTTTAGAATTGAGGGTCATATTTTAGGTTATGACACTTGTTATTGATCGCTTTCCTTCGATCAATCATGACTTCTGGTTGTCTAATCAATTGCTTTCTAGTTTCCCTAATCGATTATCACTTTTCAAGTTGGTTAATTGCACTATTCATAATAAACTTCAGGTTCTCTTTCCTTGTTTAAATATGAAAATTATTGTTCTCGTTTGGTTGACACATGGTTGTTTATTTTTTATATAAACAACGTATTCCTTTATTTTTTTAAATAAAATAATATTTCTCTATCGTATTTGTATTAAAATTAACTGATTGATCGAATTTACCATTAATGATATGACAAGTGACACTATTCACCCAAAAATATCAACCATGCTTTTAAGTGTATCTAACCTACATATTATCCAACCAAATAATTTTAGATAAATGGGTCTTGACTATTTTAGACATAACACTTAGGTTTCCAAATCTTGCAATGTTTAAACCGTAATTAATTTACCAACTTTACAATAATGCTCAATACACATAATTTACCAACTTTACAATTAATTACGAGCACATATATTTTTTCCATAAAAACTTCAATTCCCTTTAAAGAAACCATAAGTTCTTAGAAAATAAATGAACCAAAATATCTAATCTCTTTTTTTTTTAATCCTTGTAATGACACCTCTAAATTATGCTCTCTCATAGTTTAGTGTTGCCACTATAAACATTGGTTGGTTGAACAAAATGTAACAACAGTTTAATAAAGAATGAAAACACTATAAATTTTTTTACGAGATTCAACATGTAAACTCCTGACTAAATTTGGTTTTTGAAATATAAAAAAATAAGGTAAATGATGATTATAGATATATTGAGAAAGGTATGAATAAAAGATAATGATATTACGGGCGCTTCAGTATAAATTTACGGAATAATTTTGGCTGATAAAAATTATGGTGTAATATATGAAATAATAAAATGAATATAATAAACTGGGAAAGGAGAGTTAAGAAGATAAAAAAAAAAAAGGTTTATAGCCGAATATGTGCATTGATCCAGAACTAGAAACAGTCTAGCCGTTTTAAAAAACGATTAAACCAATTTAATAAAATGGTCACATTATTTTTCAAAATAATTAAACTGTTTTGCTACTATTTCTCTTAAAGCTGGCAATATAGCTAAGAGAGGGAAATAATGTTTTCTCATTTTTCTTCTTTCCTTTCACCATTTAAGAGTTAGAGAAGTGATAAATAAGAGTGAAAATAAAAGGTTTTGAGAGAGAAAAACACATCCACACTAAAAATTAAAAAAATCAAAGAGAGAGAAGATTGAGTAAGAGAGAGAAAGTGAAGAAAGAAGAGGAAAAAAAGGTGGACATGGAAAATTTTGACTGGTTGGAACTCCAAGCTGAGAATATTACTTGGTAAGGAGTTTTAAACCTAATCTAGCAAGCTTATATGATAAGGAAGGTAATTGAAGTTGAATTCTTGAATTTTGTGTTAGGTTTTACAGTAGAAATTTAGGGGAAATACAAGTTAACTGTAGATTGAGTCAATTGGATAAGATTAGGTTGTGATGGTTGCTTAATTAGGAAGAAATAATGAAGAAAACTAGGGTGTACCTAAGGGCTCAATGGCTAGCCAATAGGGGACCAAACTACACGTGATGAATTTGTGTTTATTCAAGCATAATGATGATATATTAGTGTGTGTGTGTGTGTGTGTGAGAGAGAGAGAGAGAGAGAGTGAGAGAGAGAAGAATAAATATATAATGTGTCTTATATGAGATAAATTGAAGAGAACTTACATCCTTTTTTGTTGTGCATGTTTCAACAAAATGGGAATAATGATGAAAATTGAGATTTATGAATGTAAAATGATTTAAAATTTGTATAAATTAGTGATGAATGTGTTAAGGAATGAATGGATTTGTTGTGTCTTTTCGGAAGGAAATGAAAGTTTAATATAAGTTGAATAATAAACGATGGTTAATTGAAAGAAAATAACTTAGTATATTATTATATGAAATGTACATGAAATGAAAAATAATGTGGTATACTTGTGAATCTAGGGGAGGTCACGAGAGTTGTGCAATATTAGAAAGGCACTACTAGAACTTCGACAGCAGTTACCTACCTGTTTACCATGTTCATTATACTAGATATTGCAATTGTAAAAAAGTATTGTGATTTCAATTGTGGATTAAAGATGTGAGGAACTAGATTTCCTGATAATGGAACTAGTGCCCGGTAATGGGCAGAGGAACTAGTTTTCCCGGTAATGAGCAGAGAAACTAGTTTTCCCGATGATAAGACTAGCGCATGGTAATGGGGTGAAGAAATTAGATATCTAGTGAAGGATTTATTGCTTGAAAATAGACAGGGAGATTAGTCGTTTAGTGATGGGATATTTATGGATAAGGGTAATGTGAGTAAATGCTAGAAGATGTAAGATTATTCCCCAAAAAAGGGTTAGTAGTAATGGGTCAAGCTGACCCGGGGTTCAAGTTGAATTAGAAGGAATTCGATTGATTCATAAAAAGGAAACTAATTGCAATAGATAAAATATGGTGGAATTGCATAATTAAGTTGTATTCTTATTTGATTAATTTATGTAACAACTTGATTTTATTATGTGATAATCAATTCCAAGTACCTTTCATCAACGAGCGGAATGATAGAGTTTTTTTTAGAATACTTTTGCTAAGATTTAATGAACATGTAATCAATAATCCTTTTGTATTGTAATTTGGGAAGGTAATAAATATTAACCTTATTGTAAGACATATTACTATACTTAGACATCTTTGTAGATTTCTAATATTTTATCAGTTGTTTTGTTGTATTAAAATTATGAATGCACGTGGTTATATTGTGTCACTTTCATATAAATTGATTGTGTGCATATATATGTATATCATCTGCAAGAAATATAATAGTGGACTATAACGAATGAAACATTGTAAATTAAGGTTGGAATGTATTCTAATCTGATAACGAGATGAGTCTAGGATGATTGGACCACCTTTGAGATGTGTATTAATGAGAATTAATGTGTAACAAGAATAAGTTGATAACTTGGGATCTCCTGATATAGAGGAGACTTCGCTGAAATTTTGATAGAAATGTCATTCATTTCATGAGAAATATATGTAATATTGAAAACTAGAAAATGATAAACAAAATGATAATTTAAGGTTCTGGCTTAATCTAGTTGACCATTCGAACAAAACACAATTCCTAAATACATGGAATTAACATGAAGAAATCATGTAGTGATTGTATGTAAATATTGGGGATGTTATACAACAACCTAGAGTCCCTAAATCATTATTGGCTTCCATTTGTTTTTTCATGTTCATGTGTAGAAACTTGATATTTTGTTAGTTCTCTTTCAAAAATAAGACAAGGAAGATCATAAGAATTTGATCATTCTAAAAAGTTTGCTTTGTTTTTTTTTCATGTCATAATTACCAACAATAACATCAATATAAAGTTCAATATTCAAATAAAACTTTATAGTTGTCTTGGTTTTATTACCTTTGAACACTAATGAACTAACAAAGAGGGGAGTTTGTTCAAAAATCGGAACCTTTTCAACCTAGATGGAAATAGGATCCAGATGGAAAGACTTAGGATTAAGTTTAGAATAAAATTATTTCTATGCTTTTTCTTTACTATAATGGACAATCTTGTATATCTGTGTACTTTTTGACAATTCCAACAACACAATTTCAACTTTTTTTTTTTAATGAAATCTAGTTTGTTTTCATCTTAGTACAGTAATTTCTAAACAAAAATTATTTTTTATTTGCTTGGATAATTTATGAACAAAATTATTCATTCAATTTAAACAACTAGTTGTATTAAATTAACAACTCAAATCCTTATTATAATAGAGAAAAGAAATTCTAAGTTGTATTGTGATAAATAACCTAATTAGTAGGTCTAAAGTGTAGTCCGTATACACTAGAGCATTTTCCTTACGATCTCCAAGTTGATCCTCTAACCTCTTTATGAGTATCATTTTCCATTTCTTTTTTTTTTTATGTAGGGTTAATATCTTTTCAAATATCGATCATTGATTGATTAAGAATGTAATTCTTCATATTGGTTTGCTAGATGATATGGACCTATGTTTAGAACTTTGACAATAATGTGTAGACCCTTCTAGTTTGGAGACCATTAGTAAGATTTTAAGCCTTTATGGTAAAATAGTAATATGGTTTTCCATACCAGATCACTTACTAAGGAACTTTTTTACCAAACATATTTATTGTATGCTTACTCAACATTTTCCTTGTGATAAATGATCTAATACAACATGTCTCACTTCATCTAAATACTTTAACTATGTCAGCATAACATTATGTTTTCTTTCTAAGCGATTGTACCATGAGCTTCCATATGTAATATATCATTATGATCAAGTTCTAAGATTGTTTTTTAAAGTTATAGATAATTTTGTTGGTTAATTCAACTTGCTCGTTAACTTAGGCATAATAAGGAGTAGAATAAGTAATTTTAAATTCATATTCTTATAGAAATTGCTTCATATATTTCTTAGGAAATTAATCTTTAATTAGTTATGATTGATTTTAGAAGTCCAAGCCTATGAGTGATTTATTCATTGATGAATATGATCATTTTATCTTGATTGAGCAATTGGTTTAAAGAAGAGGGGTTTTTATTCGTGAAAAATATAACAACTTTAAATTCGTGATTTGTAGCAAAACTCGTGAATTTCTATCTTATGCCGAGACTAGATCGAGTCGTGATTATAGCTATAAATTGCAAATGAATGTTAAAAGAATAATGGAAAGCAAAATGTCACTACTTTATTTTTAAATGCGAAAGTTAATAGTCAATTATTCGAATAACATGATGTTGCTATCACTTTCGGCATAAATGACGAATTGGTATAATCTAGGAAACAATGAGTCGAGAGCTCCAAGAGAAAAACCCACGCTAGTTACGTTCCCATATGGTCATCAAAAGTCTTAAAAGAAACCATTTCTTGCAAAATTGACTTGTGTTTATAAAAATTCTTTATTTGTTTACCAAAAAAAAAAAGAAATTTGTAATTGCATCCTAAGTTTATATATATATTAGCAATTAAATTCAAATATTCCTCGCATTTTTTGAAGTGGGTCCTTTTGTAAATTCCTATTAGCATCTTCCACCTGATATGTATTTTCTATGCATTAAAAGTTGTGATTGTTTTTTAAAATGCTCTTTACTCAGAAATGTATCAAAATAATATTTTTTTTATTTTTTAAAAATTATTTTTAATATCAGCACATCAAAATGATCTGAAAACACATAAAAATATTAATATGAAGTAAAGAAAAAAAATTTAATTTTTTCATAAACACTTTTGAAACACAAAAACAAACATGGAAATTTAAAAAAAATGGATGGAAAAGTTAATGACATGAACAAAAGGACTTGATGGAGAATTGTCTATAACATTTGTGACCGAATTGGTAGAATCTATAAATTTAGGATTCAATTGAAATAAATAAACAAATTGAGAATTCCCCAAGATGTTCTTTTGCGTGTATTGCCTGCCCAAGTGACGGATATAAAACAAGATATAGGTGGATGGAAGAATCATGTCATGTGGATTAGCTGATATAAAATAGTGTATATCTATGCACTATGCACGCTTTCAATCGTCCGCTAGTCTAGTCTATGACTCACTTTCAAAGTAAGCCTTACACTTTCAATAGTCCGCTAGTGACTCACGTGGGCACGTCATGTGTGTGAGATAAAATAAAATTAATTAGTCCACATTAATCAACATCGTTCATGGCAATATTTATTTTCAGCAACTGCCTGAATAGATGAATCCCAAGACGACCCCTATATTTTATTTTATTATCAACGTATACTAAAAGACTTTGGGATTTAAATACTTTATCCTTTTAAGATTTATTTTTTAAAGTTTTTTTTTAATTTTATTATTTAATATTAAATGTAATGGATATTGAATTTCATAATTTGTTTCAACTTATTTTTTATAGAGTTATCCCAATTTTGTGATCCGAGTTTAACAGGTTAACTCGGGTTGACTCAGCTTGTTTTTTTTTTCTTGACTTCATCTTTCAACATTAGGTTGATTGAGAATTTAGTTTCATATCTTTTTTATCTGCTTTTCTATGGGGTTATTATGGTTTCACAACCCATTTTGCGAGTTAATCCAATTGTCTCAAGTTTTTTTTTTTCTATTTTAATTGTTTTTCAATCATATCTTTCAATATTGGGTTAATTGAAAATTATACTTCATAATTTATTTTGGTTTGCTATCTATGAAGTTAT
>Ga0307509_10010119_pt1 | contig 11623 bp, 3 predicted proteins | sample 10_EM_MG_FD_202245 | JGI IMG/M metagenome (GOLD analysis project Ga0307509, IMG submission 202245) | Populus trichocarpa ectomycorrhiza microbial communities from riparian zone in the Pacific Northwest, United States - 10_EM | ecosystem: Host-associated > Plants > Roots > Unclassified | place... | reverse complement strand
CTAAGGAAATCCACGTCAAGCGGACTCATTCGGACTCCTTCGCCAAGTTCAAAGCTGGTTTTTCAGCAAGATTAGATCGCTGTATAGATTGATTCCCTCGGCCCATAAATGTGGGCTATTTAAATGGTCCATGAATTTGTTTGGAGTGGAGGCTTTAAGTTTGCGTTGCTTGACAATTTATATAATCTAAACTTTATAGATATCGACTTGATGGGTTTTTTTTATAGTTACTCTAATGGAGGGTATAAATACTTGATTTTTAGCGTGTGCACACACGTGTGTGTACAATTCAGTAAATAGAGTGTAAATATTCATATTTTTTACCACCCGTGAAGATCTATTAGCAAAGAGTCCTTACTGCTAGCTGCAAGACAATTAATCTTTTCTTTTCTATCTTGTAACCGAAGAAGCAGCATGGAATTGAACTATTAAAAAAGTTTTTAAAAAATTATATTTTTATTTTAAATTAATTTTTTATATATATTTTCAAATTGTTTTAATATATTGATGTTAAAAATAATTTTTAAAAATATATTTTTTTAAAAAAATTATTTTAAAAAATAACTATTATTATATTTTCAAATATACTAAACATGCTTTTCAAGCACATCATTATGGCAAGTTGAAACGTGGAGCATGTTAGTGAGTGTAGCTTTGGACACGTTGACGTTGACCTACCAAGTCATGCACATGGAATGGAGACATGTGTTTATAATGTTTTTATAAAAATATTTTTCAATTAAAATATGTTTTTCAAATTATTTATTTATTTTTTATATAAATGTATCTGAAAATATATAAAAATATTTAATATAATATCCTTTAACATGAATGAATTTTGAAAGATGAAAGGGAACAAACACTACTCTCGAAATCAAGAGGAAGCAGCACTGGATCTGTAATTAATAAGGCTTCGAGGGCACTGTGGTTAGAAAAATCGATAGATTTGATCTTGATCAGGGCCCAAAAAGGCCACCCTATCATATCTCTGTCAAGCAGACGGATACCAATCCATCAAATGAATCCCGACAAGACATTAGAGTAGTATCCATCATAGCCCTGAAGCATGGGATGATGGACCCCAGCCGATGACCATAAAAACCATCCCGGGTCTTTGATGGCCCTAGAGCTCTGTCCTCTCCCGAATTGTACCGCACTCCTTCTTTAGATTTCCTCAGATGCTGAGCTCGGAGAATTTCACTCTTTTGGGGAACTGAGACCTTAAATGGTCAAGTTCCACGACGTTGAGAAACAGCAAAAAGTTAGTCGCAGTTATGGTAATTGCGTGGTGGGAAAAAACCAGGCACCTGATTCAGAAGAAAAGGTAATAAAGGCAAGTAAAGGAAAAGGCGAGCCCGACTTTGGTCTGGGACAGCATGCAGTGAGATTTGCAGTGGCTGAGGAGCAAGTAATGATGACCTAACACACACTTCCCTAGCCTTTTTAGACCCTGTAAATTCTTGCAATTTTCTTGCCTCACTTTAACCCTTTGTGTGATTGCGTGCCACCCTCTGGTCATGACTCTCTCATGATTTATTAAGCAAAAGCCCTTACACCATGTTAGGAAGCTAGCTCTTCTCTCCCCTGCGCCCATTGTCGTGGCAAGCATAAGTATTTTGTATGCAGATGGTTTCAAATAAGAGGAAGGAGGTTAGGGAATTGTGCACCAAAAAAGGTTAAAAAGTGAACTTTGTTTCCATTGTTTTTGGTTTTTCAACCAGGGCACAGGGACAGGCTCTCCATCTCATGGTAAGAGACCAAATGGTCGTATTTATTTTTGCATAGATGACCCGTGGACTTTGCCTATTTTTTTGTTTATCCCCACCTTCTAATGATTTTACATATGATTACCTGGCATTTCTTTTTTTTTTCCTTCAAATTAATTTTTTTTATTAGAAGTATGTTTTTTATTATCTAAAATTTCAAAATTTTAAAAAGATATTTTTCCTAACTGCCATCACCTGGATTCAAATACAAAATACCAACGGCAAAAAAAGTGCTTGGTTATTACATTAGCCCAGCCTTATGATAATTGGGCAAGCACCAAAAACGTGCTGCGAGCTCATTTCCAAGTAATAGAAACAAGGTAAATAACAAACTCGTTAACAAGCTGTCATTGATTTCTTAGTCAAGTCCTCAAACAAAAAAAATACTCGATCAAATTCTCACACCTGGCAAACTTTGAGAAATGTCCTTCTAACACAGGCTTGTTATCTTTTTTTACCGGCTACTGGACGTGCTTGACTGTTTGAAATTATGGAACGCTGTTGTGCCATATTTATAGCGGGTTAAATTTTATTTTTTCTTAAAAAAAGTATATATGTGGATTTTTATAACATGTTATTGTATAAGAAAATCTTGGATTAAAATAAAAAAATTGATGTATATATCTAAATAAATAAATTAAGAATAATTTATGCAACAAAATAATTTATCAAGCTCCATCCATAACTAACCAGAGTTAATTATCTAAACTCGTGACTCGAATTATGAATTCAATTGAATTCAACAAAATAAATATATATATATATATATAAATAAAGAATCAAACCGAAACAATTCAATTGCTAGTTAGAAATAAATCAAATATTAAATTATAAATTATTATTGAATAAAAGTTAATAATTGAAATTTTGAAAGTATCGAGGAGTATGTTTACCTCCAAACCTGGTAAAAACCATCTTTTTTTTTTAGTTTTTTTTTTTAATTATAGTCTTTTATATTTGAATCTTGTCGTTCATGGATAAATGCTTTTTAATTGACCATTGATTTGGGTCTATAAGAGTATAGTGAAAAATAATGGTACTTACAAAAAAAAAAAAAAAAGAAGACAAATCATTGTAGGAATGGCTAAATTTTCGTTTCAATAATAAAAATATTAAATTAATATTTTTTATATTATTGAAACTGAATTTTAATAATTTAGCAAACAAAAAGCTCACAAAATACTTTTTAAAAATAATTTTTATTTACAAATATATGAAAATGTTTTTTTTAATTTTAAATCAAAATAATCTTAAAACAGTTAAAATGAAAATAAAAACAAAAACAAACTGTGCCTCCGTCGCAAGAAGGATACCGCCGTGTCCTTGAAGTCATCTACATTAATAAAAAGAAGAAGAAAAAACCCGTCGGTGTTGGGTCCAAGAATCAAAAGGACTGACTCCATCATCTCTTTGCTTGTTTATAAATCAACCAGTTTTGAACTTTATTTCAAAACATCCAATCAGTACCTTACGAGTGTCCGTGTTCTTATTTTCACGAGAAAAAAAATTAATACATGTGACGAACTGGATAGGGATAGAAGTCGGCCTGTCAAGTCGCTGTTCTTTTATTGTTTTCTCTCCTCCAGTATTTAACGTTAAATCACATCACCTCAGATTTCACAGCGCAGAGAGCATCATCCCTCTTCGCTGCCGTTGTGTGGAGTACAACTATATTTTTAAATCTTTTATTTTTAAATTAATTTCTTTTATGTTTCTGAATTGTCTTAATTCTCTAATATTTAAAATAAATTTTTAAAAATAAAAAAATATTATTTTAATATATTTCAATACAAAATATAATAATTATTTTTTTCTACCATTCCAAACAGTTTTTTCCCAGTCTCTCGCCCCACTTTTAACTTCCTCCGTCGACTACTGCTGCTGCTGGATGTTTATGTCCTGACCCTCCCCTCTTCTGACTTTACCTTCCCGCTCACTGACTGCATGTTCTCCTTCTCTCTCTTGCTTGTCCTGGCAGCTGGCATTGGTTTCTGTGTTGCTGGTTGTTTATTTAAATTTAAATTATTATTATTTATTAAGGGGATATTCAGAATTTCAGAGGATGTTTTTTCAAATGATTTTCAGTTAAAAATAAATTAAAATAATATTTTTAAACATAACACATTAAAGTAATTTAAAAATACTAAAAAAAAATTAATTAATTTTTAATTTTTTTTAAAAACTCTTGTTGAAACCTGTACTTAACGGATACTAAAGTTTGAGGAAGCTAAAACAACACCCATGTGCTTTTGTTTTGTTTGCTTTTGAGAAGCAGAAGAAGAGAAGGGAAAAGAAGTAAGAAATGAAGAATCTAAGTTCTCTATCTATTTATCTATAAGTGGCTGTGCAGCTTGAACCCTTTAACCTTTTACTCTCACAAGCTCATCTATAGACAGAACAATATGTGCTAACTTTTTTTTCTTTTTTTTCTATCTCTTCTCCTCTCTTTTAGCTGAGTGCTTTGTGCCTCTTTCCGTTACAAACAGTTCTGAAGAGATGACTAAAGAAGATGACTTTAAGCTACTCAAGATACAGGTCTCTCTCTCTCTCTCTCTCCCCCTCTCCTAGCCACATTCTTTCTGTCCTTTTTTTTAACTCCATTTTTTTCGTTGTTTTTTCCATATCTGCTGCAAAGTTTTGTGGTGGCCTTTTTCCTCAAGTATCTTCCTTCTCATTTTTGTTGCTTGTTTTCTTTTTGTGTTTTTTTTTATGTACAGACTTGTGTTCTTAAAGTGAACATTCACTGTGATGGGTGTAAGAAGAAAGTAAAGAAACTTCTTCAGAGGATTGAAGGTGCTGACTTTCTCATCGTCTTTTTTTTTTATATATATAAAAAAATCTATGTTGTAATATTCTTACCCTCTTCCTTGTTGATATGGAATTCTGGACTGCTTAGCTTGCTCTTTTTTCATTTTTACAGTGCAGTCTTTTTGCTAATAAATTGGTAGCAAAAGAGGAATAGTTTTGCTTTGATTTTGTAGTTGGATTCATCTTGAAAAACAGAGCACTATGAACGAATGGAATGGGAATTAAAAAGGCAAAAATTATAACCCTACAATTTTGCTAGTGACCGAGGAGAGCACTTGTGCTCTACTGTTTTCCATGTCAGGAATAGATTAATGATTATGTTTCATCATGTAGCTTTATTGATTTTCCTTAAATTGAGTTCTTCTTGGTCTCTCTGACATTCTTTTTTATCTTTTTTGGGTTAAGATGCGGGTAACGAGTCAATTTCTAATTCCCGCAGAAAGTGTAATATGTAATGATTATCTGGATTTATCAAATGTAGCTTCACATGAGGAATGATCATTCTTTTAGGCTTTTCCGTAGCCAGGGAATTTGAGATATTCGCACTTTAGAAAGATAAGGTGACTTGGATTTTTTTGTAGAAAACAAAAGGTTGACTTAGATTTGGTGAATTTCTAGTGGCTTGTCCAACTTCTAAAATTTTCTCCTGTTTCCCCTTCCCTAAAACTCTCTTGTACAGGTGTTTACCAAGTAAACATAGATGCTGAGCAACAGAAAGTTACAATATCAGGAACTGTAGATTCTGCTACTTTGATTAAGAAACTAGTCAGAGCTGGTAAACATGCTGAAGTTTGGTTCCAAAAGTCCAACCAAAACCAAAAGCAAAAGAATAACTGCATCAAAGACGACGGGAACATTAAAGGTCAAAAGCCAGGCTTGGTCAAGGGCCTTGAGGCCTTCAAGAACCAGCCGAAATTCCCTGCATTCTGCGCTGAAGAAGATGATGACTATCTAGATGATGAAGACGAGGATGGGGATGACCTCAGGTTTCTCGGGCCAAACCAACTGGGTCTTCTCAGGCAGCAAGCCATGGACGCAAACAATGCAAAGAAAGGTATTGGTGCCATTGCTGCAACTTCCAACAACGGTAACAAAATGAACAATCTTGTAAATGGGAATGCTGGAAATAAAGGAAACCCAAATCAGAATATAGGAATGAAGGTCAATCCAGGTGGGGGGATAGATCAAAAAGCCATGGCAGCGTTGCAAATGAAAAATGCCCATTTAGGTGGCAGAAGTATCAGTGCTGGGGAGTTCCACAGGGGAAATGACATGAATGCCATGATCAACCTTCCAGGTTTTCATGGAAATGGTGCTAATGTTAGCAATGCTGCTGCTGCTATTGCTGCATTAGGAGGTAATCCCAATGGTCTAGGAGGTTTGCAAGTTCAATCCAACAATAATGCAGGATTCCCTACTGGTGGATATGCCACGGGTCAGTATCCATCATCAATGCTGATGAACATGAATGGGCACAACCATCCGACAGCAGCAGCATTGATGATGAACATGCAAAATAGGAATGTCTCGCAACCACCCCCCCAGATGATGTATCACAGGTCTCCTTATAACCCCACCTACCACTGGCTATTACTATAATTATAGCCCAGCCCCTTACCCTTACCCTTACCCTGACCCCTACACTGAACAACCTAATTACAATGGTGATCACTCTGCTGCATCAACCGAAATGTTAAGTGATGAGAACACCAGCAGCTGTTCCATAATGTAATGAAAGAGAATGTAGAAAGAATAAAATAAGTATGGTGTATTGACTTGGAAATTTTATGTTTGGTGGAGTTAGTGGCTTTTGACAGCATTCTCTAGTGGCATGGTCTTTAGATTAGAGGAACGGGTCAGGTTGAGATATAGGTGTCTCAGTACTGATTTTTTTTTTTTTTTAAACCAGTGTATTGTGAAGTTTGTTAAGATGGTGTTTCTTTTTAAATTAGTCCGGCTCTGTCTCTTGTTCTTGTCTCTGGGTGTGTATTTGTACAGTTTCCAATTCGTGTTTCAAACTGTTTTTTTCCTTGAAAAACATCAATTATGGTCTTGATATCTTAATGTTAAGAATAAATAAAAATTGTAAGAACATCTCTTTAATATTTTCTGGAAAACATTTTTATACAAGTATCGTGCATCAGATTACTTTGTTTAAGATAAGAGAGGCTTGGTTTGTGGCATATATTCTATGGGAACCACACCCACCACTGGTCAATTTTGGAGTGCCTTCAGTTTATTCCCATAACAGACAAGAAGACATTGGTTACTGTATACAGTACCAGAGACATTATGGGCCAGCGTGCAGAGGGTGGTAGGGAGGAACAGCTGGGTTGACAAATGCATATAACGAAAGTGGTCTGTAGGAGCACGTTAGCTTCCCTCACACGTGTTCCTCGCGTGCGCAACTTGTGCAATTGTTTAACCGACAAGACACCAACATTCCCAACCCCTTGAAATGGTTCTAGCTAGCCACGACAAAGTAATCGGGTATGGTTAGTCCTCCCATTGTCGGTTCTGATTCTCCAGATCATTTGCCCTTCATGGCCATTCAAACTTAATAGCTCTTCTGTTGACCATAGGTAAAAGATCCAGTGATCGTCCCATTGATCCGATGGCCGTGTGATATGAATACTTGTCTACTATAGAGCCATAGAGTTTAACAATTATGTTTCGATGCACTCCCTAGCAACACCTCAGTGACTGCAAAATTGGTTTATGGAGATGCTCAATATATAAAGCTGGCCGAAATGGACCTTTTTCCGGCTCCGACCCAAAGCGACAAACCACAATCAACTGAACTAGCCCATGAAGAGGAGGATGATACCAGCTGTAAGGCCCCTGATTCAGCGCTGCAAGAAAGATCCTTGTATATATGACAAGCTGGAATTTCATACATCAGCTGTAGTCAATGAACTTGTGTTCTGAAACTGGCAAGATTAGCAAGCAATCCCTTCAAACAAATCCCTTCATCAATATGATTACTTTGGAAGGGCCTAAGTCAAGTTCAACGTATCATTCATCAAATATTGTAGGCTCGTGCTTCTTTGTTCAAACCCATACCACGCAAACAATGATTCAAACTGAGAGCACCCTGTAAAGAAGTGGGAAGAAATTACAAACGTGCTTAAAAACTGAAGCAATTACGTAGGGTTAGCCTCTGCCACAAAGGCACGAACAAAGAATGTCGTGGACACCGAAAGGCAAAAGTGACTGAACGATAACCTGGTGGCCGGTTACCGAAGTCTCCTTAAAGGTGAAAGGGTCATCATATACTTGCCCACTACTAAAGCGGGAACCACATACGAGGCAACAGATCAGACGAAGAAAGTGGATGAACCATGCTCAAGGAAAAATCAACGAAGCAATGATTTCCATTTGAGAAATTGGAAATCGGGAAAAATGCATTGAAGAGAGCAAGTAAATGTGTTGAGTCAGGCGCTCCTTTTATTTGCAGAAAAGCTTCAATTCATATGGATTTATTTTATATTAGAAGCAATAGCTATTGCACATACTGATCTTCATTTAATTCTGGAAAAGGCATAGCTGAAGTCAGCTTGCAGTTGCATTCAGTTACGGATCAAACTGTTTTTTTTTTTGGGTTAACGAGTATTTAGATGACAGAACAATTCTGATCCCGCACCATTTCGTCAGGATAAAAAAAAAAAAATCTCTTTTCCTCTAATGCTAATATCACAACCTCGTTGTCGAGTCGTCCTGATGCATTTCTTATTAAAAAAACAAAAAACAGATAGCAGAAACAATGAAAAGAGAATGGCAATGTGGCGTCAGCTGATTTATTCTAGACCTCACTCAGGGTTTCGATTGGCGTTGGAGAGGGGGAGGTTTTATTCATCTACAGAATTTCAGGCGTTTTTGCACAGGAAAAGCTGTCACAGAAATCGATGAGGCCGTGACTACAAAGCCCATTATTACTGAGCTCTGTACCATGGACGTCACAATCAATGAAGGTTACAATTACATGGGCTTGGGCTGGACACAGATAGGCCCCGCATTCTTTTGTTTTAATTTAACTCGGGAGTAAACCATAGCAAATATTGTTTTTTAAATATATTAAAATAATATATATTTTTGAGATCAATAAAATAAAAAAATCATAAAACTTAAAAAAATATAATGTGAAACATGAACAAATTATATTAACATTAAAAACATCAAGACAAATTCAACAATAGGTTGATGATGGTAATTCTGTTGTGGAAAAGAGAGAATTAAAAATAAATCAACAATCGCTAGAAGGAGGGCTTGAACCTCCGACCTTGTGGTTAACAGCCACACGCTCTAGCCAACTGAGCTATTCCAGCAACTTAACACTAAAGGCTGGAAATACATTACTTGTATCCTTACAAAAAAAACTAGGCTTTTAATAAATTCTCGTGGGCACATTACAATTTGCCTTAAGATATCATAAAATATAAGTTTTGACATCGACCCTTCATGATTTTTTTTTACAACTGGATAAAGTTTCTCTGTAAAACCAAAATCTATGTTTTAATTTTTTTTTGACTTCTAATTTGTCCGGTTTTTATTGTTTATTGCATCTCCACAGATAAGCTAGCTACTATTTAAATAGAAAAAAACTATACACTGGAGTTCAAATCAATTCATGGGGTTAAGAATTTTTATTTTTATGTTATAACATGTTTTTCAAAGCATTTTTTAAATTATTTTTTATATAAAAACTATCAAATTATATTTTTTTATTTTTTTCTAGATAATATATTAATATTAAAAATAAAAAAATATTATTTTAATATAATGGAATCCACCGTAAAACATGTAGCTACAATACACAGTACACCCATCATTCATAATACACAGTACACACACCACGTCCATGAACCTAAGGAGCATGATCCGTCATCATATAGGTGGGGTCTGCATCAATGCACTGTAACCTAGCGAATAGGATCCTCAATACTATTGATAGCTATGTTCAACCTAATTTTTATTCTCTTCTATGTTCCACTGACTGATTTTTTATTTGCTTTCTTAAGGAGTTCAACCAGATTAAACCTGGTCCTCGTAAGGTCCATGGTAATAAAATATTTAACAATGGCTTATAATTATGTATAGTTGTTTGATTACCGCAAGGATTTGGTGTTTTTTCCATTGAGGAATATCTACTGAGAGAGTTTTTAGACAGTACTCAAACTTAGAATCTGCCTTTTCTAAAGGCAATAAACTAACTTGGACTCCATTGCAGAACAAAAATTAAGTGCAATATATATATAGTTTGGAAGATTTCCAAGAAATTCACCTCCATCAAGATTAATTAAATATATATTTAGCAACTAGAGTATTTCATCTCAATATCTAAATCTAACATCCAAGTAGCATCACCAAATATTGAAGTACTCTACACATGGCTATCCAATGGTTCTTTGTTAGGATTTTGAATGCATCAACCCAATCTGTCAACTGCATAAACTACATCACGATGAGCATAATTACGCAAACACATAATGCTAGTGAACATGTTTGAGAATGAAAAACAAATAAAGAATTGACTTAGAAGGATGAAAATAATATATTTAAAATATTTATTTGATTCACACAGAAATCACATTCAGGAAATAAATAAGTTATCTAAACTCTTGAAAGAATAAAAAAAAAAGATAAAGGAAAGAAAAATACGTTTGTTATGTATGTGTGTGTGTGTGTGTGTGTGTATATATATATTCTATGTAGATAATATGTTTATAACTATTATTGAAACTGGTTTTAGTTGTTAGTGTAATGCAAGGGTGTTTGGAGTGTGGTTGTTGTTGTTTTTCAAATAATTTTTCGTGCCTAAATGTATCAAAATGATATTTTTTTATTTTTTAAAAATTATTTTTGAGATTAGCATGTCAAAACAATTCAAAATATATAAAAAAAATTTATATTTTTATAAAAAAATTAAATTTTATAATAACGCGTGATTTTCACCGCATTTTCAAATGGACACGGGCTTATGGTTTTTTACTTGTTATTTTCATGTTTGGTCTCGATTAGGAAAGAAAATACGTGCATGGTTACTTTAACCTCCTCCTTTAGTTAGTAATAATAAGATACAAAAAACCATGCCTCTCACGTATAGACATAGATGGGTTTGGTATCATGCACGTACGATTGGTTAATTATAAGCCACTCAAATTATAGGTTAGATGTCTCCTATATATTGGAACAAAGCTCTACACAAATAGACTCTTGAATCTATGAAAGGTTGAGTCTGTTTTGGTACAAAAGTTTCAAGTATAATAATAATTGCGATGCTTAAATAAGTTCATTAATTCTCAATTTTAGGGTTAGTCTTTTTAATAAATGTTTTCCCAAAACGAACGAGCTCCAGGCAATTTTATATGTCAAAACGATCCGTACATGGAAAGAACGGTGTGCTGGAAGCTGTGGAAATTAAAAAGCCAGTTAGTTATCCAGAATGAGCGATGACTGTTTGTTAATAAGAAAGATTAAACAGTCTCATCATCCTTCTCTGTACATCTACTAAAATCTCGTTGGAAAACTATCAGTCAACGCGAAAACATGTGATAGTGCCATCTTCCTTAATTTATTTTTCCTCGTACTTATTTATCTGATTTTTAATGTTCTTGACAGAAGCTCGGTCCCGCTCTCTTTTGTCCCATTTCAACCTGTCTAGCCTCTCACAACCAGTTTACTGGTCGAGGAGGTACTTTGTCAAGAATGATTAATTGTTTTTCTGATCAAAATCCAGAGAGACTCATGCTTTCGAGACTCGTCATTGGGCCATTAGTCTTTCAATATTTGTAACAAAAAAAAAAAAAACATTGTTAGAGAAATATTGGAGTGTCTAATGATCAGTAATAGATAGAGTCTTATACCTAACGGCCACCGACTAACCTAACCCCAAAAAATAAAAATAAATAAATAAATAAATTTAAAACTGCTTAGGATACACCTCTTTCAGAGGCACATGCATGCCAAACCACCGGTCCAAGTCAACCCTTTCTTCTTGCAAATTTCGAAGAAAATAAATACCACCATTTTCAACTGATCTCTCTTCCCCA
>Ga0307509_10010118_pt1 | contig 11623 bp, 11 predicted proteins | sample 10_EM_MG_FD_202245 | JGI IMG/M metagenome (GOLD analysis project Ga0307509, IMG submission 202245) | Populus trichocarpa ectomycorrhiza microbial communities from riparian zone in the Pacific Northwest, United States - 10_EM | ecosystem: Host-associated > Plants > Roots > Unclassified | place... | reverse complement strand
TTAAACTTATTTCCTCCAATTCTCTTCTCCTTTCCTTATCTTTCCCTCTTTTCTCTTCTTCTTCCTCCCCTTTTCTTCTCTTCTCCCGTCAGTTTTCACACTTAAAACACAGCTCTCTTCTTCTATTTCCTTTTCTATTTATATTTATCAACTCTTTATTCAATTACTACAATACCCCTTATTCATTTATACTTATTTTTAGCCTTTAAGGGCTTTATTGCCTTTTACCTACTCATTTAATTCAAAACATCACAGCTATATCACTAGAAACATAGGCATTGAATTATTATTTATTTATTTATTCAAAATGCTAAGATGGACGGAATCGAGCACCATTCTTAATTTCTTACTTCCACCAAATGCTTGCAAATGGACAATTGAGTAGTATTTTTTAATTAATAAGAAAGGTTTTGAGTTTGTGTCTGTCCATAAATGCCTTAGCCATGTGCTCTCAAGCTGGCTGTTTCCTCTTCTGTCTTTAAGATCCGATGGTTAATTTCAAAAGAATAAAATGAAAAATGGTCCGTTAATTAATAGCTCCATGAGAGACCATCTCAAGTGATGAGAGAAAAACAGGACATAAAACTGGGACCTTTAAGCTCCAAGAACAAAAAAAAAATTACCACCAAACAGATTTGTTCAACATGGATTTTCTCCTGTCAAAGTGACAAAAAACAAGGAAAGAAAAAGAAGAGTTCGATAATATTCACGCCAAGCCCACACTTCCATATTCAAATAGATTCCCTCTAAAATGGGGGCCATCATTAGTAGAATTTTTTTTATCCTTATAGAACCAGGATGGCCACCAAAAGCAAAGGGTTGGTAGGGCCTTCAGAAAACCTAAAAAGAAACGCTGACGAGAAGAGTATCAAATTCTGTCCCTCTTTGTGCCCTCTTCTATTCTTGTTTTTCTTTATTTACCTCATCTCTCTCGCCCTTACCCTATTAAAGGCTCCACCTGCTCCTCTTTCTTTTGACCAAACCTCCTCCTCCTCCTCCTCCTTGATTCTGTTGAATTCTTGTATGCACGCAATCTGGTTATTGTTCATACTTGCGTAAAACGGGTAAACCACTGAAATGCTCAGGCTTTAATTATTTAGCCAACTGATAGAAACATTGTACCATGCCTGTCATGGTGTTCTGGGATTCTTACCGTTGGCTGTTAAATAAAAAGTATATTCGTACATGCGAGAACCATGCTTAAAATATGTGATTTCAAATAACAACCGTAATTCAATAAAGATTATTACATAGGTTTAGTTCATATAAACCAGATCAATAATATATTAAGGATTGATGATTCTAAAGAGCTAGAACAGTACTAAAGTCCGATATACCTATGTCATTGTACAGTTTTGATTCACATGAATCCGATTCATGTACTGCTTTCTCCATTTTCAATAATTGAAAGAGAGCATCCTAAGTTATTATCATAAGGCATGAGTGAGGAGGATATTGTGGATGGGTATGTACAAGATGTAGAATACGGTCAATATGCCATGTGCATGGTTAATGCATGTCTATACGTATTCCCTAAACAAAGAGGTGAAGTTGAACCAAACAGCTGCTTGCTAGGTCCTTTGTCTTTCACAATCAGCCAACCTCTTTGAAAATGCATTTATTTTCACAAATACTACTGTGTCTATTCCTCATTTCGATGAGAAGCCCCAATCCAGTATTTAATTTTACCTTTATCCGCAATATCTTCTTTTCCTTTCTCTTTATGTCACAATTTTCATCAATAAATACCCCCCCACAACCTTACCAACTGGCCCTTCTTGTTCACAACTCTCTCTCTCTCTCTCTCTCGCTCTCTCTGTGTGCGCGCACTGCCCTCTCTCTATATTTCAAACAAGAAGGGTACTTTCCGCTTTGGAACTCCACTCCCAGTTCTAAATGTCACGTAAAGCAAGCAAGCGAGTGAGTTTCAGTCCCGATGTCAATGATAAGCCAACAATCTTTCTTAAACATGGAAGTGGAACAAGAGTAGGTGGAAACAGGAAGAAGATAGCTGGAACTCTCACTTTTAGGCTTCCTAGAACCTCAAAATTTTCACCAGCAAGACTACTTAGGAGTCTCAGTGCTAAGGTAGCAAGAGTTCTACGTTTTGTGTCCATGAGAAAGGAGTCTTCACATAATGTCACTTCATCAAGTTTGCCAAGATCAAGATCACTTGCTGAGGCAGTAGACTCTCAACGAGCTGAAGCTATGGAAGATTGCATCGAGTTCCTAAATTCTTCATCCTCTTTGCAGAGGTCAAACTCAGTTTCTACATATTCTTACTAAACTCAGAAGTCATGAGATAAGTACGTACATGAAGGATCAAATAGTTCATATTATTTCATTGATCATCGGTGGTTTCTTAGTTTCTTATAGAGAAGTAAGCAAATACTCAACTGTAATCAGTACAAATAGCAACAGCCACTAATATGTTCATGCATAGAGTTCGAGTATCAAGAATGTTTTGCATATATACGAAGTCTTAGAGTCTAATTCTCACCCAGTACAGCAAACACCTCTGAAGCCAAACAAGACAATTAATTTCATGTATGATAATTCAACACTATACAACTAATGGATGCAGACCATTCCAAGGGTGGGCCACACCCTAGAGGGGCGAGCCTATCTAACACCAAAAGGTTTAGTCACTATCATGGCCATTACACAACAAAAATCCCACCTGGAATTCACCTTTTTCTTTTTTCTTTTTACTGTAAAAAAGTTAGCCAGCTTGCTCAAGAAACTCGATCACAATTAGTCCACAAGTCATGGACTAAGTTCACTCAATGTCTTCAATAATAGGAATGGCCTAATAATTGTCCAGTAATCATGTGTAAGCATTGTTCAGAACAATTTGTTCTTGACACTAATTTGTCTGAACATCACGTACCCACTGAGAATTTGAGAGACAAAAGGAGCATTATGAGAGAGCTCTTATTATTTCTAATCATTGAATGTCAACTAATAGCACACTAGTACAAAAAAACTAACCTTTCCAAGTTCGTTTGCTCATGTTATGTGCAAGGAATGGTATCAAATGGCACAATCAAGAATATCCACGAAGAGCTTTTGAAAGTTCTGAATGCAATAACTTGAAGTTTTCCAATTTCAAAGCTATCTTATAAGGAGGGGAGCATATTAAATTGTATGGAATCCAATCTCCGGTAAGTGCCCTCAGCACTTTCGGCAGCGGATATGGGCAATCAGTATCATACTTACTGAGGTCCCCGCAAGCTAGAAATGAGATTAACAACTTATTCGGCTCATTGAATCACCCATTTCTGCGATCTTTGTTGCTGCAACTTCAATCTTACACTGATGAGTTCAATTCGATTATTACATATTTGTTGAATCAAGCCTTGTTATTGTTATGTTTTTTAATCTCTTGTATATTAAAACTTGGTAGAGACTTTTCTGTATTGTAGAAAAATTATAGCTTTAGAGGAGATTAAGTCTTTGATATTTTTGTCATGGGTCTGTTAAGACGTGGCCTTGGGTGATCTGGACAAGGGTCTTGGAAACATGGGGTTGCTATAAGTTAATTAGTTGGTTGTTACATTAGAATGTTTTAGGCAGTCATTATTAAATTGGGGTTGTTAATTTGACCTGATCATGGGTCTTGGGAAAATAGGACTGTTATGTAGTAATTAATTGAGAGTTACGTTGGAGTCCCTTACAGAGTAGTATTAATTATGGGTTGTTAATTGTTGCTTAATTTCAGTAATTGTTTTACTATTTAAGTTGTGAGATTTAATAAGAAAGCAAGCATAATTTTATCAATACAGAGTACTAGGAGGACTTAGCTCCCTCGAAGTGGTTATTCAATTATTCTTTACTGATTGGTATTTTACAATTTTCTAAAGATCTTATAGATAAATACTTGAGTGGCAATCCTAGTGGTTACTAACTAAGGGGATGTGTTTTGTTGGAAGAAGGATAGTTGTGGTAGAAGATAAAAAACAATAATGCAAAGTAAAAAACTCAAGAACAAGAAAAAGATTGAGAGGAAGGTATACTTTTATTATATGCTTCTCTCTAAATTCTATTAGCTATTCTTTTTCTTTTATACTTCTAAATAATGTTGAATTACAAGTTTTTTTATAGGTATAAAGTTCTAGATAATCAATGCATTAAACTAATATAAGAAAATTCTAATCTAAACATGAATTGTATTCTGCCGACTGAACCAGCCGACCAGTTCTTAACCAATAGATCGGTTCCTATGTTTTTCAGAACTGAAATCTAGTTTACTTTCAACACCCCCCTTAAACTTGATTTCTTCATAATTCCAAAAACATCTCTCATCGATAAAAACATCATATTTAAGTGGTTTTGTGAATATATTTGTAACTTGATCTTGTGTCTTCACATACTTGACTTCAACTTCCTTGTTTGCAATGCAATCTCATAAGTAATGAAATATTGTGTCAATATGCTTAATTATATCATGAAATACTGGATTCTTTGCTAATAAAAGTATCACCACTCTTTTTAATCTTTACATAGATAACATATTCATAGGGACATTTAACAAATCAATTCTTTAAGAAATAATCATAAATGTGACTATACCAAGTCCTTGGGACTTACTTCAATTCATACAAGACTTCGTTTAATTTTAATACCTTGTCTTCATGTCCCTTCACTTCATATCTTATAGGTTATTCAATATAGACCTTTTGCTCAAGAAAACAATTAAGAAATGATGATTTAACATCAATTTGATAGATTCTCCATCTATGTTGAGTAGCGGTGACAATGATTAATTGAATTGTCTCCAATCTAGCAACATGAGCAAAAATCTTATCATAGTCAATCCAATGCTTTTGACTATAGCCTTTTTTCCATTAACCTTGCCTTGTACCTCTCTACCTTTTCTTTGACATTCTTATTTTCTTTGTAAATCAACTTGACACCTATTGACTTCTTTCCATTTGGTTTAAGAACCAATCTTCATCTGTCATCCTTCTCAATTGATGCAATCTCCTCATCAATAACAAATTTTTATTTTGCATCCTTTATTACTTCTCTAAGCACTATAGGATCACATGTAGCAAGATGACAATATAGTATTACATCATCATCAATTGAATTAGTTATCTCATATAAGTCATCAAGATTCCTCATCTTTCTTTATGGAGTGCCACTACTTGAGCTTTCACAAAAAAAAAGAGGAGAAATTGAGCTCATTAGTGTTTATAGAGGTGTAACTATAGGTTCTTAATGATCTTCATATCTTTCATTTTTTTCTTCAAGAATTGGTAAGAAGTTATATTTCCAACCATCATCTACCTTTCAATCTCATGCTCCTTCTTCATTGAACTTAACATCTCTATTAATTACCATTTTTTCTTCATTAGAGTTGTAACGATTGTGTTATTTAAAAATAGAAAATACATATTTTTATCTAACGAACATGGTTTGATAGATCCACAAACATTGACATGTATTTCTTGTAGGTTTTGACTTGCTCTTAATATATATTCATTCGAAAAGCTCTTGCAAAATTGCTTGCCCACTAAACATCTTTCACACAACTGATTTAAATGTATAATGGATGGTACAACCTTCAACATCTTCTTTTGTGCCATCATCTTCAAGCTATCAAAGTTTGCATGCCCAAGTCTCATATGCCAAAGCCCAATCTCATCCTTCACACATGCATTTAAACATCCATCTCTATATTTAGCAAGAACATTCTATTATTTATCATGACTACCTTTGCAATCATAACTCCTTTAGTGTCAAGTAATGTCAAAGTATGATCTTTCATCTTAATCTCATACCTCTTCTCCAGTAATTGTTCCAAACTCAATATGTTGCTTTTCACCGTTGGTATATAATAGACATTACCAATAAATCGATGAATTCCATCTTTCAATTTAATCAAAATCATACATTTTCCTTTGATGAAAACTTTTGAATGATTCGTAAATGTGACATTATCTCTAATTACTTCATCAAACTCCATGAAATTATCTTAGTCTCCACACATGTGGTTACTAGCTTCATTGTCTAGAAGTCAGATGTTCTCTTTATCTTGTATTCTCGTATCATGCACTAGTAATAGGATGACTTCCTTCTCTTCTATCACTAGATTTGTATTCTTATCAACTCTCTCGGTTGGACTCCAGCAATCCCTTTCATAATGACTTATCTTTTGACAATTATAACATTTAGCTTTTGATTTGTCAAACTTGGATTTTAGATTGCAGTTGTCAATGTAACCGATCGACTGTTTTACTTTATGTGGTCTCCTAGTTGACCTATTAAAGCTACCACGACCTCCTCTTCTAAATTTGCATTTTCCTCCTCTTTTTTTGCTTTGTTCATATCCTCAACCCCCTTGTGAATATCTAGAACTATCTTACTTTGAAAAAAATGCATGTGCACCCACACTCTCGAATCTCATTAACTCTTTTCTCATAGGCTTGTACTTTTACTATAAAACCTTGGATTGAAATAACATCCATATTTTGCGACTTCTCTATCGCGACCACCACATAATGGAATTTTTTTTGCAACAAATGTAGGTTTTCTCTACCATACGTGTCTCTTTTATCTTCTCCTTATATATCTTCATTTGATTGCATATGACTAATAATCTTGCAAAGTATTTTGAAAAATTCTTTGATGCATGCATATGTAACTTTTCAAAGTCACTACGTAGCTTTGGTAGATGTATCTTTCTCACAATATCAGCTCCTTAGTTTGATTCTTGCACAACTTGTCATGTTTACTTAATAGTGGTTGTATTGGCCACTATCTCAAAAAATGGCATCATCCAAATATGGTCAATGATTGTGAGTGTTTGTTGATCCTTCTTTCGTGCCTTTTGCACAACCTCTCTTTAGGCTAAATTCAACATTGCTATATTTATTGGCTCTTCAAAGCCTTTTTCAACCGTCTCTCATACATCTTGAGAACTCAACCAAGCTTTTACTTGAACATATAAAGTTGCATAATTGTTCTTTGTCAACCTAGGACATTGAAATGGAAAGTTTGGATTGGCCATGTTAAATAATCAAACTTAGCTCTGATACCACTTGTTGGAAGAAGGATTAATGTGGTAGAAGATCAAAAACAGTAATGCAAAGTCAAATACTCAAGAACAAGAAGAAGATTGAAAGGAAGGTATACTTTTATTAAATGTTTCTCTTTAAACTCTCTTAACTATTCTCTCTCTTTTGTGCTTCTAAATAATTCTGAATTACAAGCTTTTTTTATAGGCTTATTCATAGATAATCAATGAATTAAACTAATACAAGAAAATTCTAGTCTAAACATGAATTGTATTTTGCCAACTGAACCGGTCAACCGGTTCTCAACTGGTAGACCGGTTCCTTTATTTTTCAAAACTAAAATCTAGTTTACTTTCAACATGTTTATAGTAATAAATAGGTCTAGGAGGCGAGGTTCGAGCAACAATGGTGGTCATGGTAGATCACAATCATGGCATATGGATTTGTTATATTTTTTTTATAAGAAAAAAAGGCACATTAAAGTTGATTGTCTTAAATGGAAGAAGAATAATCAAAATTGTAATCACGATTATCATAGTAATTGGAAGAAGGATAACAATGAGAAAAACGCTACGATTAATGGTGTTGAAGATAATTCTGACGAGTCAAAGTATATTCTTACTGCATTTAGTAATTTAGATTTTAAGAATAATTAGATAATGGATATGGGTCATTTAAAGCTTAATTAGTTGCTATAATTCCAGCACCACTAGAGTCATCGAGGTTGTTTAAAGTTGCTTTATTGTAATAGTTTTTCGGTAAGGAAGATTGTGCCCTTCTGGTCAAGGAATTGACAATGGATTGTGGTGAGTGTATGGGGGCTAATTATTGCATTCTAGGCGTTTGTATAGCCTCCAATAATCTGTGTACTAATAACTCTTCAAGGAGAGAGTCTATCGAATTGCAAGGCTTCGATTGAGGTTTGTTAGATTTTATTAAGATGAAGTGCTGCATGTGGGTTTGTTATCCAGAATCATTGCAAGGTGTGACTATGAACTCAATTTAATGGAAAGGCAGCAAAGACATTCTGCAATTGAGTTTTTAGAGGAGTAGGAGGTGGTTGTTCATGGATTTTTAATTTTGGTTTCTTTTCCCCTTCTTTTAATTATGAGAAAAATAAGGTGTGAGTAAAAAATGTTTGTTTAAACACATTTTTTTCTACTATTTAGTTTTTTTAATTATATAAATACCTTATTAAAACCATATTTATTAAAACCGAATAAACATTACATTACAGTAATTTGATATTTGTATACATGCTCAAAAAAGAAAACAAACATTAAAGTTAACAGTTTTATACTAATTAATCACAATAACAATTATCAATTTTTATTGTTATAACAATGTTTCAAACATATAAAAAACCAGCAGAGAAATTAAATGATGAAAAACCAGTAGAGAAATTAAATGATGAATTTTCTTTTTTTGCTTTTTGGAGAATTTTCCTCAAGCATTTTCCTTCTTAGATAGAACACGGCCGTCAGTTCCTGCAAGCTTAGCATACTTGTCCTTCCTGGTCAAGTTAGTGCACTCAAATCCAAGTGTCCCAGCCAGCACCCTTTGTATGTAATTTGCAACTTCAATGGCTGATTTGCCTCCTCTGCAAGTAAGCTCTTTGGGCAGCTGATTCAAGAAGGTGACCTCATATGTTGGCATTGGATTCATGAACACAAAATAAGGGTCCAACAGTTTGTGCCCTCGAACCGTCGTGCCATGAAACACACTTTGTTTTGTATTGATAGCAACTGGCACAATCCTATCAGTAAGCTCAGCAAAAAGAGCACTAAATCTCAAGAGAAATGGCTCTCTACATGTGGTTCCTTCAGGGCAAATGACCAGGTCACCTTCTTCAAGCAGTCGCTTAATGTTAGCAGCATCTTTGTCTCTCTCCCTTGATAAAGCAACAGCTTTAATGGGTGAAATAATTTCAGTGAACTTGCTTATGCTATAGGTGACACAACTAATTTTTCTTCCTAGTGCAACAGCAGTGACAACTGGGTCTAAGACAGTACGATGATTGCAAACAAAGAGGACTCCACTGTGGCCTTTTCCTGGAGGGGGTGGAGGGGTACCCTTGACAATAACTCTAATTCCTAGTAGCTTATAAGTGTACCAGGCAAGTCTCTCGGGCAAAGGGATGTTAAGGTAGACTCTAAGTATGGAGAGAATAATACCAATTGGCATCCATAAGAAGGTCAAAAGGGCAGCCAAAGGAGTAGGCCTTTGAACTAACCGGCCATCGTGGAATATGACAGGGCTTAGAAGCTTGTTTCTTGCTAGAGGCTCACACTTGGTTCCTGGCACCATATATCCTTCCTGCAGTAATTTTAACAAGATTAAATTCATGGCAGCAATTGATCATAAATTAATCTCTAATTCAGCAGTACTGTTTCACATGCACGTCTGAGCCAAATCTGCTTGCTACTAATTAATTGCTCAAACCAGTGAAAGCTATGGAAACTAATCATGATCTCAATTAAATGAATGGGGATCGACTTATGTCGTTGAATTAACTGCACTTCATCTAACTCTGAAAACGACTGGAGAGACTATCTAAAACGATTAAAAACGATTTTTTTTCCATACATGCGAAGTCATTAAAGTTAATGGCACTACATCCATCGCTACCACAAATCAAGGAGGAATAAAATATAGCTAGTGCTGTGTAATTCACTCATCATAGCTCTTACATGAGGTGCATGGATTACAAGTTGACTTGAATAGAAGAGTGGTTTGGACATGAAGAATGAATGGTTGATATTGCTCTGATAGTATATGCTCTGAATGCTATATGTACTTCATCGGTTAGGTATTTGAAATTTATTAGATTGGAGCAGTAATAAAAAAAATAGGAGGAAAAGCAATAAGATTAAGGGCTAAGAATAGAAGCCGTTAGCTCTACACTGATGGACAGAGAAAACGTTCATGCACAAAACACTAGTGCCATAAACATTCTCACCAAACCAATAATAAACTGTACTCTCCATATTGAGCTAGAAACAGCGCAGCACACAGTGCTCAAATTGTTCTCAGAACTGAAGAGCAAGCCAAAGGGGCATTGACTTCATTTGCTCATTGACTTGTGTTCAAATTGAATACCAACTGGTTCAATTTGGATCGAATATTGCATGTCTGTCACATTAATTGCTTATTAATATTCGGTCCAAATTGCATAAACGTACACACAAATTGAATTCCTTCACGCTATATTTTCACCAAAAAATTGAATAATTTACTTAGACAGAATGAGGGGCAAGTAAAGAAGAGAGAAGTAATTTTACAGTTCAAATAATACGGAGATCTAACCTTGCAAATGGACATGAAGTCATGGTCAGTTTCGCGGTCTCCCAGGCCTAAATCAGGCAAATTTGTGCCAAACTCTTTTAAGAGAGCATCTCTTTTATGATCTCCAACAAGAACTCCAGGTTTCTTGATAAACCCAGTTGCTCTTCCAGATTTTGTAGCCTCTAATTCAGTGCCAAGAACCTTGTCAGCCCCTAAAAAGGTCTTGACAAATGGCTCGACCATAATCCTAGGATTAGCAGTAACAATGTATCTTTTTCCAAAAGAATTGAACACCCTCCAAGTTTCTGGATGAACATCATCAGCATAAAACTTTGGCAAGACAGACCTTGAAACAAGCTCAATGTCTCTTATTTTAAGTCCCGCAAAGGCAATGAAGATGAAAGTCTTGATTGCCATTGCCTCTGATATAAATAAGTACGTAAAGTATACAAATGGGACTGATGCTAAGAGAATTAGTCCTCTTAAGAGACTCCCAGCTTCAATAGCAACAAGCAAGAAGTATGGAAAAGCACTTCTTGATACAAGAAGTGTTCCATCCAGGTCGGCAGCCACAGTCTGATTTGATCGTCCCTCTGTGCTACATTTTGCTATTGGTTCAAAATGGCGATGAGCCCCCATTACCATGAGAGAGGAGTAGAGAGAGAGAGAGAGAGAGAGAGAGCGAGCGAGAGAGGGAGGGAGAAGAAAGGACTGTTAATTTATTGTGTGTTTGTGTGTGTGTGTGTTTTTTTTGTAAGTTATGTCGTGTTAAGAAGAGTGAGGGAGAGAGATAGAGGAGAAGGGTATATAAAAGAAGAGAGGAGAAAGATTGCCTGGACAAGAAGTTAATTGTTTGTGCGAAGAGCATGAAACTATTATGTTGTTGGGAGACTAGACCAGACGTTTCATTTTTTTTATCTAAAAAAGAAAAACAAAATAAAAGAGGGATTGATACGAGAAATTAATTTCACGGTGTTATGAAAATAATTAATAAAATCTTATTGGTTATTTTTTTTAAGTTTATTTTTAAGGAATTATGTATAACTAATTAATACAATACTATTATATTTATTTTTATTAAGAATTGTAAGACAAATTTTTGACGCGTAAATGAGGGCAGTTGTGAGGAGGGATCTGAGTAGTTGGCAGTTGATACTAACACCTACAAGCCATTAAATTAGCCTACTTCTTTTCAGTTTTTGGACGCCGGCCATATGGCTCCCTTATTAAAGCTCAGCTTAATTCTCTTTAATGTGGCTAAGTTTAAAACCAGCACTAGCAAATATTTATGTCTTCAGCGCATAACTAGCTCATCT
>Ga0307509_10010116_pt1 | contig 11624 bp, 6 predicted proteins | sample 10_EM_MG_FD_202245 | JGI IMG/M metagenome (GOLD analysis project Ga0307509, IMG submission 202245) | Populus trichocarpa ectomycorrhiza microbial communities from riparian zone in the Pacific Northwest, United States - 10_EM | ecosystem: Host-associated > Plants > Roots > Unclassified | place... | reverse complement strand
GATACCCATCCGGTTCAATCCATATTCATGACATAGCATTCTTAATTATCGCATGTCTATCTAAAATTATACTTAATCGAGTACATCTTCCCGTGACATGTATAAAAACCATGTTCATTTGTTGTTGTTCGTTTCTTCTTCACCAAAGCATGAAACAATGGAAAAACCTCATTATTTATGTTATAAGAAACTCCAATCAAGATTTTTTTCCTTGTACTTTTCATATAAGTGAGTGTCGTCAATACTTATTAGTGGACGACAATATTAAAATCCTTGAATTGAAGGTCCAAATGCCCATATTAATCTTCTTAATATTGCTTATATCATCATCAACCATCTTATGATCCCATTCAATAACTGTACTAGGATTTAATTCTTTCAAAGCTAATAGCATCCTAGGTAGCATTTGAAAAGACTCTTTATGTGATCCAAACAACCTTTCTAATATTTTCTATTTAGCTAACCAAGCTTTTTTATACGATATACCATACAAAAAAAAAAACTATATGGATAGTAGCTTGAATTGTTGCAATTTTAATACTTATTTCAGCTTTGATAATGGTCAACATCATATTAGCAAACAAATCAGACTCAATCTGTTAGTAAACTTACATAACTATTGGATTATGACAAGTACGGGGCTCTTTTAATTTTGAAATCTCAAATGAATCATAATTCTTGTGATACCCCTCACACAAATACCATTGACATGATGGTTTATGCTTACACTGTAACTTCACATAAGTTGTGGTTACACGCCACTTTATATTGAAGTGAATTTCTTACATGTCACCACTTAACTGCATTGATTAAGTGAGCCTTTGGTTCAGAACATTTTTAAAGTTCCAACTCAGTACTTAAGCCTAATTTCCTATGACTCAAAACCCAACAAAAGCTTATCATATGAGCCGATCCATTAGCATCTTCAATTTCAAGAATAAGAGGTCTTATTATTGGGTTTATTGGCTCACCTTGCTCATCCTCCTCAACTACATCATCGACATGACAATCATCTTTGTTATAACTCAATTTTAGCCCAGTGGCTTTTAATTTAATCTTATGGAGATTAAAATTTAAAATTAAAAGATCAGGGATTTATTTCGATGAAAAGTGTGATTTGTCAACTTGTGGGGAAATTATGGACTACAATGTGCTTTTATCATTCTTTTTTATTATTATTATCAAGATAATAATAGTTATCCATTTTTTAATTTGATTCTTTATTAAATTTAAATTTTAAAAAGAAAGAATAAGTTTGATTGGAATTTTATTTCTTATACACAATAGACTTCCTCAAGTATAATAGATTTTGTTCCTTCACCAGCAACAAGAGCTATCCTCCTCAACCGAACACCAGCCTCCAAACCAGCAACAACAACAACCCGACATAACAGCAACCTACACTCCTGCTCCCTCAGCACAAAGCTTCCTCTTTGCGGACCAGCATTGCGCGCCTCCTTCAGCTCCAGCAACCAGAACTGTGCACCGTGAGCATGTACCCACCATAGCAGCAACAACCCTTCTCTTCTAAGTAGAGATAGGACTAATGCGAACAGGAGGATAAAGGAACAAACACATGATAGAAAACCAGAAGGCACATAAATGAGGGGCTTTTGGCAGAAAAATAGGACGGACAAGGGATAATAAACAAACCCACAAACAGGGGGAAGGAAGCCACACGAAGACACACAGAGAGCATATACAGACAGACATAACCAAAGAACATAAACAATAACATCACAGAATAAAGAAAACCGAGGAAGACCTGGAAATGCTAACAGAGGACAGAAACGCAAACCAGGGGCACAGGAGGCTGAGATACAATGGACAGAGAGAAGATGAAGTGAAGAAAGGAGTGTTGACGAACAACAGCCTCACGTCCTCATCTCAGTTACCATCGTCTTCGTCTATAGGTAAGTTCTTCATTTCCCTCTCCTTTACAATTATAATTGCATAGGTATTGTTTATATGCAATTTTAATTCACTCTTACTGTTTCAACAATTATAATTCACCTGTGGTTGGGTGTGCACGCGTGAGTCAATCCACGCGTGCCTCGGCCGAACCAGGTCACTAGTTTGGGCCAATGACATAGCTGGGCTAGCTAGATCCAACCCCTAAAAAACAAAATGTAAAAAATATAAAATATAGTTTCCCTTTCTTTTAGTCTAAATTTTACGGATTTATTCACTGGCGCTAGAGTCAAGAATACCATACTTTTTGGGTTACGTAATATTTACCAATATCAGAGTCAGGAATATCCTAGACAAACCATGAAAAGTATCATACAACAAACTCTTAGCAATTTAAGATAAAACCAGCAATGTAGTCTACCTTAGGTAGGACGTTTAAAGGGTGATAGTGTCTTTCCTTTCGCGTAACCAGTCTTGTACCATAAAATGAGTTGAATTCGTCTATATATAGCCCAAGACGCACTTTCCTTTATTCAGCTGAAAAGTGAGGATGCACACTGTTAAAGTGTTTCCATGCTTCACCATCAGAAGGATGCATAATCACTCCATCCACCGTATCATGTGATTGGTGACATGAATAACCTCTGCAGTCTAAACATGATTGAGAAGTATCTAAGTTTTTATATGCTACAAAAGCTATAAAAGTCTTTCCCATGTCAGTTCTGGGTTTGTAACAAGAATGTCCACATGTCATGCACTTGGTTACCTCAGCATTTTCAAGGTAATCCAACATGCAGAAATTTAGACACATGTTAATTTTCTAGTATCATAACCGATGATTTTCATCATGGACTTAGCAACATAGAAGTTCTCTTTTAGTCTGTTCCTTTCAGGTAAAATGTTCCTTGTCCATTCTATAATTTTGTCATAACCGGCCTCACTTAACCCATAATCTGACTTGATGATAAGCACATGTGCAACGATCTATAATTTAGTGTGATTTGTACAGCCATCCCATAATGGTTCATCAGAATCTTTTAAAAGATTAAAAAACCTGGCCGCGTTTGCATTAGGTTCTTCTTCTACGATCTCACATTGACTATCATTACCTTGATTCATTCTCATTGCATCCGTAACCATATTCCTGTAAGGATTATTGTTGTCATTTACAACTTCATGCACGTTGCTAGCACTAGAAGTTGATCTGATCATCTTTTCTACCGTGCTCTCGTTACGAAGAAATAGTTCTTCGTGTGTATACCAATACAGGTATCGTTCATGAACCCTTTGTGTAGAAGATGCATTGTTACAAAATTTGGATGAAGAAACTTTTTATTTTTACACCTCCTGCATGGACACCTAATACCGCCTCCACTAATATTTCTCGGAATAGATATTGCGAAATTATTAAAACTCTGAACCCCATTAATAATCCATCCTTCACAATTCTTGGGGTGAATCTCGATACATCTATGAATGATAATCCATGACTTCTATCGAACCTTTATAAATTAATGATGACAACATGTATTAATTCGCTATGTTAAGTAAATAAATTTTCAAAAAATATTGGTTTAGTTGAAGATTATCAAACTTAATATCAAACTTCTCTTAAATATTCATTATCAATTATCTATGTACATATAAATTTATATGCATTAACTTATGGAAATTACAAATCAACAATAAAATTGACAAAAATTAAAAACGGACTTGTTAAATAAGCCATTATTTATTTCATCACAACACACCTAAGTCGGTAATTTAACATAAGTTTCAACAATTTACAAACAAATAAATTTTTTCAAAATCCAAACAAGTACAAAATTATAAATTCATATTAGATATTTGAGAAAAAACAATAAAACAAGTAATTACCCAAAAAAATACATATACTAAAAAAACATTCAATAATAAAATTGACATTTTAAAATTGTATTAAAATTAATAATAAAAAAAAAGAATAGATTTACTTAGTAAAAATAAAAAATCCGTACTAAATCAGAATACGGATGCTAAGACTAGAAAAGTTCGTGTTGAGATGAGGGAGGATGTTTGGGGGGGGGTGAGCTAGTTGTTAATGTTATGGGGGGTTGTTTATATGTAAAGGGATAAATAAGGAGAAATATGGGAGGGGAGGGTTGATGCCTATTCATATAGTAAATCTTACTGATGGAATTATTTCATCTGTCACTTCGTCGGAAATTCTATCGGTGTTTTTGACACGTCACTATATGGACAACCCAGTTTCAATCCGACTATAATTCTATCGGTAAGATTGTCCACAAAAACTTATACGTCATCGCACAACTTGTTTTTTTAATTTTTTTTATTCCGTTTGGGATTCCATCGGTATATACCGACAAATTATTTCTGTCGGTAAATACTGATGATTTTAATGATGGAAAAAGTTATATTGGTAAATATCACTGTAAAATAACAAAGAAAAAAGCCATTAGTAATTTCATTTGTATTTGTTGAATTTTTGATACTGAAACATGTTAATCTACCTGCATAACTTGTGATGTCATGTGTACTCTTTCAAGTACGTACTTTATCTATTTTTGAAATTTTTTATTTAATTTGCGAGGAAGTTTTCAACTTTTTCATTTTTCTACTTTTAATTTGTTGGGATTTCAAGTTTTTTGGAGTTTTAAAGTTTTTCAATTTTCTACTTTAATTTGTTGGGTTTTCAAGCTTTTCTTATTATATTTTTAAATCATTTTTCTTTTCGTGTTTTAAGAGTATTTTCATAACAAAAGATGGAAAAAGTGGTCCATCATTAAGGTAGAATTGAAAAACATAACTTTAATTCATTTTTTTTTTAACAAATATACAAGAGAACGTGCTAACACTTAATTAGTATTTAATTGATGTGTAAATTACAGTTTACCCCAAAAATTGCTAACACATAATTAGTATTTAATTGAATTAGACGTGTTTAGAGGAAAAAAAAAACAATTAGACCAAAATTGTCCTGCACCTTTATTATATGCATGCAATGCAATGTGATTGGTTTAGTTGATGCATAAATAGAGAAGGTGTAATAATTAATTTATCCAAACAATAAGATCTTGAACTTGAATTCCGCACTTAATTTTGCTTCGTAGAAATAACACTGGATTACGCACATCTAGTAGTTAAACTACTTGTCTAATTATTCTCCAAGAAATAAAAAGACTAAACTGACAGCCGAATCTGTAAAACTGCCTTGACATGTTAATTTCCTATTTTTAACGTCTAAATTTACAGAGTGCCTCCAGCCACAGTACTTTAAAGCGTGATAAAATTATGTGCAAGTAGTAGCCCTAGCTAGTGAACATTAAGCAATGTGATTAGTACTATATATTTTAATTAACCAAAGATCAAAAGTTAATTAGGGTCAGGACTGCGGAAGAATAATGATGGGATGGTAGGGAGGAGGAGAAGATCCCTTGAAAGACTACAAAATCCATATGTTCCCCAAGCTATGCTTTGCTTTTCCCTTCTTTTTTTCCTTGTAGCTGAGCTGCTCACCACATGGCTCCTCTCCCTCCCTCTCTCTGACTAACCCTGTTAACGGTTTCTATCTTTATTTATTTATTTTTAAAGACTTAAATATGGCGAGAGAACAAGAAGCACTGCATGCAAGATGAAGCCCTCGGGAATAAAGCATGGTCATTTCTATGCTTTGAGACTGAGATGTAACTTGGACTCCCCCACATGGAGTCCTGTTGTCCTGTTTCTCTTGGAATTTTCACTTTCTCCACAAAAATTGAATAGTCAGTCTCATACCCATTAAAAAGAAGAAAAGGCAGTAACATCCAATAGCTCACTACCTCACAACTTTTGATATCTCCAAGGTGATTCTTGACAATATTAGTATTATTTTTGCTACTAATATAGTAAATACACACTCACGTGTAAGAAATATTAAGGCCATACATAATTGATAATCCTACAACAGCTTATGTGCTTATACTTGTCAAACGTGACGATGCTTCGTCATTCTTCCAGAAGCGGGAAGAAAACAAGAGCAAGACACTCTTTAAATAAATAGTCACATTGTGCTTGATCGGAACGTTTCATTTTGCTGTATATTGATATCCCATCAAAAGCAAGTGAACATTGGATCTAGTTATGGATGGGATGTGTTTTTTCTTTTAGGAGCAACATAATAAGTACTTGTCAAAGTCGACGTCGAGCATAATTTTTATGGCGGATGCGTTCACATACTATACAATATATATTGAATAAATACAAGAAAATAAAGTGGAAGTGGGATTTGCTTTGTGACTTGGCTAGTGACTGCATTGGGTCTTGGGCTCTAGGGATTCCCTCTATGTATCTATGGATATCTATCTAAAACAAAGGAATGTTACGTAGTGATGTGGAATGTGTAGTCTCTCAGTCGCATATGTTAATGTTCTTTCTTGAACAACTCAAAGATTCATCTCTAGCTCTACTATACCTCCCTGTCTTTTTCTTGGATTTTGAATATATTGTATGTCCCTCCATATATTCCTTCACATTCTTTCTTCCTTTCTTGTTTTTTTTTTTAAATTTTAATAGTTTCATTAGAAAAATCATATACCCAAATTCGATTTCAGGCCCCATCACGTGAAAGTCTCACTAGTTAAATCACACAAATTCTCATGTTATGCTAATTAATCTAACACACATACTCTCTTTCTCTCTATGTATGTGACAATATTTGTACCCCCATCAAGAGAGACTCGCGTCCCCACCTGGTCTTTGTCTGTTTACTCTTTGTTTCAATGATTCCTTTGAGAGAAGAAATGCTAGGCAACTGTGAGAAGATGGTTGTCATCTCTTCAACTACTAACGCATGGCCACAGGTTCTTTACCCCCCTCCTCCTCTCTCTCTCTCTCTCTCTCTCTCTCTCTCAATTATTAGACAAAACATGACCCATTTTTTTGTTTCTTAGCTTTTGGAAGAGAATATCTATCTTGTGTTGTTATTTTTACTCTAATAAAAACACCACTCTTGATGTATTTATTTTTTTTCTTTTTTTTCTTTCCTTTTCTCTTTGGTGCAGAATCAGATAGATGAGAAAAGCCTGATGGCATCAACAAGTAAACTAATGGAGAGACCAAGCCAAGAAGTACTTTCGCAACCACAGCAGCAGCAGCAGCTGCAGCAAGCTCTTAAATGTCCTCGTTGTGACTCCTCAAACACCAAGTTCTGTTACTATAACAACTACAGCTTATCTCAGCCAAGACACTTTTGCAAGGCTTGTAAGAGATACTGGACAAGAGGTGGCACTTTAAGGAATGTTCCTGTTGGTGGTGGATGTAGAAAGAACAAGCGTGTCAAGAGACCAGCCTCAGCCGCTGAAGGAGCTAGTAATTCAGTTTCTAGTGCAAACCCTAACCCTCAAACCCCAATTGACCATATTTCTTCAACTTCAAATCATATTAATCCTTTGTTTTATGGGTTATCTGGCAGTAACCCATCAGAGATGAACCTTCCATTTCCTGGTAGGTTCAATCCAAGGATGGATTCAGCTGTTTCTGGGTATCACGATCTCCAGCCTCAGTTAAATGCTCTTGCTTTAGGGTTTTCATCAGGAATCATGAGTACTAATGATGCTAATGGGTTTAACCCTACTAAGCAAATACAAGATGTGGTCACTTCAAATTCACTTCTTTCAAGTTATTCCAATCTCTTTGGCTCCTCCACAACTTCCACCAACACAACTTCTCCTACTATAGCTTCTTTGCTTGCCTCTAGCTTTAACCAACAAAAGTTCACCAATAGTGGTATCAAAGAGAGTACTAGAGCTCCTAACTACTTTCAAAGCTTGACAGTACCCTTCGAGGAGTTGCAAATGAATGGCAATAGTGAATCTGGGATTGGTATGAAAGGGGTGAAAACTGAGCATAATCAAAATAGGTTGGACTGGAATGTGCCATGCCAGAATCAGATAGAACAAGTTGGCTTGTCAGATCCTTCAATGTATTGGAACACCAACACAAGTGTCGGTTCATGGCATGATCCAGCTAATATGGGGTCTTCAGTACTTCTTTGATCTAGCTCTACCAAAAACCCATTTCTTTCATTTTAGATATCTCCCTCTTGGTTAGTGATCTTGGTATGATCATCTTCTTTAAGCTACTTGATTTTTTTTCGTTTTACTTCTGTTTCTAGTGCGGTTCATGGTACTCAAATTGAGGATGGATTTCTCTTAACAAGGGTATAAGACAGGTATGGAAGGAAATTACAGATGAGAGGAGCTTGGATCAGAGAGATCATGTCAGCTGCAAGATCAGCCTATTGGTTTTATTTTCAAGGTTGAGAAATCCCATTTGCACTGAGAAGAACCTCGGATCCTCTTCCCTCTCATCAACACAGCTACCATAACCACGATCATTATCATGTGCACTACACAGTGTTGAAGAAATTAAGAATATCCACTACTATTTGGTGCAACTTTCCAGCTAGTGCTGGACTGGACTTTCCTTAATCTGTATGTATATATGCATGACAAGTCTCTTTTCCTTTTCCTTTTATTTTCTCCTAATGTACTAGTCCTTGTTATTAGGTTGGGGTTAGGGGGTATATGTTTCAGTCCATAATCAATATCAGACGAGGCACTTCTTTTTCATTTTTTGTCTTTTATACTTTCTTTTTATGGGGAAAAAAAATTTGCTGGGGGGCGTTGGGTACAATGGTATAGAAGGGGGGGATTTTGCTATTGTAATGTTGGGATTTTGTTTATGTGATTGGTCTTTTGGGTTATATGTTTGTTGACTTTGAAGTGTTTCATGTAATGAAGGAGCTGTGGGTTTGGGAATTTCCAATGCTGATGTTTGAAATGCATTCAGTGATACCTAAACTTCTGGATACACTACACATTGTCAAATAATTGCAGATAGTTCACTGTTGCAGATAGTTCATATGCCTGCATAATGTTAGAAATGTAGGCACGATGATATTAAATGAAAATATGAATTCAGATTTGCTTTAAACAGGAGTAATGTACCAGGACTAGATGTTACATTTGGTATGATATATATGGCTTGCTCCAATTTTACATCCTGATCTTGTTAAGTTCCTCGGAGAGATCTGAGGGATCTCTAGATATAATGAAAATTAAGATATCTCCCTGACAAGAACTGAAACTAAAATAGATTTCAGCTTCATGATGACTTGGATTTTAGTATATTGGCTGCAGTGCCTGACTACAGTTCCAACTTCGAATCTCTCGACACAGAAATCTTTTACAAAATCAAATATGAGGAGGTTATTTTCAGAATTATATACAATCCTAATTATATTGTAGCTAATGATGAGAGTTTGGTGCAGTTATTATATAAAGGAATTCGGCTGCTAAAATTTAGATGCAAAGGATCAAGTTTTGTCAATTGTATAATTGATAAGCTAATGCTAGCTCTAGGTTAGGCATGGCGTTCATAACATCATGCCCAAAAGCAGAATTATATACAACATTAACTTATCTATCTCATCCTCTGATTAAGATTGCTCCATCATTCTACATTTTTACTCAGCTTTTTGTATATTTACTATTCTAATGTCAATTTTAAGTGGCAGTAGTTGGGAGATGAAGTGATAGTAGTGACTGAGTGTTTGGTCCAATTAATAATTAGAAACTGACCTTCTCGGAAAGGTATTGCCATTAAGGAAGTTTGATAATCTCCATGTGTTTATGTCTTCATTTACGAGGGCTATTTGACCGTATATCTAGTATATATATGTGCTAGCAAAGGTAACATCAAAAGTTTGCTTTGAATTTGAGGTGTTCATAGGCTGGGCCTAGGCCTTTAGATCTGTCAAATTTGAGAGAACTCGGCTTCTGTCCAAAAACGTCATGGACAACATTGACCTGCTGCCTAACCCATGAACAAATCCATTTCGAAACAGGTAAATATTATGAAAATTAAGGATGTTCCCTTGGTTCATTTACCATTAATTTTATGGAAAAAGAATTTAATTTCTTGCAATGAAAAATGATGTGAATCTAAAGGACAAAATCTTAAAACCTACAGTTAATAATTGAAAAACTTTCTTAAAAAACTAAAATCAAATTATAAAACCCTGATGCATTGATTGCTTTAATCAAGAACTGAAAATATATAATTAGAATATCACAAAGATGATGTTTTAAAAAGGTTATTGAAACTTCAATGAAAAACCAAAAGCAAGAGTGCTAGCATAAATTTTAATTCAATATCAATCATTTGTTTTTCACATCCAAAAATTAAAGGTATTTATATGTCTGACTTAAATAATAATAAACTCTAATTAATAATTGGATGAAAATCAAATCCAAATAACTAATTAACTTAAAATAAAATACAAAACTTGGGTCTTGTATAAATAAAAGCCTAATTCATATATTCTCATATAATAACTTTCAGACCTTATCAAAAAGCCCTTTCAATTTCTCATTGCTATAAAATTTTAACTCTATTGAAAATAGAGTTTTTAAAATCTTCTAGCAAAATTATAGCTCGATCTAACAGTTTTAATCAAAGTTATGACTATTAGCATAAAGTTGTGTAGCCAAGCTCTAATGCATGTTACACAATCTTATATCTTGCTTGGATCACATTGATCAACCTTTCATCCTCCTTCGAACTCAACTTCATGCTTGACGCCAGCTCAGAAGGAAATCTCAAAGCTTGCTTAGCCTAAATGTCATGAATCAGCTCGTTGAATGCCTCTTTGATCTTCTTAGCTTTTTCCCCTTATAATTGATCCAATTGAAACATATAATGGATCTTGTAGTATTACTTATTGATTCTTATAAAAATATATATGAAAGAACTAGAACCAAAATTAAGAAAAAAACATGCATTTTGTTTTCATTATTTAATTAAGAGATGCGAAAAATTATAGCCTGGTCAACTAAATTTTAAATTTTACATGTTTAGTCCTTATTATTTAAGATTTTTTTTTTCATCAAGTCTTTCTCTTTTTTAACGTCAGCAAGGTCTTCAGCCAAGTAAATCTCCTTCTTCTTCCTCTTTTTTCTTTAATTGCCATTTTATTTTGTTTATATGGATTATTGCTTAGGGTTCTTTTTAATTATAGAATTACATCAAGCTTTGATTTTCATGGATCAGTCTTTTTTTATTTTTTATTTTTACTTCTTTGAGTGCTAGGAATTGTTCTTTAAGGATTAAAAAAAGTGGGCTTTGTTTGTTTTCTCCCAATCTACTATTAGTTGTTGAATTTGCTTGCTTCTTGTTGTATATTAAATCTAATAAAGGTAAGAGAACTAAGAATTTAGATTTGGATTTTTTAGTGTTTTTGTGGTAAAAGTTAGCTGAAATTTTATTATGTTTTTTGTTAGGAGTGGTATTAGTGTAGATACCAAGAAAAAAGTTATCAGTACGTAATACGAACAGGAGCGCTACTAGTTTTTCTAGCAGCGCTTTTAATAACCATGAGTCGCTAGGTGCCGACCATGACCAGGCACCTGAGGCACATGCACCCTCTCTCTATGCATACTCATTGAGTCTGATACCACCTCCTAGAGGGGTGTTTGTTCTAAGCAATATATATATATACACCGGGAAGTAGATTGTTTAGTGAAAGTCTTACAACAATAAATATATTTTGAATAATTAGTTTCAATTAACAAAAGGAATGTCAAGTTTACAAATGTAAAGAATGTAAAGGTTCATCACACAATAACATTGACAATTAAATCATTAATGGAAGTGTAATTGTTTCAGTAGAGTCA
>Ga0307509_10010115_pt1 | contig 11625 bp, 17 predicted proteins | sample 10_EM_MG_FD_202245 | JGI IMG/M metagenome (GOLD analysis project Ga0307509, IMG submission 202245) | Populus trichocarpa ectomycorrhiza microbial communities from riparian zone in the Pacific Northwest, United States - 10_EM | ecosystem: Host-associated > Plants > Roots > Unclassified | place... | reverse complement strand
ATGAGAACCATACGAGGCAATTGAACATAGTAAATAAAACCACGAGTACTACGGCAGCGCTGGTGGGACGATCATCCATCGTATGTTCGAATGAATACGGAGCGATGGTATTGTTAATTGCTAGGTGCATAGGACTTGGCACGCGTGACTCGGAGGTTGGTGACGCATCGAGAGGGACTTGAGGAACCAGAACAGGAAGCTCTGTGATTGCCTCAGGGGGCGGTCGAGAAACCGAAGATGGGATAGACACAGGCAAGGTATTCCATACGGACGGTTGAAGAGCGGCAATTCTGATCAAACCGATGATCACATGGGGAGATGGTGCAAGCATTGTTGCACTGAAGATGAGTAAGAGGAAAATTGGAAGGGGTAGCATCTTTGCGACGTATACCGTAGGGGAATGAGTAGAAGGACAAGGTATGGGGGGCACGAAGGAATGGCAAGGGTGGACGTGTTTTTGTCACCACAATAAATACGGTCAGAACTGTTTCGCCACATCCAAGCGCATTGTGGATGTGGAGTGGATGTGGTTAGCTTTGACATATGGCTTTGGCCAAGGATACAAAAGCGACAACAGCCCCCGATCCAGGGCCTGCAATGAAGCACCGACGCGTACGCGGAGTTATAGATAGAAACAAAATTATTGGCCAACGGCCCTGTGGATAGATATCATCCACAACGTCCAAAAACGGTTACGCTCAGAGCTAGCGAAAGTCCTTCTTGCCGGCAAGGTGGGAAAGCTGGTTCGATCAGAAATGCATTGTTATGGGCCGCAAAAGGGAATATCTCTATTCACTTGGGAGCTTGCCATGATTGGATACTCGCCACTACAAAAAGCAGAAGATCGAAATCATATCATCGTCAAATAAAACAAACAAACAAAAATTACAAATCGTCATGAAGAATAAATCATCACGTGACATCAACTCATTACGCGAAGAGTGGTCCGTTATATCCTTCCCCTCGTTGATTGGCTCGTACCGCAATGACCATGACATATACGAATCCAAGCGTCAAAACAACCCTGCGAACGAGGTATGATGAACGCCATGGATACGGGGGGAGGGGGGATCCTCACCATTCAATCCATGCAAATGCCTCGAGAGCGTTGAGCTGACTGCAATAAATGAACCCGAGACTTCGGGGACGTGAGTACAGAGCGAGGAGGTATAGAATACATGCGCTCGCCACGTACTTGCAGTTAAGGCCCCCTCCAAGAGATTCGGTGATAGCAGCTGCCCCTGAGAGCCAAAATACCCACGATAGGAACAAGCTGCAAAAGATGACGATCAATGGAATTACGGGGCGTAAGTTAATGGATATTACATACAAGATAACATGAGCAGCGATGCCAGCCATAAATTGAACCCATTCCAAAATCAATAGCACGGGGAATATCGGGGAGAGAAACGTGGTCCAGATGGAACAAAATAGGAGGAAATGTACACGGTCGCGCTCGGTGGTGGTCAAGAAGTTGCGGTGGTCGTGATAGCGTGCGGTCAACCACGCAGATATAGATAACTGGAGGAGAAAGGGATCAGACAGCTGGGCAATGCAGTTGCTGCGTTGGTTCCGACCTCGATGATTGCGATGACTACCAGCACACCAAAGAAGACTGGACAGTGTTGCGGTGAGGGCGCAGTGCGCACGAATCATTGACATCGAACTTACTGAAATAGCCACGTCTGAGAAGCGTATCATAGGCCATGAGGGAAGGGAAGAAACGTCCGTGGGTAAAGGTAGGTGAAGAGCAGTGCAGGAAAGGGGAAGGCCCTCAAAGACCCGAGGGTGGAGGGTAGGATCGCGTGATTACGAATCAGAATAAAAACCAACTGAATACGAACTGACGTCATTCCGTAAATCGTTTTACGTTGCCAACGGCACACAGATTTGGTCCCCAGGCATCAACCTCTCACACACCAGGTCCGCATTCAATGTCCTCAAGGCCTCCAGCCCACACCCATGCGCCTCGGCAATCCTCCAACACGTGTCCCCCGCCACGACGACCACACGTGAGCTTCCCTCGGGGCATTTCGCGTATTTGACAGGTATCAAACCTGGTGAGATGATGAGCCGCCAGACCAGTAGCAGCACGACGATGATAATCAGGAAAAATGGGAAAAGCATTCGATATGGGCTACCGCCCGAATGTCGTCGGTAAACTGTGCCATCCTGTGACCATATAATTGTCAGCCGCCCATGATTCAGAAGTGCAGGGAACAAAAAGACCAACAGCATCTCCTGTCAAGAGCGCATAGCCATCCCCACGCTGAGGTCCATTTTCCACATCATCCCCATCACTCTGAGTAGCCGAGACTGCATGCCATACGTTAGGATCCGTTTAAGGGGTTGAAAGCACATGCGTACCCCGTGTCATCTCTCCAAACTCGGCCCCTTCCTGTCCCTCCCATAGCTGTCCCTCGTCGTCACGGAAAAAATATTTGCCCGAGTCTGCGTCATAACCAACTCGTTTCATGCCCTCCGGGAGCCGATAGTCGTCCTGTACGTTCTAGTAGTCGTATCTGGAGAGACCAAAGAAACGAAGAGTTCGAACCTCATCATACTGGGACCAACGACCCATGAAATTGTGTTTGATTTTGAAGTTTTAGACCAAAGGGGGAAAAAAAACTGAAAGAAGATATCGCAGTGAGTGAAATAAAAAGATAGTGATGGATGGAAGCCAGCAATGGTGCCAGTGGCTATGTCACCACATGATCCCGGCCCCACCTCTCCTAAGCCGGGCCGACTCCCATTGTTATCCTTGCGAACTCCTTCTCCTTCCACTACTGTATGGCCCGACGTTCCTACGTGATACAGGGGAAACCAAACGGCATTCAACATACGGCGCAGTTCCAACCCCGCTATTATACCGCCATTCCGGTCAAGGATTCGCTCGCTTGGTGATATCAATGTTAGAGGGTTGTAACTGCCTGCGTTGAAAAATGTCCCGTGATGTTCGCTCCCTTCTACCCCATAGTCAATGTGACCGTTGCTCGGTTTTCTACTACCACTACAAAATTTCAATGACTCGCCGAAATGATACTGTAAACGCTTGCTAGAAGGTAAGGGACTAATCAACATCGGGGCCCGGAGAACTCATAAATTGGATCGATATAGGAAAAAATATGTGCGGTGCTGTCCGAATCAGAACATGAAGGTATCACGTCAGTGCGCGAAGCGCAGAAAGCGTGCGCACTGCGGTTTTGGGTATCGTCATGAGGTCGGCCAACTCGCGGTCTAATACGGTCCCACCCGCCTCCTGAGCCTTGATACGACAGATGTCCTCGGAAGCCATGGAAAAGGCAAATTTTGGATTGTTTGCCCTGCACTGTTTGTAGGCGTATGACGCACGGATCGCCGGAATATCGCCAAGAAGCGACAAGTGGGGTACGTCCGGTCTCAAGACAAACTTTCGCCGAAGATCAGCTATCGCCTCGTTTTGCGTATTCTTCCTGCGGTTTGAGAAAGCCTGGGGCCACTCTGACTTGACTTTGTCGACATGATTCTCGATCGTACCGAGCTCCCTGCGCGCCTCGCGTATTAACTTGTTGCCGTCTGCCCCCAAAAGGGACTCCATCTCTGATAGTTTTTTGACAATACGCTGGTGCGGCCCTAAGAGATGCTGATCTGCAGTTGTGAACCTATTAACTGCAGGTTGCCCACCGAGCTTCTCGTACTCGCTCAGGAAGATATTTGCAAGATCCTTGCCAAAGTCTCGTAATGACTCGAGGACGAATGGGCCAAGGTCCTTGTTGCGTCTGATGTTATTATCCTCTCTCCACTCGTATGTCTCGACTTGACCCATGCATTCCGGCAAGCCACGCGCATATCGTTGAACGTCCTTGGCGAACACATCTTGCCGCACGCGATGACCCGTCTTCCTCGAGTCGAGGCACGTGGTGAACCTACAAAACATTGGACCCTGTCGGTTAAGAGGGAAATTGGGCGTACATGTGGGACAGCCGGATTGTTTCTGGATGAGAATACCCCATGGTATAGACCGCGTAGGCAAAAAACTTCCAGTAGGTGCCGATGTTGTCGTTGCTCAAGCTATTGAGCACAGCTAACAAGAATGACTTCTGAACTTCGTCAGGGGTCGAACTCTCATGGCGCTGGCAAAATGACGTGACGCGCTCCACATGCCCCTCAAAAAAATTCTTCTCAAGGTCATCTGGCTTGTCGACGACCTCGGGCTGCTTGAATTTCTCGACTACAGACCGCGCCCAATTTACCATGACCGTATCTTTGCTTCATGTAAATTTCAGATGGAAAGAGATGGCGCTCAAACGCACCTCCGTCGTAATCTAGACGGGTCGTCAAAAATTTCATGGTCAGTTTTATCGCCAACGGCTGCGGGAAAGGTGGGTACGAACCGCCACCGCCAAGCAAGTTGGCTAACGAACGAGGTCCTTTCGTCGAAAAAACGACGACATTGACATAATCTGCCAATTGCTCGTGCTCAACTGCCTCAACCTGCGGGGATGTTCGACAAACAAAAATCGAGCGCAAGATCGTTGATCACCTTTTGGATGTCCGACGCGACCGTTGTCGGATTTCGGCTGACCTAGTCTGGAGTCAAACGACAATATTGGCCGCAAACTAACAACCTACGAGGACAGGCCCCCGAACGCAATATACGTTCGTCTCAGTTAACGCGTCGCCTAGCTCCTGGGTTGATTTAAAATGTATTTCTCCTTCCTTCAGGACATTGAAAGGGTCTACCCAATCAATCAAAACGCCAATTTGAGACTTCAAGCTTCAGGGTAGAGAGCGATTGACGCACCTGGGACAATGAAGGCCTCGGCAGACTGACGGACCTCAAGGTGATACTTGTCCAAGTACCGACCCATGGCCTGTTGGACCACATAGCGCATCTTCTCGAATAGAATGGGGCAGCTCTGGGGTGTGAATCCGGCCTGGATCAGCTCGAGTACGGTTTGGTATAGTGACTTCTCGTCACTGTTGACTGATGGGTCCTCGTCTTCAAACTCTAGGTCGTCTTCATTCCTCCGATCCATTTCGAACCGGGTGCTGAGGCCAATCGCACGTTCTAAACCTTGTGCTGTGATCTGCAGGCGTGTTCTGGTAACACTCCCCAGGTTGTTGACAGCATGCCAGAGTAATGGCATAGCTCCAGGCCCATCCCACCGGGTATATTCGGTGAACATCTCACTTAGGCCGTCGTGCACTAGATTCTCAAAGACATGAGAATCCACGCCATTTTCTGCCAAGTTCATTATGACCTGATAGTTGAGGCGGGCCGGGACTTTGATGTGATTTGACTGCGTAATCACATCGAAAATGACGTGGGCACTACCCTTTTCGAGGCTGGGAAGTTTGACCTTGCATTGGGAATCCCGGATCCAAATTCGCGGGGGTTCTTGATGCGACCTATCATCCGGATGTAAAATCCAGAGCCCTTTTGAACCGGCAACGCGGCCTTGTACTGCGATCGGGCGACTTGGGAGATTAAGACGTCGTGCGATCAGCGTTAACGCTGCCCCATTTATGAACCCACAACCATCCGTGAGAATCTTCTCTGTGGGGACCTTTTCCCCCTCGATATGAGGTGCACCTAGGAGGAAACAGCTCGTAAACGCGGCTACGTGGATCAAGTGAGGTACCCACAAATATCACCGATGAACGTGATGTCAACTGGATCAAATTGCAGGACAGGGACGGTCGTCGAGAGGCCAAGGTCAAATCGCGATGCCCATTTGCTCAACGCCTGCAACGAACAACTCAGGAAAGGGATATAAGACCAAGGCAGTGCTCATACCTGGTTCTCGTTCAAGGCGAACGGGTTATGCCACTGAATGAAATCCCAAAGGGACATGCGTTTATCATCGCCCTGTGCGCTATCAGGTTTGCGACCCTCGTCATCGTTTACTTCCATCATATAAGCGCTCCCTTCTTTGGACGCAAACGGCACGTAGACGCGGCCACACAGAACGAAAGGGCCGCTGAGGTGCTCACGGACACTGGCGTCCTTGTTGAACAGAAGGTCTTTCGGGAGCTTGACCTTGAGAATCCGACGCGACCCCAGGAAGCGGGCAAAGCGGGTAGATTTCTTCAACGCTGGGCGAAGAAGACGGTACGTGAAGGTACCGTCCTTGGATTTCGATAGCCTCACTGCTTGCTCGATGCGACCCCCGTACCAGTCGGGCACGTCTTTCCACTCGCCCTGTAAGCCCAATCCCCGTGATTGACCCTCGAGGATAGCATCTTGTTCCCGATCGTATTCCTTCCTATGTGATATCGTCAGTCAGTCGCCGCACGGCCTCTATTCGTTGTCCCCAAACTCACCATGTGTCTAAGTTCGTGACTCTGGCACCTGTACGACGAGCGGAAATACCTTCACCCATAGCTTCTGACATAACTTTGGGAACTCGCGGGGCGGCCTCATAATTGGAGCCCTGAAGTCGTTTGAGCACCTCAATGGTCACGTCGTCCCACGTCCACATTTCAGAAAGAACCCCACGGGCAAGTTCATATTGAACAGCCCAAGATATTTTGAGGCCTTCCATGAGCCGCTGCGCCTGGGCAGAATGGCACATAATCCTGCGAGGCAATACGAGTTCTCCGAGGACTCGGAGAGGGGAACGCTCCAGGGTGCTAACAATACGCTCTGGTTCGGGGGGCGAAAGATGTTTTGGGTGTGTTGTATGTGAGGGTGTATATATATTTGAAGGGAGTTTGGGCAGTTCGTTGTTCGCCAACGAAGAGCCCGGCGAGAGCGTCGAGGAAAGGCTGCCAGTGGAACGTCTGCTAAGCATCCTCCGATCAGCATCAACATGCCGTTCTTGACGGTCTTCAAGTGGCAATCTCCGCTGGGGAGCGGGAGCAGACCTCTGAGGTTGGACTGCGTGTCGTGGCGGCCCGTCGCGAGAACGGTGGGAGGAAGCCTGAGAATCCAAAGACTTGGACGGTGGTTTGGAGAACGTCTCTGGCAAATTCAGCGGTACCAGTGGCCGCTAGATGGGATAAGATAAGAAATCTATGAACTGATATGACAGACGTAGGTGATATTACGAACATTAGATTGAGCAATTCCATGGTCACTGGTACGGGTGAGTTCGCGGCGGTTGCCACTGGGGCGGCCTTGCGGCGTTGAGGTGGCCATACCTCAGAAATTTTGTCAAGGTCTTTATACTCAAAGAAAGTGGTTAAAGTACTCACCATCAGTCGAGGTTCCTGTTTTTCGAGATATCTAAGACCAACTTGTCTCGAAAGGATTGAAATACATACTTTGCACTGGTGAGTGGCGACGCGTATTTAAACTCTCAGGTACATCTTCCGTCTGCCAAAGTAGAGCCAGAGCTTTAATTATAAAGACAAGCTCTCACGAATGCGACGTGCCTCTGAGCCGGACGACCCGAGCGAAATCACCGAGCCGTTATCGTGGTAAGTGGTGCGATAAATGGCAAACCGCGGCCTCTCATCATCGAGATGCAGATCTACGATCAGCTCAAATGATCCAGACCCACACAATATTTCATGGAACACCGACTGGAAAAACCGGAAGAGAGTGCCATGTTGTGTTATTTGAGAGATGTAGCAGGAATGCTCGCAAATTTTTGAAGTTTGATTCGCGTTGCTGTTGCTGCCACCGACTCGGAGTTGAAGTGGAAGTTGTTGTTTGACGCGACACGACGCGGTCGATCTAAATCTAAATCGATCGAGATCAGCCCTCAGCCAAAATTGCTGATCTCAGATCGCGTGCCTCCACTCGAGCTCAAATTCAAAAAAAAAAAATGAAGGTTTTCTGGAACCTCGATTGTCTCCTACACAACCCTCCCTATGAAATACTTTCCGGTGATAAACTTCCTTACTTCGAGAGCCCCCTTCGCTTGCAAATGATCAAGAAAGAACTCGAGGAGCAACCTTCGTTGTTTACCTTCGAGTCAGTCAGCCCATCCGAGTCTGAGTCATCCCAGAACTCCATGCTCGACATCTCGCGTTACGTCCAGATGGTGCATGACCCTGGGTATCTACGCTACTTGGGCAATGCATATGACAACTGGGTCCGAAGTGGAGGCAGTACGGTACTATTGCAACTTCCCTCTCTGGTAAGAGACTAAGTCTCCAACCACTCTTTTCAACAGGATGCTGTGCTGCCTGAAACATTTCCACACTCGAAGCTGCTCCCTGGACCAAGTCAGACACTGGTTGAGTCCCTCTCTCCCATTGCCCAGGCAGGTCCGCCGATACACCACATACCGCCTAACGTCGTATGTTTTAACGATATGACTCTAGGCTACTACTGCTTTGATCTCAGTTGTCCCATCACCAAGAGTTAGTACTAGCCGTGTTTCACATCGGTCGGTCCACGTTTGAATACATGCCCGGTAAAACCTACAGCGACCTATTCATCGGCCATCGCCTCCGTTGGTGTTGCCCTATCTGCCGCACAAGAACTTGCCACGGCTTCCTCCCCTCACGGGCCTAAACCAGGTGTATTCGCCTTATGGTCAGCCGAGTTTGACCTTTCCCCCATCGCGATCTGCCTATCGAATCACGAATGACGCTCTCCACTGCCAGCCGTCCACCCGGTCATCACGCGGGGACTTCTCTCTGCGGCGGATACTGCTTTATCAACAACGTCGCCGTGGCAGCGCGATTTCTGCAAAGTTTAAGCCCTGAAGTTGGAGAGCGTATTCCAATTGCCATCCTTGATATCGACTATCACCATGGAAACGGAAGCAAGTGCCACAACCCACGTTTATCTCAATGCACTGACCTCTGCGTAGCGCAGGAAATTTTCTATTCGGATGCTAGTGTTCTTTACGTGTCTCTCCACGCCGAAGATGATTACCCTTGTATGATCGTAATTTTTTTGTATGTTTAGATCCGAGTATGGCTACATCCCTTCTGCAGATTTTACAGGAGCAGTGTCAGAGAAGGGCATCAGCGAGGGCGTGAACACCAATTTCAACTACCCTCTACCCCGGGGTACCCAAGATAGCGATTATTGTGCCACTCTTCTGAAAGCTGCTGAAACTATTCGCACATCTGACCCTGTATACCTGCTCGTGAGGTTGGCTTGCCCCAATTTATACTGGGACGTATTGATCACATGATTTATCAGCCTTGGCGTGGATACCTTTACAGATGATCCTATAAGCGACTTCAAGCTATCCCAATCTTGTTTTACTGTTATCGGCCAGGTTATCGCAGACCTTGAAAAACCGACACTTTTTGTGATGGAAGGGTACGCCCATGCGAAATGGTGCACGTCCAACTTTTCACCTCTTTTTCCCTTCCAGGGGTTACCATATGGAAACTCTTGGGGAGAATGTCCGTGCTGTGCTCCAAGGATTTGAGGAGCGGCTCAGGGTGAAATCAAATGTCTAACGGGCCGCGGGGTAGCGGCCATTCCGTCTGCTTTCGCCATCAATAACTCTTGTAAATTGCCAAGTTTTGTCCTGTATCTCATGGTACTTCGACATAGGTAGCGTTAAGAAGTGGTAGAACTAAAACGTTCAGGCAAAAAGGGTGAAATACATAGTACAGTAAAAGCCCCGAATACTGGCACGACTGTCCGGTCCAGCGCCAGATTCACTTCCTTGCGAACGTGATCTAATTGCGAGGTCATATCAGTAAGGTTATATATTCTGGCCAAGAGCCTTACCTTGATCTTATTTTCGCCATCGAGCTTGTAGTTGTGCAATGCTTCCTTTGCGACAGTTGCGCTTCCTTCGTCCATGTACTCGACGAACGCGATATCCTTTTTGTTTGCAATGAGACGGACTTCGTGGAGATTGGGATACCTGTCGTAGCATAAGTATCGACGGAAAATCCAGAGGATGGCGAAGTAATATTCACTGAGAGAAGAGCGCCATGAGCTGGTCCTTGCTGACACTCTCGGGCAGGTTTTGCAAGAACAGAATCTTGTTCGGAGGCAAATACTCGTCGGGCATTTGGACTGCTGGTCGTCTGGGAGCGGAGACCGCAGGGCCATCGGCTACAATGCCGTCAGTGTAGAGGAAATCACTAAGAAAAAAGGTTTATGGAGCTCACTTTCAGTGGCCAGGCGCTGGGCGCGGAACTTCTGTTTGAGGGGGTTGGTGTAGCGAGTGGCCTCTGGATAAAGGAGTTCGAGTCAGTGTGATGGGGCACATGCATGGATACACACTTTTGTGCTGCAATCTCTGCTGCCGGTGCTCCTCATAGTGTTCTGCGTCAAGCCGCCTCACTACCGCGTCTGAACGCGTCTTCGCAAAGGAGATTTGCTGGAAGCGAGGGTAAGAAGCACCGAACTGAGTGAGACATACGAGAAGAGATGCACACCATTGGTTTGGAGTACAAAGGGAACCCTTTGACCTCCTTCAGGGCCTTTTGGGCAACATCCGCGGATGCAAAGGAGACGAAGGCTTGACCACGCATGCGGAGGTTGTTGTGCGCGACCACGTCAACAACCTCACCGTACGACTTGAAAAGGCCGCGCAAAGATGATTTGAGAACTGGGGAGAGATGATTAGCACGCGCGTACGGTGACGGTTTCAGGAGTCGAACCATCGATCCTGATCTTCTCGTTCAGGTTTTGAATGTAGAGTGTTTCCGAAATAAATTCAGGTTTAGATGTCGAAGTTGTCGCGACGTTATCAATGGGGATTGGGATCTCATTGGATGTTGTGTCTGCAGCGGTTGCGGGGTCGATGTCAGACATTGGGAAGCGCTGAGCGAGTCACGGTGGCCTTAACTTTCCAAATGGCGAGAAACGCGACGACAAAACAAATGACACCCAGACTCTCGGCCATTCCCGAAAACGTATTTAGAGCTCTGAGTCCGAGTCACAACTACCGACACATAACTATGCTACACTAGCACTGCACTGCGCTACCCTACTTCTCGCCATACTCATCATACACATATTCTCCGTAGACAGGAAGCCATTGTAACTCCTTTGCCCTTTCTCTCACCTCTTTCTCGTCCCACTTCACATTCGCGAGGCCTTCAGTAATTGCTTGCTCTGCAACCGCGACCGCAATTTCGAAATTGACAGCAGGAGCTTCCGCAAAGTCTGGAAGCAGTGCATCGTCGGGGTCTTTTAGGGCAGGTGACAGGGAGGCGAGGCGTTGAGCGCCAGCAAGAATCATGCCATCTGACAACGTCCTAGCCTTTGCGAGTACAGCGCCGAAACCGAGTCCAGGGAAAAGGAGCGCGTCTGGCAAAACCATCAATTACAAAAGGTGATGCGTATGGGTGTGACTCACTGTTGCATTCGGCTATACTGTATCGAAGCCAGGAGGCTCAGGTCGGGGAGAATGAGGGAGGATAGTCGAGTACTTACATGTAATCCTTCCCGTTAGGCATCTTGGCCGGAGGGAATGGACTTCCTGTCGCCAAGAGAGCCTTTCCATTTGTCCAGTCATTTAACTTTGCTGGGTCAGCCTCGACCAGGCGACTTGGGTTTGAAAGTGGAAGAATGATTGGGCGATCCACACTCTTCGCCATTTCCCGAATAACGGCTTCCGTGAAAGCCCCCGCTTGTGTCGAGCAACCGATTAGTACGGTTGGTCTTATCTTCTTCACGACCTCGAGCAGTGTGATTTCGCCCTTGTCGTTGGTCGGTACCCCTTCCCATTCTTCATCGGGACGCACGAATTCTCGTAGAGCGGGACG